>Ga0031655_10002309_pt1 | contig 11058 bp, 11 predicted proteins | sample FrelakmetHBP12HB_FD_55187 | JGI IMG/M metagenome (GOLD analysis project Ga0031655, IMG submission 55187) | Freshwater lake sediment microbial communities from the University of Notre Dame, USA, for methane emissions studies -HBP12 HB | ecosystem: Environmental > Aquatic > Freshwater > Lake >... | reverse complement strand
GCCAACACCAACGCCAACACCGACACCAACGCCAACACCAACGCCAACGCCAACACCAACACCAACGCCAACACCGACACCAACGCCAACACCTGCGCCGACGCCTACGCTGACCCCGACCCCGACGCCAACACATACTCCTACGCCGACACCTCATCCTGGTGTGGGTCTGGGTATATCGCCAGATAATCAGACCGAGAGTCCGGGGAGCACTTTTGACATAAAGGTCATGATAAATACAGGTGGCGTAATATCGCGAGGCGCTCAGTGTAGCTTGACCTTTGACCCATCCCTGTTACAGTGCAACAGCGTAGATGAAGGGGACTTCTTCAAGTCCTGGGCGCAATCGCACAGTTGCTCGACCATAGTGTTTCCCACGCCGGAAATAAATAATAATAGCGGACAGGTTTCCGATATCGGCATCGCCATTATGGGACAAACTACAGGTGGGCCTAGCGGCAGCGGTATCTTTTGTACCTATCACATGGCAGCTAAGGCGGAAGCCAGCGGTCCATCATCCGTCATCCTGACAGACGCACAAATAGCTGATCAAACAGGAGTGATACTACAGGGCATAACCCTAGATAATGGACAGGTCACCGTAGGCAACGCAACACCGACATCTATCAATGAGGGAGCTACTACGCCCACTCCTGCACCTATACCTTCGGTTACTCCGCCGCCCGCGTCAAGTGCGCCAGCGGTAAATTGGTCGTTAATCAGCGGCATCATTGGCGCAGTGATTGTAATAGGAGCAGGGACCTATTTCATGTTGACTCGCAGGAGGAATACTTCGGCTGGTTAGGCCGAGACTTGGAGTGATAAGGATGAGAAGGCGAGTGCTGTTAATGGCACTGAGCATCGCAGTTTCGCTGAGTATTATAGCTCCGATGCCCTACCCGCAAATAGCTGCGGCGACTGGAGCGACAACATCTGTACATATAGTAAGATACGCCCCAGATGGAACCACAGTGCTCTCTGAGAGAACAGTAGACTATAAATGGATGGAGGGCAATCTTCCGGTCCAGGGCGATGGGGTAACCCATTACTATCACCAGGGTCCAGTGTTCCAGGGAGATATGTGGGATCCCGAGGAGACGGTTAACCTGAAGGATAAGGGCGCGGTAATGGGTACGGACGTGAAGGACTTGTGTGAGCTGGTGGGGGGAATGTCTCCCGGAGATGAGATATCGCTTTGTGCTGTGGATGGTTATTGTGTCAAATTTGCATACGATAATGTCTATGAACCTTTATACCGGCAGGGGCCTATTGTACTGTGCTGGTATAAGGGGGACGACGGCAGCGGCTATGGTGCAGGGTATCCCGGAAACGATGCATTCAGCGAGGCAATGCAGATAGTGTTCTTTGCCAATAACACGAACTCGGAAGGGAAACATGTGTTTGGCAATTCCGATATGAAGGTGTGTTTGCCTGAAGAAAAGTACCAGCACTTCTACGAGGGCTTGCCCAGCACAAACGGGCTTACCGGCAAGTGGATTAGCGAAATACGCATATATCCGGGTAGCGCATCCGGTAATATCACCGAAGGGGCAGTGCACGATGTGACTTCAGAAAATCCCAAGCAGTTTCCCTGGCTTCCCGCAGTCCTGGGTGTGGCAGGCTTGTTGGCTGTCGGCTCAGGCATTTACTTGTTGTATTTAAGAAAGGCTAAAAGTGCAGACAGAACGCAGTAACAAGATTCGCAGAGTTGTACCGAGCTTCATTATTATCTTTGGATTGTTGCTTATAATCGCTTCGGTGGTCGTATATACGCAGCCCTGGGATAAGGGTGCCTCAGAGGAAGTTATCGAAGGTAATATAACGCTGATTGGCGTCAATTATGAGCAAAAGGTGCTTAGCTACGATGAAATTAAAGCGCTGCCTTACTATGAGGGGGATGGAGGCTTTTTCACAACCGTCGGAGTGATAAACGGGCCGTTCAGAGTGAGGGGAGTTCTCATTACGGACCTCTGCGAGCTGGTGGGTGGGGTAACTCCTGTGGATGTCGTGTTCGTGTCCGCGGAGGATGGATATTCGATGGTGTTCAGCTACGAACAAATTATGGGTGAGTTCGATACTTATGACCCCGAGACGATGAGAATAGTGCCTCATGGGGAGCAGAAGCTCTTGTTGGCTTATGAGATTGATGGTAAGCCGTTTAGAAAAGAAGACGGAAGGCCATTCCGGCTTGCCCTCGTGGGCACGGATAGGCTGCTGGTGGAAGGGCATAACTGGGTCAAGTGGGTGGTTAAGATTGAGGTAATGCCTATCAAAACTGCGGATAACACGGCTGGTACAGGGGCATGACGCTTAGCAGAGGAAGAGTAGCCCTCGTAGCGCTGGCGGCAGCTATTCTTGTGTTATCAGGCATACTGGTTGGTTGTTCGGGCGAAAAGAAGCAGACCCTGAAGGTTTTCAATGCCGACAGCTTGATGGTGCCCTTCGAGGCACTGGCAATCGAGTTCGAGGCTGAACATCCCGGCGTGGATGTTCAGGTGGAAGGGCATGGCAGCATCCAGGTTATCAGGCACGCTACCGAACTGCATGATGAGGTGGATGTTCTCGCAGTAGCCGACTACTCTTTGATACCGATGCTGATGTATGAAACTCAGGTTCCGGGCACTACCGAGAATTATGCCGATTGGTATGTGATATTTGCCACAAATGAACTGGGTTTGGCGTATACTCCGCAGAGCAAATACGCTGACGAGATAAACAGCGCGAACTGGTACGAAGTGCTTTCGAGGCCGGATGCGGAGGTTGCCCTTTCCGATCCGCGCTTCGATTCTTCCGGATACAGGGCTCTTATGGCCTGCCAGCTTGCCGAGCTATACTACGGCAATGAAACAATCTTCGAAGATGTTTTGGGCAAGTCCTCACCGCCAATTACTGTAGATGAGATTGATGGCACGTACACCATAACCGTCCCCGAGGTGTTGAAGTCGCCGAAGCTGACTATCAGGGGCTCAAGTATAGGACTCCTATCTACTATTGAGTCAGGCGATGTGGATTATGCCTTCATGTACAAGAGTGTAGCCGAACAGCATGGTTTACAATTCCTTGAATTGCCTGCCCAGATCAATCTGGGTTCTGATAGCTATAAGACACTGGTGCAGGGGCTTAAAGTCAAGCTGCAGTTTCAACGCTTTGCCTCGGTGTATCCGGAATTCGAATGCCTGCCGATACTGTACGCGGTGACGATACCGCAAAATACCCCCAAGCGGGAGCTCGCTGTGGAATTTGTAAAGTTTCTACTGGGGCCGGAGGGACAGAGGATTTTACTTGAGCAAAGTCAACCTCCGGTCTCGCCTGCGTATGCTGACGCACCGGACTTATTGCCGAGCGAACTCAAGCCGCTGGTAGCAGAGTGAAACGCAAGAACATTTCTGCCATATTCAAGAATAAGCTCACGCTCACCTTCGTTATCCTCGGTGTCGTGATTCTGCTTTTCATATTAGTGCCATTACTCACAATGGTCTTCTCGTCCCACCCCGGTGAATTATTTGACTTATTGCTTCATGATAAGGTAGTAATAAATGCCATCTGGCTGACGATATATACAGCACTTATTTCTACGGCTGTGGGGCTTATCTTGGGTGTGCCGCTTGCCTATGTACTGGCGCGTTATGATTTCCCCGGTAAGAAGATTATCGAGGCTGTGGTAGACTTGCCCATAGTAGTGCCTCACACAGGTGCAGGCATAGCGCTCCTCTTCGTCTTCGGCAAAAACTTTTTTGGAGGCAAGGTGTTCAATAGCCTGGGTATCGGCTTCGTAGATGCAGTACCTGGGATAGTCATCGCTATGATGTTCGTCAGCATACCGTTTCTGGTGAACGCTGCCAAAGACGGTTTCAAGAGAATAGACCCGAGATTGGAAAAGGTAGCCCGGACTTTGGGCGCTACACCCAGGCAGACCTTCTTTAATGTTACGCTGCCTCTGGCATGGAGAAGCATCCTTTCGGGCAGCCTAATGATGTGGGCTCGGGGAGTCAGCGAGTTTGGCGCTGTGGTCATCATCACTTACTATCCCATGATAGCTTCAACCCTCGTCTATCAGCGATTCGAGACACAGGGGCTGGATGCGGCAAGGAATGTGGCTGTTCTTTTGATTCTGGCGTGCCTCATTATATTCGTGGCTTTGCGATATATCTCTCAGCGGGGAGAGAAGGCTTGATTAAAATAAAAAACCTCTGCGTGAGTGTGGGTGATTTCCATCTTGAAGATGTCACCCTCGATGTTCAGCAGGGCGAGTATTTTATCGTTCTGGGCCCGACAGGGGCAGGCAAGACAGTCTTACTTGAGACCATTGCAGGGCTTTATCGGGCTCAAAGCGGTGAGATATGGCTGAATGGACGCGATGTGGCGTCTCTTGAACCTGAGAAGAGAGGGATAGGTTTCGTATATCAAGATTACGTTCTTTTCCCGCATCTCTCAGTAATTGATAACATCACTTTCGGGTTGAAGCAGCGAGGGAAATCTAGGAAAGAGGCTGAGGCCGAAGCGGGTTGGACGATACAGCTTTTGGGCTTGTCATCTCTGCTTAATCGAAAGATCGACACCTTGAGCGGCGGGGAAAAGCAGAAGGTAGCTTTGGCTCGAGCGCTGGCGATAAAGCCGAAGGTTTTGCTGCTCGATGAGCCTCTGAGTGCGCTTGACCCGGAGACCAGGGAGAAAGTGCAGCAAGAGCTTCGAGAGATACGGAATAAACTGAATCAGACTATTATCCATGTAACGCATGACTTTGAGGAAGCTGTGGCTTTAGGGGAGCGGATTGCTGTTCTGGGTGACGGGCACATAATGCAGGTAGGAACAGCCGAGGAGATATTCTGTCAGCCCAAATCAGAGTTCGTGGCTCGATTTGCTATGACACGAAATATCTTCGCCGGTGAGGTTCGAGACGGTGAGGCCGAGTGTGCGTTTGTTAATATCGGTGTAACTTTGATTGAGGCGGTCACCAATCTGCGTGGGCATCGTCACGCTTCCGTTCGCCCCGAGGATATTCTAATTTCGACTCAACCGTTCATCTCCAGTGCTCGAAATTCCTTTAAGGGGACAATTACAGATGTATTCAGCAAGGGCTCGACTATTTATCTCACTATCAACGTTCCACCCGACTTTATTTGTTTGGTCACAAGGCGTTCCTTTGAGGATATGGAATTGAGAGAGGGTGGCAAGGTTTACGTGACCTTCAAGGCCTCCGCTGTGAACGTTTTTTGAATGTTAGAAGTTTGTAACTGGGCTATTGTTTATGCTAGACTTTGACGGCTGGAAATCTCCGACCTATCGTGCCTAAACCCGCTATAGCGGACAGGGCAGGTAGGCGACAGGGTATTGCGGGAAACGGCAATGCCTCCCGTGTTTGGAAAGGAGAGAGCGATGGGAAACAAGCTCAGAACTATGCTCGGGCGCTCACCACCTGACTAGGTATTTTACAGGTAATCGAACTACAAAGATTTGGAGGTTTAAAACACATGAAAAAGATTTTAATGCTTCTATTGGCAGTAGCTATGCTGCTATCCCTGGTAAGCGTGTTACCAGCATGCACTAAGGAAGAGACTACTCCTACAATCACGCCTACCCCCACTCCTCTTACAGTAGTCCCTCCCCTGCCGCCGGTGGGAAGGCTTACGGTAGCAACGACTACCAGCCTGTATGACACTGGACTGTGGAGCTATCTGGAGCCTATGTTCGAGCAAAAGTATGGCGTGAACCTGAACATAATCTCTGTCGGCAGCGGGAAAGCATTCACACTGGGGAAAAGCGGTGATGTGGACGTCCTGACTGTCCACGAGCCAAAAGGAGAGCAGGATTTCCTGGCCGGCAACTATAGTTCGGCACGGGTGCCTTTTGCCTATAACTATTTTGTCATTGTAGGCCCGCCATCCGATCCGGCAGGTATCAAAGACATGGCCCCGGTCGATGCATTCAAGAAGTTGATTACACTGGGCAATGTAACTGGAAGCCAGGTCAAGTTCGTCTCCAGGGGGGATGGTTCGGGCACACACGCTGCGGAGCAGCGACTCTGGGCCGCCGCGGGCTACGCATACAAGGATGTGGAAAACTCCGGTTCCTGGTATATAGAGGCGGGTGTCGGTATGGGGCCAGCTCTTGTCATGGCGAATGACAAGCAGGCCTATACCCTGAGCGACATGGGGACGTTCATTTCATACAAGAGCAAGCTGAATCTGGTCGCGTTGGTGAACCAGAAGATTGACATTTTGCGCAACGTTTATTGTGTAATGGTTGTCAATAAGACGACGAATAAAACCATGGCTAACAATCTGGTGACTTTCCTCACCTCGCCGGAGGTTCAAGACCTGATGGGTAAATACGGTGTAGAGGAATATGGCACGCAACTGTTTACCCCGTGTGCCGGTCAAAACTTGTAGAAAGCCCCTGAACAAAGTACACTATAAATTCCTCAGGGGGAGCCCAAGCTCCCCCTGAGGAAAAACTTCTGCGTCTAAATTCGAAATTCTAACCAGATCCAGAATAAAAATGCCAGCATAAGGGGCAAGCAACTCCATGCATTATATTGGTGACGCCTTTGTCCTCGCTATAAAGCTGATTTTTACCGGAGACTATGAGGTCTACTCCATAACAGCCAGGACCCTAGAGATCTCCATCAGTTCCACGCTCATCGGGGCTTTATTATTTGTACCTCTGGGCTGCCTGATATATTTCAATAATTTTCGGGGTAAAAGGACACTAATAACCATTATCCAGACCTGCTATAGCCTGCCCACGGTTTTTGTGGGGCTGTTGGTGTTTCTGGTGTTCTCCAGGGCTGGGCCGCTGGGCATCTTCGGCATCATGTTCACCCCTCAGGTGATGGTGATAGGGCAGATTGTATTGGTAGGCCCAATAGTAACAGGGCTTGCCATCTCAGCATTAAGCGGAGTAAGCCCTGCCATCAGGGAAACCGCTATTTCTCTGGGCGCCAGCAGGCTGCAATCGGTGTGGGTTGTTCTGAAGGAAGCGAGATTCGCTGTATTAACTGCTGTCATGGTCGGCTTCGGGCGAGCTATCTCAGAGGTCGGACTTGCCCTAATGGTCGGTGGCAATATAAGAGGCTATACCAGAGTGCTCACTACAGCGATTTCGCTGGAAACAGGCATTGGCGATGTGGCATTATCATTGGCGCTGGGATTCATACTCGTGGCTCTGGCGCTCATTGTAACTGTCCTGGCGAACAGGTTCTTGAAGGTGAAAGAGGCAGATGTTGCTCAAAGTCGAGCGCCTACATCATAGCTACGGCAAGGCAGAGATACTGAAGAACATCGACCTCGATGTCGAGCGGGGCGAGGTGTTCGTCACCATAGGCCCCACCGGATCGGGGAAGACGACGCTGCTGCGTTTAGTAGGCCTCCTGGAAAAGCCTACTTCAGGCCATATCTACTTCGATGGGCATCTGGTCAACAATTCGGAGAGACAGAGGCTGGAGATACGCAGAAGGCTGGCGATGGTTTCGCAGAAGCCCGCCGTGTTCAATGCCAGCGTTTTCGACAATGTTGCTTACGGACTGAAAATCAGGAAGGAAAATGGCGCCAGCTTGCGCCATAAAGTGATGAACGCGCTGGACACTGTGGGGCTCTCGGGATACGAGAGGAGGGATGCGCGGACTCTGTCGGGAGGGGAGACGCAGAGGGTAGCCCTGGCCAGGGCGATGGTGATCGAGCCGGAGCTATTGCTGCTCGATGAGCCTACGGCGAATCTCGACCCTGTATCCACATCGCATATCGAGAAGCTTGTCACTGAGGTCATTAAGAAATCGGACATGACTGTGCTGATGTCCACTCACGATATGTTCCAGGGCCAGCGCCTTGCCCACAGGATGGGGGTGCTTATCGGCGGCGAGATATTGCAGACCGGCGACCCCAGAGAGATATTCAGCCTGCCTCAAAGCAGGAAGATCGCTGAGTTTGTGGGCGTGGAGAATATGCTGGGCGGAGTGATAGCCTCCAACATAGAGGGCATAGTTGACATAAATGTTGATGGCGCAGTCGTAGAAGCAATCTCCAACCTTGGCGTTGGCGAACAGGTTTACGCCTGCATCCGTCCTGAGGAAATAACCCTGGCGCGGACGAAGGAATCAACCAGCGCCAGGAACACGTTCCTCGGTGAGATGACCCGTATTGTCATGTTCGGCCCGCTGGCCCGTATTGAGTTAGACTGCGGCTTTCCGCTGGTAGCCCTGATTACCAAGAGGTCGGCGGAGGAGATGAACCTGCAGATAGGGAACCGCATCTACGCCTCGTTCAAAGCCACAGGGGTGCATGTTATAAAGAAGTAGGGGCACAAGGCCTTGCGCCCCTACCGTATATAGCAATTACCTTCCCATTGAGTTAAAACTTTGGTTTCAATCCGGCTTGTTTACACAATTCGTTGGCTGTTATTCTATCGAGCGTGCGATGTCTCTTGACGGGTATTGTCTTTATGCCATTTGTATATATGGAGTGTTTGCTACCTTCACGCAGCAAGTATAATCCATGTTCCCCAAGATATTTGATCAGGTCGCTTCGCTTTACGGACATTTTAAATTACTGCGGGTAGTTGCTCCAGAAGGGCACCGCCGATAGGGATTTCTTTACCTTGTTGCTTGTATGCTTTTATCATCTCTCGTAGCGCATCCTTGAGCAGTTCTCTACATTCTTCCAGCGTCTTCCCTTCTGTCATCACCTCGGGCCATTCCACCAACTGCCCCATATAGCCAGAGCTTATTCTTGTGTACTTGGCGGTGTAGTTGCTTACCATTATATGGCCTCCCAGCTGGTTGCTGTGTACTGCTTAGCTCATTTTATACTAATAATTCTTCTACGACAACATTAGTAGGTGTATTTTTACAAAGCTTCCTACTTCCCGGTTGAGCCGTGGCCTCCAGCGCCGCGCTCTGTTGGGGAAAGTTCCTCGACCTCGACCAGGGGCAGGTCTGCAACCTTACTGACGACCATCTGGGCTATCCTGTCGCCGTGCTTTATCTCGAAGGTAGCATTCGGGTTGAACAGGTACATGGTAATTAATATCTCGCCCCGGTAATCGCTGTCTATAGTTCCAAGGGTAACACCAATGCCCTTGGCTGATAGGCCGGACCTGGGACGTATCTGGACATCATAACCCTTGGGCACTTCGATGGCTATGCCGGTGGGGATGAGCCTGGGCTGGGTTCCCACAAGTGTAACAGTTCCCTCATCTATACAGGCGAAGATGTCGAACCCTGTAGAGCCGGGTGTGGCCCGCCTGGGCAGCTTAGCGTTGGGGCGCAACCTCTTGATTTTGAGTGAAGATTTCTCTTGGGTCACTGGCTCCTCAATTCGGGGATGACCTAGACGGAGTGGGTTCTGCCGCAGTGGGGGCATTTAACGGTAGCCCTTCCGATATTGGAAGGCACCTTCAACCGGGTGCCGCATTCGCACTCTATAATCTTGTAACCGCTCTTCTGCCACAGCAGGTCTCCGACCTCGCGGGTGCGTTCCACTCTGCCGGGCTCAGGTTCTTTCAGCGTTGCTTCTGGAGCCGCTGCCCGCAGCCCGACGGCACCAGCGCCGGCAAGGGCAGCGGCTGGCATAAAGCCTGCACCGCCTTTGTGTACCTGCTGGTAAGCCTTATCGTAATCAGCATAGGAAGCACCCCCAGCCATGGCGCGGAGGATGCGTATCCTTTCTGAGATAGGCGGATGGGTGCTGGTAAGGTCGGCTGCTGCTCTCCCCTGTTTGCGGAAGGGGTTAACGATATACATAGGGGCTGTAGCCTGATTAGCTGACTTCAACTGGCCGGTCGAAGCGCCGAGTTTCTCCAGCGCCGAAGCCAGCCCCTCCGGGTATCTGGTGTACAGAGCGGACGAGGCATCTGCCAGGTATTCCCTCTTTCTGGAGATGGCGAAGTAGATAAGTTGAGCCATGATGGGCGCTAGTATCATCAGGATGATGGCTACTGCAAGGATTATTAGCTGTCCCTGTCCTCCTCCTTTAGAGGACCTCCTGCCGCCGCCGCTGAAGATAAGGACTCGTGAGCCATACCAGGCGAGTATGACGATAGTCCCCAGCAGCACGCTGCACAGCGACATCAGCAGCACATCGCGGTTCTTGACGTGAGACATTTCGTGGCCGATAACGCCTTCCAGTTCATCCCGGTTGAGCTTCTCCAGCAGCCCGGAGGTAATGGCGACGGAGGCCTTGTTGGGGTCGCGGCCGGTGGCAAAAGCGTTCAAGGCGGGGTCGTCGATGATGTAGACATCCGGCATCTTCGGCAGCCCCGAGGCAATCTTCATCTCCTCGACCACGTTGTAGAGGCGGGGATTGTCATCGGGGCCAATCTTTATCGCTTTCGACATCGACAGCAAGATACTGTCGCCCTGGAAGTAGGCGATGAGGTTCATTATCGCCCATATTACAAGGGCGATAACCAGTCCCGCGATGCCGTTACCGAAGATAAAGCCCAAGCCATAGCCGATGAGGAGCAGCAATATCCCCATGGCTGCTACCAGTATCACCGACCTGACCTGATTGGATCTGATTTGTTGCCACATAGCTAAGTTTTGGGCTGCTCGAAGCTAACCTTGGGCACTTCCCTCTCTTCAGCTTTCTCAACCTCAAAGAACTCGCCCTGTTTGAAGCCGGTCATGGCTGCCACTAGATTGGAGGGAAACATCTGAGTTTTATTATTGTAGTTCAAGACCGAATCGTTGTAGAACTGACGGGAAAAGCTTATCTTGTTCTCAGTCGAGGTTAACTGCTCCTGAAGGGCCAGGAAGTTCTGGTTGGCTTTCAGGTCGGGGTAACGCTCTACCACGGCCAGCAGCCTGGTTAGAGCGCCGCTGAGTTCGCCTTCAGCCTTGGCCTGAGCGCCCACGCCCTGGCCTATCGCTTGCTGAGCGGTAGTGCGGGCTTTGGTGACTGCTTCCAAAGTAGCACGTTCGAAATCCTTATAGCCCTTGACCGTTTCCACCAGGTTCGGGATGAGGTCGTGCCTTCTCTTGAGCTGGACGTCGATCTGCGCCCAGGCGTTCTTCACCTGGTTGCGCAGTCTCACCAGCCCGTTGAATATGAAGACGAACCACAA
>Ga0031655_10002308_pt1 | contig 11063 bp, 15 predicted proteins | sample FrelakmetHBP12HB_FD_55187 | JGI IMG/M metagenome (GOLD analysis project Ga0031655, IMG submission 55187) | Freshwater lake sediment microbial communities from the University of Notre Dame, USA, for methane emissions studies -HBP12 HB | ecosystem: Environmental > Aquatic > Freshwater > Lake >... | reverse complement strand
ACCCTACTTGGGGGGAGATCATCAGTAACGGACTGACCTATATGCTCGGTGCTCCCTGGATCGCAACTTTTCCGGGAATGGCGATCAGTCTGGCTGTGTTAGGCTACAACCTGCTGGGAGATGCCTTGAGGGATATCATCGATGTGAAAATGGATTAAGATGGAAAGAGAAGGAATTAGGGAGGATCGTCTGGACGAAACAGGATTGATGATGCCTTTTCCTTTCAACTGATCGAGTATTCCCCGGCGCCCGAACAGGTATTTAAATCTGTGCTGGAAGGCTGTCTGAAGCAGAGACGGCTGAGCTTTTCCTACCAGTCACCGGTGAGAGAGGAAGAGGTGTCGAGGGTGATCGATCCCTATCACCTGATGAACTACATGGGGACATGGCATCTGATCGACTACTGCCACCCGAGGAATACCTTGAGAGACTTTGTGTTGGGAAGAATGGTTGATGTCAAGGTTTTGGATGAGACGTTTGAAATGCCTTTCGATTTTAACGCGAAAAACTATTTTGCTTCTTCTTTCGGGATCTACAAGGGGGAACCGGTAAGGGAGGTTACCCTTCGATTTTCACCTCTCAAATCAAAGTGGATCAAGGACCAGATCTGGCACAAAGATCAGAAGGTAAAAACCCTGAAAGATGGCTCCCTGGAATTGAGCTTCCCCGTCGCAGACTTTTCCGAGATCAAGAGGGAAATCCTGAAGCACGGCGACATGGTCGAGGTCGTCAAACCCAAGAGTCTCAGGAGATTGATCAAGACGGAGGCCGAAAAGATCACGGAAATCTACTAACAAGACATGTTTCGGTTGTTCCAATGTTACCGGCGGATCCGCTCAGCAATTGTATAAGAGAATGAGATATTATATGATTGGGTGAGTACAAACGGAGAGGAGGTGATGAAGATGAGAGTGACTGCAAAAAAAATCAATCCAGAGGATTACATCCTTTCCGCGCTTTCACCGGAGGATAGACTTGACGCCGCTTTCAAAGTCGCCCGGGAAGCGTTCAAGAAGACAAAGTTGACAGTGAAAGATATTGATAATGCTGTCCAGTCAGTAAGGAGAAAGGCTTACGAGAAGAAGGATTAAGGGCGTCATAGATACGGGGGTACTTGTTTCTGCCGTTGCCTTCGGAGGAATTCCTGAGAAGGCAGTCACGAAAGCTTTTGCCCAGGCGGAATTATTCGTGTCCCCTGATCTCTTGAGGGAATATCGTGATGTGCCTTTGGCACTTGAGGCAGAAGGAAAACTTACCCATGATCAATTGAAAGCCTTAATCTCCGGCATTGGCACGTTTGTCACAAAAGCGACCGTTCTCAACCCCCAAAGAAAACTGTTCATCTGCAGAGACGCAGAAGACAATATGTTACTTGAATGCTGCATTGAAGCAAGGGCAAGGTTCCTTGTTAATGGGGACAAAGACCTTCTTGACTTACGAGATTTGCCGTTTGATTTGAGAGTATTGACGCCCCGGCAATTCTTAGAAATGGTCTAAGTATATCCGCCTTATCAACCGCCATAAGAGTCCAACGCACCTCAAAATTCTGCTTCTTCAATTCGCAATCCGCGACCCAAAATTCGAAATGGAAACATAGGACACTCTTTGGGGGAGGTCATCTTCTATAATAAACCTGTCAAGGAATCAAGGGAGCGGGGAGAACATCCAATAGTCTTTTCATTCAAGATGGAGTAGAATTTGGCTCGAACGATACCAAGGGAACAAAGGGGGAGTCGAGATGGAAAGCTACGAGTATTCGTGCAATCACTGCAATTACTTCATTGAGACAAGCGGACCGTGGCCGTACCGGAAAGAGGAGAGAAAAAGACGGCGGTACGAAAATCCGCACGAGGTGGCTACAGGTCCGATCCATGGCTTGATGGCTGTGGTTTACTGCCCTTCCTGTGACAAAAAGAAAGAATACCCGATCGTTGAGTATGAGAGGCCTCTTTCCTCTGTGAGCGACATCTGGTTGAGCAATACTGCGCGAAAAAGCAGGATGGTATGCCGCAAATGTAAGAGCCCTGTTTACTTAGTTCTCCCCCCTGGATCTGTCAAATGCCCTCGGTGTAAGAAGGGAACTTTTGAGACCTTCGAGCCTTTCGACGGAGACACCGACAACCGGTGTCCGGTGCCCCCTCCCCAGTCACCCCTCAAGGTGAGGCAGAATGGGGAAGCAATCCGTATCCCCAAACCCACGGTTGTAATCGATTCTGCAGAGCACATGGGGTACACCTTCGAACGGTTTACCAACTGGTTTTCAGGGACGATCAGGAAAAGATTACCGATAGGTGACTATACCCTTCTCGGAATGGAGGACGAGGTCGCTGTGGAGAGAAAGACCATCCCGGATCTGGTGAAGTCGATCATCCATGAGAGATCGGACTTCATTGAAAAGTGCGAAAGACTCTCGGGCTTCAGGAAGAAATGCCTGGTGATCGAGGGAACCTTGAGCACTGTAAAGACCCCATACGAGGAGACCCAGGCCCACCCCAATGCGGTACTCGGGAGCCTTCTTGCAGCCCAGGAGCGCTGGGATATCCCTATTCATTTTCTCGATAATTTTCTACTTGCCGAGGAATTTGTCGCCAGCATGCTGAGCAAGTACCACGCCTACCACTGGCTCGAAATGAACGGGTTTGAGAGATGCCTCATCGAAGGCGATATCTGAAATCCCAACTCGAGCTCATGCGAACTCTTCGAGAAGGGCGGGGCGGGCGTGAAAGAATTCAACACCCCCCTGGCGCCGAATTGAGGCGTGGGTATTCCCACTTGACACAAATCCCATTTCTCTCTTATGCTATCTTTAGCAAGGAGGGATTCAAAATGGAAGCGGTAAAACTCACTGTTGACTCAAGAAAGAGAATCTCCTTGACGAAGCTTCTTCCAGAAACGAACATCAGCTCTGTGAGGGCGTACAAGGAGGGAGACAGGATTATCCTGGAGCCTATGGTGGAAATCCCGGCCCGGGAAGCCTGGCTCCATGAAAACAAGGAGGCTCTGGAGAAAGTGAAGAAAGGGTTGTCCGAGGGGGGCACGATTAAACGGGGATCTTTTGCCAAGTACGCTAGGTAGGACTCTATGTATGAATTGATCTTTACCCGCCAGGCTGACGCAGATCTTCGAGAACTCGAAGAAGACTCGTCGAGGGCGGCTATCTTAAAGGCTGTCCGGAAAACCCTCGGATTGATGGAAACCAATCTTCGTCATCCTTCCCTTAATACTCACGAATTCAAGTCGCTGAAAGGTCCGAATGGAGAAAAGGTCTTTGAGGCCTATGCCCAGCAACGGGCTCCCGGCGCCTTTCGAGTGTTCTGGTATTACGGACCGGGAAGAGGACAGATCACAATCGCCGCCATCACACCCCATCCGTAAGCCTCTCTGAAACGTGAGGACCGGTTCAGCTCGTTTTTGGCGAAACCAGCCTGCCCACCTTCACCTTTTGAGGCAGCAAAGGAAATCTGAGTAAGGGCAAGTTGGCAGTCTGTTTCGGTTATAACGCATCAACCAAGACAGATCGCAAGGCATAGCCACTTCTTGGCCAAGGCTTTGAAATCTGATTCTGGGTCTCCCGAAGGGCGAGCGTTTTTTGTCCGGTCGTTACCCCCGGTATACTTCCCGGGATCTTCGATCGACGTCTTTCATTCCGCAATCAGCAATCCGCATTCCGCAATTGCTCTGTGCCCTCTGTGCCTGTGGTGAAACCAAAGAGAATGAGCTCTCACCACCCACTCGCCCCGTTTTATGCGGGCCTCGTTCGAGGCACAGAGATCACAGAGAACTCCGCAAAGAAGGTTACTATTTTTGCCCGGTCTGTCGACCGACCAAAAGCCCTCGCCCTGCGGGGCACAAAACCAATGGCACTCAGTACTTCCTCTTTGTTGAACCCTGAACCTCTGAACCTTGAACCCTTTGTTTTCTGTGCCTCTGTGGTGAACAGCCTTGTGGTCGTCGTAGTGACGAAAATCGGCAAGAGGACTCGGGAGATTTGACTTAGTCGATATTTTGAGTAAAATTGCTCAATGTCCTGAGTAAAATGTTTTTGGGGTGAGAGACGTGTATAAGAGAACCCTTTTTAATGAGCTGCTGAAGCGTGTGCAGGAACCCAGGCGGTTCATGCAGGTCCTGGCGGGACCGAGGCAGGTAGGCAAAACCACGATTGCGCGCCCGGTGATGGATTCCGTCTCCATACCTGTTCACTTTGCAACGGCGGACGAACCTACGTTGCGAGATCGTATGTGGATCGCACAGCAATGGGACATCGCCCGATTAAAGATTACGAACAGGGGGCAGGAGAAGGGCGCGCTTCTGATTCTCGGCGAAGCCCAAAAGGTTTCAGAGTGGTCTGACACGGTGAAACGTCTATGGGACGAGGACACTCGTTCAGGGCTGTCGCTCAAAGTCGTGCTCTTGGGTTCATCCCCACTCCTTGTTCAGAGGGGGTTGGCCGAAAGTCTGGCCGGACGCTTTGAGGTGATTCCTGTGATGCACTGGTCCTACGCCGAAATGCGGGAAGCCTTCGGCTTGAGTCTGGAGCACTACATCCTGTACGGGGGCGATCCGGGGCCAACATTGTTGCAATCGAAGTGAAGAGTAGGCGCAAGAGAGAGCGCCTGACAGGCATTGAAGCCTTCTCCAGGGCCTTTCGGGTGAAACGACAGCTTCTGGTCGGCAGCCAGGGAATCCCGTTGGCTGAGTTCCTATCGACACCGGTTGAAGCATGGGTCAAGTCGTAAGAATTGGGAAAGGCGCGTGACCCCTTTATCCTCAAGGATAGGAGAGCCGATCCTCAGACATAGAAATCAACCCTTACATTTCTTGCACCGTAGCACAGAATATGCTGCTTTAAACTCGGCTTGTCACGGATTGAAAACTCAATTTTCATGGTGGGGCCGGGGAGACACTATCTTCCCATGCCCTGCAAGGCCAGAGGGTTTTTGCTCTGGCGGCACCTCTTCCGTTCAATGCTTACCGGAATCTTCGACCCGCCAGAGCAAAACATTCATCATCTTTTCTCCGTGCCCTCTGCGTCTCAGTGGTGAACGAGTGGTCTTCTTGCAATGACTTCTCCTTTTCTGGTATAGTTGGGCAAATTGCGGTCAGAAACGGTACCAGAAATGGTGGAGCCGCGCGAATAAAAGCGTGACTTCTGATGCCCCGTAAGGCGGAACCCGCCGAAGCAGGATTCGCTTCAAGTGGAGCTTCGGAGGATTTCCGTTCATTGATCCGTGGGCTGCCCGTGCCGGCACTTCGAAGTGCGTCACGGCGTGCAGGCCCGGTCTTCTGCGTAGGCGGGTAAAGTGGACGACAAAGAAAGATCTTATCCTTTGGGGGGAGAGTCGCGGCAATCCATCCGTTTCCGCACCCTCCTTTTTTGTTGGAAACCCATCTCTTTCGGATGCCACGGGGAAGCAGGGCACTGATATGCGGGCAATGGCTCTCGGGAAGGGTTACGGTGCAGTTCAGGTGAACCCTTCGAGAAGGTGGGGACAAAAGTGGAAGGATTCCACAACGTCCCCTTGGCTGCTTCTTTGCACCAACATGCTTAAAGACTAATACTGGAGGTAAAAAGAATATGCCAGATGCATCCGATGAAGTCTTTTTGCTAAAAGGGAAGGACTTGGAACCTATGCCTGCGAGATCGATGCGAGAAGGGCTGTTGGGTGAAACCCTCGAGGGCGCGCTGCAGCGGTTCTTCGAGCAGTACCCCCAGATCATTCCGGGGAGACAGATAGATCCGAACACCGACGATCCGCCCCGCTTTATCCTCCTTCGCCGAGAAATGCCTATTGGAAATTGGTCACTCGATCATCTCTTCGTTGATCAACGAGGAGTACTCACTCTGGTAGAAACAAAACTGTTTGAGAACCCCGAGGCACGGCGGGAGGTGATCGGACAGATTATTGAATATGCAGCAAATGCCGCTCAGGTTTGGGCAGGAGGCCAGGCAAGGCAGAAAGCCAGCGAGTACTGGGCCAAATTGGGAAAGAGCTTGGACGACAATGTTCGAGAGGCGTTCGGTCAGGATTTCGATGTGGATGCTTTTTGGGATGTGGTGGAGGATAACCTCAAAGAGGGTCGAATCCGTTTAATCATCTCATCGGACGAGTTGAGGTCCGAGGTCCGGAGGATGATTGAGTACCTCAACCAGGAGATGGAAAACGCGGAAGTCTTGGGACTGGAACTCAAAGCCTATGGGAAACAGGATTCCGTGGTGCTCGTTCCACGTCTAATCGGACAAACGCAGGCGACTATAAAAGGGCCAGGGAAGATGAATGTGTGGACGGAGAGTCTGCTGCGGGATAGTTACAGTGAACTGCCTGATGGGACGTTACGGCAGCGACTTGAGAAGATCCTCAAATGGACTGTTGAGAGAGGAGTTTTTGTGAAGAGTGTCAGCAAGAACCCTGCTTTTGGGATTCAGGGGAAGGGTGGAAAGAGGATCCTATCCATCTATGCTGACGGAATCATCTACGTTATCCTCAACTATCCAAATGATGACGGATACCTGGGAGGACTCGAAGGAAGGATAAAGTTTGCCGACGAGCTGAAATCCCTATCTTTACTCGATAAGACGGTCGATCCCTCCGAGGTTGTCTCTGGGAAGAACGCTTCCAAGAAACTGCAGCAAATACCCGAGCCTGACCTGAATAGTTTTTTTGATGTTCTGAACAGGTATTGTAGTACTCCATGAGGAGCGATGGTTGCAGGGGCTGAAAAGGAATGAAATTCGACCTAGGAAATGGGGGAAAGTTAGATGAAAAAACGTCTATGGATTCTGGTTTCAGGAACGAAACTCAGAGCAACTGAAAGGTGAGGATTAGGAGCGGCATATGCAACAGACGGAAGAGGTAAAAGTGAAAGAAGTGAGCAACGTCCCCTCCGCCGTCCCCAACACTCCCGTGCCAATTCCTTTGGATTATAGGATGAATTATGATGACAGATGAACTCGAAAAGTCCAACCACTCCGGGACATTCGCAATTTCCGCAAGCAGGGAGATTTATGGCGAACTTACGTTTGCGGGTCCGAATACTTCTCTCTACCTCAGAGACGACCATTATTTCGACACACGGGATATTCCAGGCCAATGTGTGAAGGGTACTTTACACGATCTTACGAAGGTGACGCTGCTCCACTGCATTACAACAATGGGCACGGGTTCCGCCCGTCGCGGGAACGAAGGTTATTTCTTTGCGAGCATTTTCCCCCATTTTGTACTTCATGGCAACCATCAAATTACCAATGACGAAAAGACAATTACTGAGGTCGATTTTGTCGTTGATGACGCAAGTACACTTTTCTATGATTTCGATGCCTTTGGCAGAGTGATTGATGCACGACCTTTCATAGAGCAGATTACTCGTGCCAATAATCTTAAACGGGAAATTCCAACGGGTCCCCACCCCCAGATCCTCTATTTCACCGGTAAGTGCGAGATATTCTCGGCGGACACGACCCTGGGAAGAATATCTGCGACGCATAATCCGAACTATCCTTTGGGAGGTCCGGGCGGGGTTACCCTGACGAATACCATCTTCACAAGCATCGTATTTAAAGAACCGCACACTTTTGATGAGACCATCGCAGATACATTAACGGTGTTGAAATATCTCGAACTGTTAGTAGGCCGTCCACAAAATCTGCTGAGACTTAACGTATGCCTTAAGTCTGATGACAAGTTGCCTAAAGTACTCAAAGTGTATTGGAGCATGCCACCAAAACGTGATTCATCTAATGATATTGACAAAGAGCGTCCGCACCCTGCGGATGTCCTTATAGATGCTGTTACACAGCCGGACGCCTTTGGGCGCATTCTTTGTAATTGGCTCGACCGGGATCAGACTTGGCATGATGCTCGCCTAAGATTTTCGAATTCTTTTGCTGAGCAAAAGAGGTACACCATCGACCGGCTCATTGGATCCGCAAATATGTTTGACATTCTTCCCGATTCCGCAGTGCCTCCCGATATACCACTTTCCGACGAACTGAAAAATGCACGAGAGATATGCAAGAAGATTTTCAAGGAATTGCCTATAAGTGCTGAGCGCGACAGTGTACTGGGCGCTCTGGGTCGGGTTGGGAAAAGCGCCCTTAAGAACAAGATTCGTTACAGGGGCAAGCTTCTAATTGATAAAGTGGGGGAGCGGTTCCCAGACCTCTTCACCGTAACCGATGAGGCAGTGAATTGTCGGAACCATTATGTCCATGGAAGTGAACCTAGGTTTGACTACAGTAAGGAGGCTGACATGGTCACGTTCTTCACTGATACCTTGGAGTTTGTATTCGCCGCATCAGACCTCATTGAAGCGGGATGGGATGTAAGATCATGGAGTGAGATCTCCACTTCGATGTCGCACGCGTTTGGTCGATATCGCGTATGCTACGCAGAGAACCTTCGAAAGCTTCGATCTCTTCTTGCATAGGGCGTCATTCCGATTGCAGGAAAGGCGTTGGGGTCAGGCGTGCAATCTTGCAATATTTGGGAGGCTCTGTGGGGTCAGGCGTGGGTCAACCCTCAGGGACGTTCTTTAGTTATTTAAGAAACTTGTCAATTGTTTCGCTGGGCGAGGAGCGGGGGCAGACGAGCAATTCTGGGGATGCTCAGGGTTCCCAACGTGCCGCTATACCGAGCCCTTCAGAAGAGTGGCGTAGGATTTCGCATAACGAACGGAGTGCGGCCGGGGAACCGTTGCCAAATCCAGGTCCATTTTGGATGACCTCCCGCAGTATCCTGCCCAAGGTCACTCTGTGGCTGAACTTCTTTTCCTGTCTCGATCATCGATGGGTTGCCCGGCGTCGCAGCGGAGGATGATGTGGACGCCGCTCCGGGACAGTAAGCTCGAGGCTTTCGAGCCATGGAGTGCCATCCTATACCCCTTATCCTCGATCAGCGGCCAAACTGTTTCACCGCCGCAAAAAGGGACTGCTCGGCTTCCTTTGATACCTTGTCTTTTCCATGTTTGGGATTCCGGGAGAGTTGCCACAATCGGAAGACTTGTACCTTTCCCAGGAGCGGGAACAGAATGGCCGTAGGAATAAAGTCACCTGATCCGGCCCACTGGTTGAAAAGCCTCGCTTCAAATTGCATTGAAGGTTCCCATTCACGGCGTTTGGACCAGTTCAGGATAACTGAGCAGGCTTCAAGGCGAGGTAGAATATTTGTCTCTATGTGGTCCTTCCAGTTTGAACTATCCGAGTAAACAAACAAGATGACTTTTCCCTTTCTCCCATGCCGGACCCAGAAGCGGACCTTGAGAATAAATCTGAGAGCGAAGGGACCCAATGATTTCAGTACCGTCACACCGAGTAGAAAGCCAATGAGCAGCGAACCGATTCCTACCCAATTCATGAGAATCCCTCTGATCTATTTCTTTGACTACTAAAATCGAGACGGTCACGTCGTCCCACGATGCCCGGAAATACGGGACGGGGCCAGGCCTTGATGCAGTCTCATAAAGTGCATATCTTGCAGGTAAGGGCTCCGTCCCCCAAAGCGCCCCTTTGTGCCCACCTTGATGGATAGTTATATCCAACTTAGGAGGAAGTGACAAGTTTCATGGACGACTGGTTAGGGTCGGGCCAAGACAAAACGGATTGATATTGTGAATCAAAGCTGAAAAAAAAGGCTGATCCTGGGCTTAGAACGGCAATTTTGAGGGCAAAAGCGGAGATCCAGGATTTTCACAAGACACAGGGCTCGGAGAGGGCAGAGTTTATCTCTCGCAGTTTAGGTTTTTGAAAAGGTTCGACGTGACTCCAGGGACGTAGGTTCAGATACAACTTAGCAATTGAAGCAAAAAGGATGGCGGGATTTTTCTCCTGCCGCGGGATTCTGCCTGCGACCAACTCCAATACCCCCCGTAGCTCCCAGTTCGATTTAGGTTTACAGACCTCGGCTTCTCTCAAAAACACGCAGAGCGCAAAGGACATGGCGCATATCGTATCAAGAAGAGACTTTACCAAAGTGCCATTAGAAACCGCATAAAGAAGTTTTCCTCAAGTTGTTGGAAGATTTAAGGCCTCCTCTCTTTCAAATTGCTCCTAATGATTTTTATGACTTTGCCCTCTCCCCCTCCTTTTCCTGTTTTACTTTCTCATGAAGCCAGACTTTGATCAGTGCACCACGGTCAACCCCTATTTGTTTTCGTATCTCGTCGATCTCTTTAACTAAGGACTCAGAAATATCCAGAGTTATGCGGACCTTTTTCCCGGGAGAAATCACCTTGGCCCGAGACATATCGATGAGGTCATGGATGTCTTCCCCTGAATCGAATCTATGGTCAAATTCCTCGGCGCTTTTCGCCAGTTGTTTCTTTTTCATAAAGCTTCGCCTCCTTCCTTCTGGCGCGTCTTACAGAAATGATGCGGGTCGCATCACCTCGCGTGGTATATATTGCGGTCCATAACTTCCCTTTGTATTTGCTTATCAGAATACCGCGATCCTCCACCGGGTACGGAGCCCGGATTTGAATGCGGTTTTCGTCCAGCCACAGATTCTTAGCCTCCTCAAAATCGATCCCATGTTTTAATCGGTTTGATCGATCCTTATCGGCGTCCCATTCAAATATCATATCTAATATTGTACATATTTTGTATGAATTTTCAACATATTCTGGAACATATCCCCTTCCTGATCCCTTTCCTTCTCAAAGCAAATCAGGAAAGACATGCATGCCTGCCTGACCCCGCGTTCCCGATTCAGCGCTTGCGGGGCTTGGCCTGTCTTGTGGGGACCGCTTTCCACGGGTCATCCGGCCAGGGATGTTTCGGGTAGCGGCCTTTCAACTCCTTCTTCACCTGCTGGTACCCGCTGTCCCAGAAGCCCTTCAGGTCTTGGGTCATCTGAACCGGCTTGCGGGCCGGAGACAGGAGATGGAGGAGCACCTTTACCCGCCCACCGGCAATTTTCGGAGTGTCCGCCAGGCCGAACATCTCCTGCAGCTTTACGGCCAGGATCGGGATATCTCCGGAGGCGTAATCCAGGGTTACCCGGTGGCCGCTCGGCACGAGGAGGGATGCGGGTGCGCGCTCGTTCAGCAGCCGCTGCTGCTCCCGTGACAGT
>Ga0031655_10002307_pt1 | contig 11069 bp, 15 predicted proteins | sample FrelakmetHBP12HB_FD_55187 | JGI IMG/M metagenome (GOLD analysis project Ga0031655, IMG submission 55187) | Freshwater lake sediment microbial communities from the University of Notre Dame, USA, for methane emissions studies -HBP12 HB | ecosystem: Environmental > Aquatic > Freshwater > Lake >... | reverse complement strand
TAGACCTTAGACTTGAAAAACTAGAGCAGCAGAACGGCATTAAGTCTTCATTCCATGATAGAAAAAGTCGATGATAGTTATTTTATTTAAACAAATTAATAAAATTAAAATAATTTTTTTCAATTTGTGGATAAGGTGAAGTTTTAATTTTTTGAATCATAAAATACTTCAAATGTTCAATATGCAGCCTATAAAGATAAACTTTGCATTTTTCTGTTAATCCATAAGAAGCATTACGTTTTTTATCATCTGTTGTAATTAAACCGATTTTTCTAAGATAGTTCATATATTTATGCAAATCATCCTTATTTTTAAAAGGTTTTTTAAATTCTTTATTTTTGTCATATGAATCATAAACATTATCTTTTAATCTCATAAAATCTATTTTATTTTCTGTAAATTCTCTATCATATTTGAGTTCTAAAAATGTTTTAACGTAGTCTATAGTTAAAGATATAATATCTCTGTATTCCTTAACTTTTTTTATACCTCTGTATTCTGAATCCCATGTAACCACTGCATAATATTGCAAATTATCAACCATTGTTTCATTATCCAAACTAATGGATTTTATATCAAAAAATGTTTTTAAAACTTTAAACGCGTGGTTTTTAGTATTGAATTTCTCTACTAATGCGTACCCCAGATGCACAAACTGAGGTTGACGCTTAAAATGTTCACAGTTATGAATTAAAAAAATAATCGACATATATTTTTTATTGTTAAAAACATATTCTGCATTAATTTTTGGTCGTCCCTTTCTTATATACTTAAAATGACTATTCTTTGCCATAAAAGTATATAACATAATGGTATTTTAATGTTATCGTAACTATGAAACAGTACCCCATAGCATTCACAGACAGTCAATACAATCAATTAAAAAAGAGAGCTGAACAAAGTGGTTGTAGCATTGCTTCTATTGTCAGAACCATATTAACAGATAATTTTTTTGATAAGGAGTAACAATGATAGATTTTTCAAAATATCCAAGAGCTACTCGTTTTCTTAAAGAACATCCAGAGAAAAATCTCGATGAAGCACTGGCATGGTCAGAAAACGAAATCAAAAAACTTGAAGAAAAAAACAAACATCATGAAGTTGGAGGAAAAAACGATGGTTGATGTTGGAGATTCTATATTGATTACTGGACAAGGTAAAGCAACGGTTACAGAATTATTTCAAATTGAAAATGGCGGTAGATGGTTCATTGGTTTCGAAAAACAAGATGGGTCAACAGGTTTTTTCTTGGAGGGAGATGAAGAATTCACGGTGATAACCGAGGTACATAATGGAAAGACAATCAATTATCGTTAGTAACATCCAAGGTAACAAAAATATTGTTACTTTTAATAGAGCATGGAGGATGTGATGTCTTCTAATTCTGCGGTAAAGACAGTGTTAGATTTTCTTCGTAAAAATGCTCATCACTCGTATAATGTTAAAACCATCTCCAAATGCTTACATATCCCTGAAAATAACGTAAAAGTAAGTTTAAATCGCCTTTCAAAACAGAATAAAATCAGCCGTCAATGTCGTGGTTTTTACCAGTCAAACATCGACATCTCCTTATTGCATCAACTCGAGAACCCACCAACTACACTCCACGGAATAATGTTAGAATGCACGACAACGAAAACATTACAAAAAGTCATAGATGGTATCCCATCCAAGCAATATACTGATGAAGCGGTGATATTGCTTGGTAGTCTTGGTTTTCTACCAACTACGAATTACAGATATTACAGAGACTTATGGTATGAAGGGAGAAAAATTATAATCACTGTTCATCTGAAAGGTAAGGTCGATGTTTACATTAACAGCAGCGACAATCCTCTTACGTATCCTGATTTCATAAAAATGTTAGATTTTCTGAATGGTTTCTTGGAACGAATGGCACCTTTTAGTGAGAGAAAGGTTGTGCAGTTATTGGAGGTGGGCCTTGCTAATGATTTTAAAGAATTGAGGTTGGATGGTGTGAAATCTGTTTCTCTTAAGGTTTTTGAGAATGATTGGGCTCGGGTCTACTATAAGGATAATATTAAAGCTACGAGGTTTGAACATCACCTTGTCCCTAATATGACGCTTGATGATGCGTTAAGGTCATTGTCTATTTTAACGAATCCTATTAATTTTAGGGTTGAGTCAAGACCTGATGACCCGAATAATCCTTCGTATGGGTGATAAAATGATAGAACAGTTTAGGTCAAAACGATTTTATGACAGAAACTCGGACTTGTTACAACAATGTACGGGTATATTGGAAGGATATAGCCAAAGAGATGTCAACGTAACAGCCAGGCAGTTGTATTATCAATTGGTATCAAAGGGCATCATAACGAATGTTATAGAAGAATACAAACGAGTCTGTAGAATACTGAAAGATGGTCGGTATTGTGGTCTCATCGACTGGGATGCGATAGAGGACAGGATTAGGATACCGCATAGACATCCTCAGTTTGATGACGTGCTTCATTTAGTTAGAGCGGCCCAGCATAGTTATCGCTTGGACCGTTGGAAGAACCAAGATTACTATGTGGAATTATTCACTGAGAAGGATGCTTTGAGTACAATCATAGAACCAATTTGTGATGAATGGCATGTATTTTTTACTGTCGACAGAGGATATACTTCTACCACAGTCATTTATGATGCAAGTAAACGTTTCCAAGAAAACGCAGACAAAGAGTGTGTTTTACTCTACATCGGGGACCATGACCCTTCGGGTCTGGACATGATTCGGGATTTGAGGGAACGGCTTGCTGAATTAGGTGGTGATGTGGAGGTAGTGCCAATTGCTCTTTCTATTGACCAGGTGAGACAGTATGAGTTGCCCCCTAATCCTGCTAAGGCCAGGGATACTCGAGCAGAAGTGTATATTCAACAGTTTGGAGGCCAAAGCTGGGAGGTTGATGCTCTGCCACCCGATGTATTAGTGAATCTTCTCAATGATGCGATAGCTTCGTATGTGGATGATGAAAAATTGGATAAGGTTAAATTTCAAGAAAAAGAGGACATGAGACATCTTGAAAGGTTTGCTAAACAATTACAAAGGATGAGAAGAAATGGATGAAGATAAAACCATAAGTACCGGAACTATAGTAATGTTACATCAGAAATGCTTGTACAGGCCATTTAGAGCCATTCCGAGACGTTTTCTTTTATTATCAATATCAAACTCTACCGGTATTTTCCCACTTTTTGTGATTATATGGAGGAAATATGCATGAGCACCGTTGACAATGATGAGCGATTTATTGCGTGGGGGACACCGATTTGGAAGAAATCAAAAGTTGATTACAAGGGAAGGACTGTTCTACCGCAGGAACTCCGTAATAAACTTCGTATAAGTGGTAAGGCAAGCATACTATGGATTTCAATAAAACAGGGTAAGCAGGACAATATTTTTATCATGGAGGTGGGGGTGAGCTAGGTGATGAAGCAGGGTGATGAATATCTTCAGCACATCAAGGAGTGTTGGGAGTATGCGCAACAGGCAGCGGACAATATGATTAACCAGGAGCAGAAAATTGTGAGATTGAACCTGATGCTTTCGATATTCGAGAAATGTTGCAGCCCTTATCATTATTTTCTAGAGAGAGAAGAGTATGAACCATCGTCACTACAGCCACCGACGGAGAAGCAGATAGCGTATGCTAAACAACTTGGCATCTTAGACCCTGAGACGATGTCCAGGCAACAGTTGTCTGAGAAAATAGACGAAGCCTTACGGCAAAAGGAGAAGTGATTTAATGAATGATGAAGAATTAAAAGATATAAAAAAACAAATATTCATGTTGAGTCAAGCGGTCACTGACCATTTTACTCATATTTTGAGCCTTTATTTCCTTCTTCACGGCTTGTTGAAACAGCTCGAGAATACCAATATTCTTTCGTCTCCGGGGCTACTGGAATTGGTAGAGAAAGCGCAAGAAAAAAACGATGTACAATTTGCCGAGTTCTGGGAGCAAATCACCCTATTAAGAAATAAAAATAAAAGAAAAAAAATTAAGAGCCATGGAGCGAATAATGAACCTAGGAATTTGTCAAAAATATAGCTATGCTGGTTAAAGTAATGAAATTTGCATTGTACTGCCGTGTCTCAACCGACGAACAGAATCTATTGGTGCAGCGAAAGGCATTGGTTGAGAAAGCGGAACGGGAAGGATGGGCATATGAAGTTTTTGAGGAGAAGGAATCTACTCGTAAAACTAGACCGATAAAATACGGTTTGTATCAGCGGCTCCTCAACAAGGAGTTCGATGGTGTCTGCATTTGGCGGATAGATAGATGGGCACGGAGCACGCAGGAATTAAGTCGAGAGGTTACGACCCTATACAATCGAGGCGTAAAGTTCATATCCTTGACTGACAACATTGATTTATCTAATGCAAGTGGGACATTGCAGTTCAACATTATCTCTGCATTTGCCCAGTTTGAGCGGGATATCATTTCAGAACGCACCAAAGAGGGTTTAAAAGGGAAGAAAAACGTAGGAAAAAGGGGAAAAGATAAGAAACGACGTAGAAAGTCTGGTTATTACCAGAGATGGATGAATAAAAAGTCAGGGGAAGAGACTCCAACTCGAAGTTTAAATCGCATTTAATTATCCCGCATTAGAATGCGATTCATTATTTAGATTTCATTACAATTTTTCTTTTCATTTAAAGAATTTATCAAAAATGGTTTGATTATTACTCCGTTGACACTATTAGTCTGCTTAGGAGTTCTTGCGGTTGAATTCGAAATATAAAAGTATATTGTTTACTTTGAATGTTCACTCATTACCTCCTTCAGCCAATCTAACTTTTCTCCATCCCAGAACCGACCAAATCGTTCCCAATACTCGTACGCTTCATCCCAGCCACCAACCGAGATATATCCATGAATATCACTTTGTGGCTTCTTATGTGATTTTTTTAATAACTCTTTCGCTATCTTTGGTGAATCTTTCACAGCCTTAATGAGCTTTTTAGACGCTTGTTCTCGTTTCCCTAGTTGAAATAACACCAGCGGATATCCGTACAATAATCCTGCAAGACAATCATTTGGATATCTGTTGCATAGTTCCATGGCTTTCTTTAGAGTATTCTGCTCTAAATACACTTCCATGAGGAGCTCTCGTACTCCTTGGTTATCATTCGGATTGAACGAAAGTAACTCTTCAAAAAACCCCGTTGCTTTTTCAATATCACCATCAGCGAGTGTCGCTGTTGCGAGACCATGCAGACATCGCAAAAACGGTCGATTCTCTAACCAGCTCCATTCCAAGTGATCTCTAAAGGTAAGCTTCCGAGGAAACGCAATCCTTCCAATTTCAACTCCTTTAATCCATAACTGTCGTGCTTCCTCTGACTTTCCCCTGCCATCAAGAATAATTGCAAGATGATGTAGCGCATCGATATGTAATGGTGCTTTACGAATCACATCACGAAGTAACTGCTCAGACTGAGACACTACCCCCTGTTCAAGTAGCTCGCAGCCCCTATCAAACGCATCGTATACCGTATCTAATTCCAGTGGCTCTATAAACATCCACTCGTGGTCATCCATCGACTTAACTTTCCAGCGCCCCAATTCCCCTTCACGTTTCCTCTTATGAGAGCTGGTAAGAAAATTGACCATGTCAGCAACCGGGAATTGAGAAAAATCAATTTCACTCATTCTTTTCGATGAGTTTCTCTTTCTTAGATTATTTTTCTTTTTCATGTTCTACCCTTCATTATCTACAATTTCCCTCCATCAGATCAACTTATGAAATATCGCACTTCATACTTTAATTTAAGCCTGCCCCAAACATACATCATCATTTAAACAATTATTTAGGTTTAAATCTTTTTTTTCAGACCACAGCGTATAGTTCATTATTAGAAAGATGTTTTTCTCCTTTAAAAAAGGTAAAAGTGCAGGGGAAGGGATTTGAACCCATGATTACCAGTTATATTCTGAATGAAGGATAATAATTACTCCTATAAAAGGCTACAATTTCATAGGTTTTTCAGGTCATCCCTGTGATATCATAGGGTTCTTGTGCTGGATGCCAATCAAATCGAACAAAGTTTGAATAATAATTTACTAAAAGAGTTAGACCTTTTTCTCCAAATAGCCCATACCAGATAAGAAGTGTCGTATATAGTTTGTTTATAAAAAGACCTCCGATTGGGCGAGGGAGAAGTCGTGCTCTCCCCCAATAATTTCCATCAAAAGTAAAACCCAATATAGAAGACAAGGATACTCCAAGCATCCAGATTCGTACATCCATCCAATTACTGATAAAATTATTTTGTAGGACTCGATCAAGAGATGGATTAACAACGAACAATCCCCACATATAATTTCCCTTGATAATATTTCGATAAACCTCTGTTCTATTCAACCACTCTATCTCAATACCAATAACGTTGTCATGCACGTTATTGTATGAAATATTATTATTATATGAAATATTATTGAAATCGCCTGCTGCCCATATCCCTCTCCCCAAATTGTTTCGATCATGGTATTTGTCATCCTGTGAAACATCATTCCCGATAACGATATTATCATGACCATAAGCGATTATTATTCCTACGGTTTTTGTATAGATAATAAGATTGTTGGAGATGACGTTATATCCATATTTTGTGGCATTGAAATTATCATACGGCCAATTATCAGAATACACATTAACACCGATTGAGACGTTTAAAAATATATTATTATCCACTATGTTGTGACATGTAGGTTGCTTGTACCCTATGATGTACACACCCGCTTCCGAGTTCTGAATCGTGAAACCAGTGATGGTCACATTACTTACAGAGATGATGAAACCACCAGAATCAATGATTGTTGTATTTTTATTTTCACCTTGAATGGTAACTGATTTCGAAACCAAAACAACTCCTTTATATGGTGAGGAATCATCAAAGACAAAAACAATATCACCATCAGATGCGTTATCAATCGCATCCTGAATCCTTGAGTAGTTCCCTGGTCCACTCCCACCAACATACAACCAATGACCATTTGATGTCGGCAACGATGGCTTCTCTCCATTTTGGGCGGTCGCGGGGATGATACCTGCCCCTGTGAACAAAAGAATGATTCCAACCGCCAAACATTTCCTTATCATTGATTTTCCTCTTTTAGTTTTCAAAAGTTCAACTTAAACAATATGGGCAATTAAAAAATTTCATTAGAATCGCTATTACTGCACCTAAATAAACTCCTATATGAAGATTCAAAATAAGTAAAAGGTCGACAAATAATAGTATATTTAATATCGTGCAGACAACAGGGAACGTCCAGGCAGTAACTCCTATGCTATCTCCACAACCACATTGTGAGTTCGATAGTTGCTTAATTTCCCTGTTAAGAGTGGCATTCTTTTGAATGATAGCAGTTATTTCCTTTTGCAACGCTTGATTATTCACTTGATACTTTTCGATTATCGAATGCATCTTTGATTTACTGATAGTCTTTGAAAGCAACAATCCAACAAGATACATCTGCTTGAGTTGATTCTTTGTTAAAACAGGAGCATTCAATAGCGGGAATCTTGTATCTGGATTAAAGAAACCCTCTTTGCTTATCTGCGATTTGAGAATGGCTTGTTGTATTTCTTTGTTATTCGCAATATCAACAATAGTTTGGAACAACAACTCTTTCTGGTCAACCTCACTGTTTATGATTTTCTGGTTTGATGATTGAACCGCTTGATACCCCACGACATTGGTCAACGAAGTAAGAATAAGAAGAACCACAGCACAGATGCTGATTCCAATCGCTAACCATTTCTTCATCTATTTCCTGCCCCTATATAAAAATAAAGAACCGTTCTGTATTTAAAATCTTCCTTCCAATGTACCGGTATTCAGAGGTTCAAATCAATTTTTATGTTTCTGGATGTTTTTCTCCTGTTAAAAGGTAAAAGTGCAGGGGGAGGGATTTGAACACCAGTTTACCGGTACGACAATGATTGACAAAAACGATTTACTACTAAAAATATAGATAATAATTTTAACTATCAGTTTTATAAGCAGGAGATTTTATTATAATTATAACAAGCGAGAAAGGAAAGACGGAATGACGTTGAGAAAGGATATATAATGAATGGAGTAAATGATGTCGTTTTCAAATCAAGATTTTCTAAATGGATTGCTGGAATGTATTGGATAATATTAGCAGTTCTACTTATTATGATGATAGGTATTCCACTGACTATACCGATGAATGTTATAGTAAAAATTCTGTTTATCTCCGTAAATGATTGTATTGCTATAATGTTTGTTTATCTTATATGGAAGGGCTATACAATGAAATTCATCATTTCAAAAAATCAAATAATAATATATGGATTAATACGGAAGATTAACATCGTTATTTTTGATGTTGAATCTATAAAAAAAATCCCAATACTATTTGGAGTGAGATTATTCGGCGCACAATTCTTAGGTGGACTATACTATTTTCCGGAAATAGGAAATGCTTCAGTAACCATGAGTAATTTTGATGATGCAGTATTAATAACCACAAAACAGAAAAAAAATTACATAATTACACCACAGAACCCACAAGATTTCATAAACACCGTCATGAAAATTAAAAACGAATAACCATCTTTTAATAATGGTCAACATAGAACATTATCACATACATTATTGGAAACGAATTTAGTGAAATAAGTGCAGGGGAAGGGATTTGAACCCATGATTACCGGTTATATTCTGAGTGAGGGATAATAATTACTCCTATAAAAGACTACAATTTCATACGTTTTTCAGGTCATCCTTGGGATGTCATAGGGTTTCTTGGCTGGATGCCAGTCAAATTGGATCGTTGGAAACCATCCAATAGGTAATATCGCGAGGTCTGAAATCATCACTTGTATAAGAATGAGAGTAACTATCGGTTTTGGCAGCGATGACTTCCAATGATCCCAGTAGTTATTATTAAACAAATGTTGCCGAGGAAATAAGAGACTGGTCAGTCCATAGATATAAATGTTTTGAAATAATCCACCCCTCGAGCAAAACACAATAATCCAGGAATATGGTACTACTCTGAAAAGGGGATAAAAAAGAACAAAAGTAAAAACCCTTGCATCGATGCAGTTGTTTCTCCGACAGTAACCTGTATATCGATAATACCAAATCCAAAGAATACGTTCACCTTTTGTAAAATTATTTCTTGACCAGGAGCAAGGGCTGATAGTACCCCTTGATGATACTTCTCTGAAGGTANCNGTAGAAAGCTACCAATCAAACGAGAATTCCATTCACTTGTTACATCATTTGTTCCAGTATTTGTTACGGTAATGGTCACACCAAACATACCAGTTCTCGTGATTTTTATATCGAGAGTTTGTTCTTCATACGGTTTCATCAACGGGTACCTATCTTGGCTCATGTTTCCAGGAATCTGATAAGGGCTATCACCAATACCGTCACCATTATTATCAGAACCATTGTAATCAGACCAATAATTCCCACTCGAACCATTATCCCAGGTGTTTCCTGTTTTATCAATCGCGTTTTCTGAATTATCAATAAAATTGTTATGAAAGATCGTGTTATTCCCACAGTTTTCCCCTAAAATAATTCCATCCAAGAAATTCTGCTTCACCGTGTTACCAACGATAAGGTTATCCCCTGAATCCGCAAGCAAGATACCAAACCCTCGATTATTCACAATCCTGTTGTTCACAATGGTATTATGAGAAGAGACCTCAATTCGAATCCCGTGATAGTTGTTATTCTCAATTAAGTTCCCATAAATCGTGTTATACGATGCACCATCAAGATAAATCCCGTTCATTCGAAGATTATTGACGATATTGTTATTTGAAATATTGTTCCCCTGAGATGTGACATAAAAACCACAAACGTTCCAAAAATCACCTATATTACTAATCCGAAAACCACTCACGGTCACCCCATTAGCAAGAATAGAGACCGCATAATCTCCTTTTCCTCCCTCGATACTTGTGGTACTCCGATTTTCACCAATAAGATGAATTGAGACATTAATAACAATATTCTCATAGTATGGCGCTGAATCATCATACACAAACACAGTATCACCATTAGAGGCGTTATTTACTGCATCCTGGATCTTACTGTAATTCCCAGGATTCACCCCCCCAACATATAAGATATGTCCCTCCTTCATCATAGAAGAACGATCCTTCTTCGTCACGGATGACACGGTGTTTACACCAGCTATTAATATAAAGACAAGGCTAACTACTCCAAGCTTTATAAGACGATTATGATTCATAAACTCCCCCGTGTACAAAAGTAATATAGAGGATATTCCTATATAAACCTACTCCTCAGAATTATTATACAAACAAAAAGTTTTAAAGACAGCGAGCCATAATGGGGGCTAGTAGGAAAGGAAATGACTACAGCAGAACCTATCTGGGATGAAGAAAAACTAAAACGCAGATATCTGAAAGCGTCAAAACTCCTTTTCTTGTTTACCATATTATATTCCCTCTGGATCGCCTTAGTTATCATAGGTGTGTATTTTCTTGAGTTAGGAATTAAATGGGCGGTTTTTACCATCGGACAATGGATTCTCTCCGCTATCATCCTCATCAGTGTTGTTATTGTCCTTGAGATTATCTTTCTCCTTCATAATACTCTTACAAGAAAAAAACAGGTACAAGCAGAACAACCTCAACAACCAGTCTACCTGCATGGAAAACAAGTCAATAGCTACACCATCCCTGCTGGTGCTAGGGGAGGTATTTTCAGTAAAACCTTTATCATGATTGATGAGACCCGTGTTTTGAATCTGCGTTACCAGATGATCCCACCAAATGATCTCTGGAAACAAAAACAGTAGGCTCGTTACTTTTTCAACATGCCCATTTCTGCGAGTTTTTCCGGAAGATAGGTATCAGTCACATAATCAAGCCCGTATTTTGCGAGCGCCTGTTGCTCTGATTTCTTGCCAAGGGTAAGCTGCAGTTTTATCTCATGTTTCCAGAACTGATCCTGGAACCTGGGATCATCAAGCTCGCTTTTTAATGCAGCGATATCCTCAGAGGTCAACGTATCTGTTGGGAGTTTATAGTTCTC
>Ga0031655_10002293_pt1 | contig 11106 bp, 8 predicted proteins | sample FrelakmetHBP12HB_FD_55187 | JGI IMG/M metagenome (GOLD analysis project Ga0031655, IMG submission 55187) | Freshwater lake sediment microbial communities from the University of Notre Dame, USA, for methane emissions studies -HBP12 HB | ecosystem: Environmental > Aquatic > Freshwater > Lake >... | reverse complement strand
ATCAGTGAACGTCACCGCAAGCGGCGGCTGGCCGCTTACCGGGCTGGCCGTAAACTCTGCCGCAAGCGGCGGCTTCTCTACCGTGATGTAACTGTTCTTTGTCCGGGTGTCGGTCTTGGTCCCGTCTATTCCCTTTACCGTAAGGCTTACCGTGTACTTTCCAACTGTGCTATAGGTGTGGCTCGGGCTCTGCTGCGTGCTGGTGTTTGCACTGCCTGATGCCGTGTCACCAAAATCCCAGCTCCAGGATGCGATACTTCCCACAGGGGTAGAGCTGTCTATAAAGTTCACCGTGAGCGGCGCAAAACCAGTCTGCTTATCTATTGAAAAACCGGCCGTCACTGTGCCCGGCAGCGTGGTCGTTGTGGTCGGTTTCACCGAGCTTGTTGTAACCGGCACTGTTGTGGTAATAGGCGCAACAGTGGTTGTTACAGACGGAGCTGTTGTTGGTGCGGTCGTTACTGTTCCGCCACCACCGCCACCACCGCCAGAAGAAGCGGTCGTGGGCGTGGTGGATGGTGTGGTGGTCGTGGTAGTTGTGCTTCCCGCCTCAACACAGAATACATCTGCATTGGTTTTAATCTCACTACCCGAGGTAACGGTTACCGTATAGCAGCGCGTTTCCGCTGTGGAGCTGATGGTGACTCTGGCAATGAGCCGCTCTGCATTTATCGCAACAACGCTGCCGGGCACCACGCTGACACTGGGGCTGCCGAAATCGATCAGGGAGGTGTCGGCAAAGTGCGTCCCGTAGCCATCAATAATAAGACCAAGAGTTTCCCCGGTGTAGGCGTAATCAGGCGTCACCTGAAGCGGCTGAACAGAAAAAGTACCCGGCACAGTAATCACTTCAGGTCCGCCGCTTAAGTCACCGTACTGCTGCAGCAGCAGGGGTTGATGCAGGGAAGAGGACGGTGCGCCAGTGGAAACTGTTATATCATACCAACCCGCGGCAGTACTTTCACTAATGGTAACCGGCACAATCAGCTGCGTTTGCGAAAATATCATGGGGGTGCCGGCAAGGATGCCGGGGCTGCTGAATGAAACCTGCGTCGTGTCATCAAAATGCGTGTTGTAGCCGTTTATAAAGAGGTAGCGGCTCTGCCCTGTCCAGCCGTTTTCCGGTGATATCGTCAGCCGGGGCCGTATGCTGAAAGAATACCCTGACTCTTCGCTCCCGGTCTTTACCGTAAGGTAGTTCCACCCGGGCTCTGCGTCAGCGTCAATGCTGATCCGGGCCGTAAGCTGCGTGGCACTTGTCACGGTGATTGCCGTCACTGTTATGGCTGAGTTAGGGAAGCTCACCATAGAACCGGAGCTGCTGAAGTGCGTTTGAGTGCCGACAATAGTTATCTCTCTGGTTTCGCCCGGATACCCGTAATCAGGCTCAACTCCCTGAATATAGCCGGACTCAATATAAAAGGCATCCGGCATGGTTATGGTGTTACTGCCGGTGGCGACCGTTACCGAGCAGTTCCCGAGCGCGGCAGAAGGCGCAGTAGCAATGGTTGCAATCAGCTGCTGGGTCTGCGTAATCGCCTTGACGCTGGTTACCGTAATGCCCGGATTGGAGAACGTAACCAAAGAAGCTCCGGTAAACCCGGCATTCCTGCCGTTAATAACCAGGTTCATAGTGTCTCCGGGATGGCCGTAATCAGGCATCAGCCAGAACGATGTTGCCGCTTCGCTGCCCACTACCTCAAATGCATACTGCTCAGAAAAAACCTCGCTGCCGGTGGTTACGGTCATAGTATAGTAGTCCGCAGCCGCAGCCGGGGTGATGGTGATGTTTGCCAGGATTTGATCGGAGTTGACAGACTTCACGCTGTTTACCGTGATGGCGGAAGTCCCAAAGGAGACCTGGGAGCTGTCGGTGAAATGCCCATATTGGTTGTAGATTAACAGATTGAGGGTCTGGCCTGCGTAGCCGTAATCAGGGTCAGCATACATATAACTGTCATATATATAAAAAACATCTTCCTGCAGCACCCTCTCGCTGCCGGTGGTCACCATCACAAAATTACTTTGATACAGGGCCGCTGCGGGTCCGATGGTGATGTTTACTGTGAGCTGGGTCGGGCTTATAAGAGTTGTGCTGTTCACCGTTATTGCCGGGTCGTCAAAGGAAACCTGCGAGCTGCCGGTAAAATGCGTGCCGTTGCCGTAAACAGTAACATCAAGGGTCCGACCAACTATCCCGTACCCTGGCGATACAGACAGGCTGTAGATGGTAAAGGCATTTTCATTCAACAGTTTTTCGCTGTCGGTTGCAACCGCCATAAAGAAAGTCTCGGGTCGTGCGTTTGCTGATATACTCCCGTCCAAAATAATCTGCTGCGTCTCCGTGATGACTTTCAGGCTGTTCGGGATAATGGAGGGAGAGCCGGCAATGCACTGGGTGGTTGAACCAAAATGGGTCTTGTAGCCGCTGATAACCGTCTCACCGGTCACACCCGGATAGCCGGTGGACGGAGAAACGATGATATTTGATCTGACCACAAAGCCATTCCAGTTGTTCATGAGCCTATTCCCGGTCCCGTCAAAATAGCTGACGCTGCACCACCCCTGGGGCGCAGTCGGGGCAATGGTGATATTGGCAAGCATGCGGGTTGGATCTATAACCGTCAGGCTGTTTATCGTGATGCCGGGATTGTCAAAGAACACCCGAGTATTCCCGTCAAACGGGGAATCGTAGTCATCTGTCGAAAAAAGAATATCCCTGGTTTCACCGGCATACCCGTAATCCGGCGCCAGTTCAGACCCCCATCCTGGGTAGTACACATTAAACGCAGCTCCATTATACAGGGTCTCTGCTCCGGTGGATACCACCACAAATCCATTGTTATAGTAATAGGCATCGGGCGCGATGTTCACCTTTACTATCAAAAGCGTCGGGCTGAGCACGGTGGTGCTCTCGACATCTATCCCCTGGTTGCCGAACATAAACTGGGTGGTGTCGTCAAAATGGGTATCGGTCCCGTACACTACAATATATTTTGTCTCTCCGCCATAGCCGTACTGCGGGTTCATGTAAAAGCTGCCGTACTGGCTGTTGACAGAAAAAGCGTCACTGGCTAACACCCGTTCGCTCCCGGTCTCTGCCATCACATAGCAGGAACCCGGCTGCGCATCCGGCGCAATAGTGATGTTTACAGTGAGCTGTACGGCATTGATGACGCTCGGGCTGCCGTTTATTGTGATACCGGGATTGCCGAAGTACACCCTTGTGGACGTGTTGAAATGGGTGTTGGCTCCGTAAATGGTCACTGCTTTTGTTTCCCCAGGATAGCCGTAGTCTGGGTCTGTGTGGATGAAGTAATAAGTGTTGTAAATATTAAACGCCTGCTCTTGAAATGCGCTTTCACTGCCGGTCTTCACCAGCACGTAGCACCAATCTCCCTCCTGCGCATCCGAGGCAATGGTAATCTTTGCCATTAACTGTGTGGCGCTGGTGACGGTGATGGCGTTCACTGTTATTGCGTTGCAGCCAAAGCTCACCTGGGTTACGCCAGCAGCAAAGTTTGTGTTGTCCCCGGTTATGTATACCTCTTTGGTCTCTCCCGGATAGCCGTAATCAGGTGACAGCGAAAGCCCCCTCACACTGCTTTGTATATAAAACCCGTATTCACTGAAAGCATTTTCAGCACCGGTCTCCACCAGCACAAAACAGTCGCCTTCCTGAGCATCAGAAGCAATGGCTATCTTTGCTTGCAGCTCCGTGGGGCTGACATAGGTCTGTGAGATAACGCTTATTGCTGAACAGCCGAAACTCACCTGTGAGCTATTGCTGAAATTGGTATTATCGCCCGTGATGGTCACTATTTCAGTTTCCCCCGGATAGCCGTAATCAGGATATGAGCTCAGCGCGGTAGCTTGCGGCTCAATGTAGAATGCATAATTGTTAGATACTGTCTCGCTGCCGGTCGTTACCAGCACATAGCAGGAATCCTGCCGCGCATCCGGGGCAATGGTGATGTTTGCCGTGAGATGCGTTGCGCTGTTAACGGTAGTGGAATTCACGGTTATGCCGCTGCAGCCGAAGCTCACCTGGGTCACGCCGTTAACAAAGTTTGTGTTGTACCCGGTTATATATACCTCTTTGGTCTCTCCCGGATATCCGTAATTGGGTGAGGCATAAGAAATATATCTGTCCGGTGTCTCTATCTGGAAAATATTATCGGCAAAGGCTGTCTCGCTGCCGGTCGTTACCAGCACATAGCAGGAATCCTGCCGCGCATCCGGGGCAATGGTGATGTTTGCCGTGAGATGCGTTGCGCTGTTAACGGTGGTGGAATTCACGGTTATGGACGAACAGCCAAAGCTCACATGGGAGCCCAAGAAGCCACTTGCAAAATGAGTATCAACGCCGGTTATGCTGACATCGAGAGTTTGTCCCTGCTCGCCGTACCAGGGGGAAACATAAATAGTCTTGATCGGAGAAGATGATGTTGTCGTAGTGCTGAAGGCTGCAGTCGTGGATGTTGTCGGGCCGGTTGTTGTTCCGCTTCCCGGCGCGAACTTCTGGATGCGATTGTTATATAAGTCAGACACAAACACATTGCCGGCTGCATCCACCGCGATATCAAAGGGGTAATAAAACTGTCCGTTGCCGGTACCAGCGGAGCCCCACTGGGTAAGGTAATTACCGTTATTATCAAATTTCTGTACGCGGTTGTTGTACGTATCAGCTACAAACACATTGTCTGCGGAATCCACGGCAACCCCATAGGGGTAATAAAACTGGCCATTACCGGTACCAGCGGAGCCCCACTGGGTCAGGTAATTGCCGTTATTATCAAACTTCTGGACGCGGTTGTTGTACGTATCAGCTACAAACACATTGCCTGCGGAATCAACCGCAATAGCTACCGGCTCATTAAAATATCCGTTGCCGCTTCCGTAAGAGCCCCACTGGCTGAGATAGGTGTTTGCAGAGTCAAACTTCTGAACACGGTTATTGTAATAATCTACGACAAACACATTGCCTGAAGAGTCAACCTCAATGCCGGTCGGGTAATAGAACTGGCCATTGCCGGTGCCAGCGGAGCCCCACTGGGTGAGATAGTTGCCTGCTGCGCTGAATTTCTGCACACGATTATTGTCAAAATCCGTCACATACACATTATCTGCAATATCCACAGCAATACCAACCGGTTGATAAAACTGGCCATTACCGGTACCAGCGGAGCCCCACTGGGTAAGGTAATTACCGTTATTATCAAATTTCTGTACGCGGTTGCCTGCCCCGTCAGCCACATAGATATTGCCTGCAGAATCAGCCACAATACCATAGGGATAATAAAACTGGCCATTGCCGGAACCATAGGAGCCAAAGGCAGTGATGAACTGATAGCCGCCGCCACCGCCGCCACCGCCGGTCGTTGTCGTGGTAGTTGGTACGGTGGTCGTTGTGGTGGTTGTAGTACCTGACCCGCCCACTGATCCGCCGCGCACTGGCCACGCGTAGTAGTTGCCGGACTTATTAATGCCGGGGTCCACGCCGCCGAACTGCAGGTTGATGACCCACGCGCTGTCCGTGCTGTTTGCGTTAGTAGTACTCCCCCAGTACTTGTCCAAATCAAGATTCTGAACATTGGTGAAGGGGTTCCCCTGCGGCAGGTTAGGATTAGCCTGTGAGTAGTCAAACAGACTTTCCAGTTCATTCACATTAGGCAGGCGCCAGTCTGTGTAGCCACCGGTATTTAACGTCTTCACATAGTCAAGCGCGTCCTGCCAGACCATAGAATTTCCTGCTGGCTTGGCATTCTTTGTCCACATGAGACCGGTGAGGTTATCTGTCACCGTGTAGTCATCATTGTCGGTGAACCTCGGACTAGGCCAAACAACTCCTGCCTGAATAGCACCATCCTGACCAGTTCCTGTGCAAGGTATAACATTGCCCGATGAATCCCAGCAGGTTGTCTGGCCGGTCTTTGGCAGGCAAATTGATCCACACGGTCCGCCGCGCACTGGCCACGCGTAGTAGTTGCTTTCGGACTTATCGTCGTTGCTCACGAAGCCGTCGCCCATGTCGACGAACCGCGCGAGGATAGCGTAGTCCACACCAGTACTAGACGACCAGTATCTGTCGAACTGAACATTGGTGAAGAAATTATCCAGCGGCAGAACGGGATAACACTGTGAGAAGTCAACCAGACTTTTCAGTTCATTCATATTTGGCAGGCGCCAGTCTGTGTAGCCAAAATTCTCATAGGTTCCATCATTCATGCCTGCCACATAATCAAGCGCTGGCTGCCAGAGCATAGAATCTCCTGCTGGATTGGCATCCTGTGTCCACATGAGACCGGTGAGGTTATCAGTAACCGTGTAGTCATCATTGTCGGTGAACCTCGGACTAGGCCAGGCAACTCCTGCCTGAATAGCACCATCCTGACCAGTTCCCGTGCAAGATATAACAATGCCGTTTGTATCCCAGCAGTTTGTCTGGCCGGTCTTGGGGAGCTGAATGGTGACATAAAAGCTTTCCGAACACTTCACCTGTTCGGTTCCGGTCTGCACCATCACATCACTGTAGCCGCTAGCGGTGTCTGCAGCTATGGTAATATTGGCAATAAGCTCTGTTGCGCTGGTAACGGTAATGGCGTTTACGTGAATAGCCGCGTTACTGAAGCTCACCTGTGAGGTTGCCTGGTCAAAGTGCGTGCCGGTACCGGTAATCGTCACGTTCATGGTTGTTCCTGCAGCCCCGTACGATGGATCAACATAACTGCAGCCGGTATACTGGAGAATAGTGCCGTTGTCGCCAACCGCATATACAACATTGGTTGAAGAAATGCCGAAGACGCCATTGAGATTTTCTGCTACGCCGCTGTTCATCGTGCTCCAGGCGCTGCCGTTAAAATATAATGTGGTGCCTGCGGCTCCTACCGCAAATGCCGGGTTCCCGGAACCTCCATCAGAAGTCCATACATCATTCAGGTTATTTGATGTCCCGCTGGTTATGCATGACCAGCCGGTACCATTTGAAGTGTAAAGTATGGCGCCGCTGTTGCCCACGGCAAAAGCCTGGTCAACATTAAACGCGCAGACACCGCTCAGCTGATTGGTATTACATGCTGGCGGCATTGGTATTACAGACCAGAAAGTATCAGGATAGATGTTGTGCAGTCCTTTCGCCGCTATCGAAGGGCTTGTCTGATAGGTTACCGCAATATTATAACCAATGTCATAGATGTTAGTCACTGTGCCGCTGGTCATGGCAGTCCAGCTTGCGCCGTTATATTTAATTATTTTCCCGCCATAGCCCGCAGCCACGTAATTTCCATAGTATGTTATTCCGGTCAGCTTGTTTGTTGTGCCGCTGGTCATGGTGTTCCAGCTGCTGGTATAGCGCACAATAGTCCCGCTATCGCCGACTGCAACAACATTGTTTGCAGCAGTGCCGTACACCGCATTCAGGTTGTTTGTCGTGGGGCTGGTCATGGTGCTCCATGTGCTGCCATCGCAAAACAGTATGGTGCCGCCATCGCCCACGGCAAAGATATGAGTTGCATCAGCTGCCCACACATCATTCAGCTTGTTTGTGGTGCCGCTCGTCATTGGTACCCAGTCAGCAGAAGCTGCTGTACCGCATACAGTAAGAACTAAAACAATCACCAGTAATAATGAGTTGGTTTTTTTCATGGTCTGTTCACCCCTTAGATTGTACGGCAGGAATTAAATAAAAAACCGCCAGCAGGTATTGACACACCTTCAAGCGGTTTCTCTCAAACTATTTTAATGAATATATTGATATAGATATAGCAGGCTGACATCGCTTCTAAACCCTCCGAAGCTTTCCTTGATACGGACTGGGGAGCTATCTCTCCAAATCTATCTCAGCAACCCGTTAAGTATCATATAGAAGTATTGTAAAAGTGTAAAGGAAAATATCACAATTTTTATTTAAGACAAGGTTAATGATATATAGTATTAATTTATAAAAAAAACTTATTTTAACCATGGGGGAGCAGAGGTTTTTTGCTGCAACTATCGCGTTCAGGTCATTTAAGCGTACAAGAATAAATTTGGTTTCGAAAACATGCTGATTATGCGCATTATGTATGACACATATATGCAGGTAATAGACGCAGTTAAATAAGCAAAACTGTCTTGAGCGCGGTTTTAAAAAAGATTAAAATAACAAAAAATCCGGGGTCTGGCTGAGGTGCTGCTCTCTACTCTGGTTTCTTATCTGCAGGGCAACCGCAGCCCGGCATACTGTTCTGTCCGGGAGCTTTCATGCATCATACTATAAAAGAGATTCTCTACACGGCTGAGGATATCAGCGCGCGGGTTCGGGAGCTGGGTGCGATGATAACCAGGGATTACCAGGGAAAAACACCGGTGCTGGTGGGCATTCTGAACGGAGCTGTCACGTTTATGAATGATCTGATGCGGGCCATTGACCTGCCGCTTAGCCATGACCTGATGGAAATGTCAAGCTACGGCGACCGGATTGCATCAAAAGGAGCGGCAACTATCCTGAAGGATACAATGCTTGACATCGAGGGGCGGGAGGTGCTCATTGTTGAAGATATTGTTGATACGGGTATCACCCTGCAGCGGGTGCTGGAGCATCTGGGGGCGCGCAGGCCGGCAACGCTTCGGGTCTGCGCCCTGCTTGACAAGCCGGCCCGCCGCCGGGTGGCAATCAAACCGGACTACCACGGCTTTACCATTCCTGATGTGTTTGTCGTGGGTTACGGGCTTGATTTTGCGGAAGCCTTCCGGGAGTTGCCGTATATCGGGGTTTTGAAAGAAAGCAATTTTTGCGGTGACAGATAAAAGGTACTACCACATACACCGAACGGGGTAGTGTGAAATAAGTTCATCAGGGGAAAGGATAACCATACTTTTGATAATTGCCTGACAAACCAGCAAGCGGTCAAAAGGGTCTTTGTGGATTTCCGGCAGCCGGGGTAGATAAAGGGTTTCCGCCTCTTCAAGAACCAGGCTTTTTATGCCATGCCGGGCTCGCTGTGCAGGGATAAAGTGATCGGGCTTTTTGGGAAGCGGGAGTCGCCCGATAGCGTGTTTCAGAGAAATTTCCCATACGGATACAACGCTCAGATAAATATCATGGGCAGAGTCTGAAAAAAGTTCCCGGGCGTGCGGAGAAAGCTTTGCATCGTCGGTTATGATCCAGAGGAAGGTACAGGTATCTAAGAGGATTTTCATGCCTCGCTGCCGTAGAAAGAAGAGAGCACTTCATCGGGCAGGGGTTCAAAGAACTCTGGAGGAACTTTGAAGGTACCCTTTGCCAGCCCAATCGGGCGGCGGGATTTTCTCTCAGGCGGGATGGGGCGAATTTCAGCTATGGGTATATTTCTTTTGCACAGGGTAATTGTCTCGCCTTTAGCCAATCGGCTCAGATAGCGTGATAAATGTGTCTTTGCCTCATGTATATTTAATTTAATCATAGTTCATTAATAACCTAACAAGTGAACTAAGTCAACCGGATTATTATGCGCTTTGTCATTCACGAGCACCACGCAACACATCTTCACTGGGACCTGCGCCTTGAGCTTGACGGCGCGCTCAAGAGCTGGGCCGTGCCCAAAGAGCCGCCGCAAGATGCCGGCATAAAGCGGCTGGCAATACAGGTGGAGGACCACCCGCTTGATTACATCGATTTTGAAGGCGTGATTGAAGAAGGCTACGGCAAGGGCACGGTTACTATCTGGGATGAGGGGGAGCTTGCGGTTGAGTCACGCACACAGATAAAACTCGTTTTTATTCTGCACGGGAAGAAACTTGCCGGGAAATTTACCCTGCTCAAATTTGCCAAAGCCGGGGAGAACGGGTGGCTGTTTTTTAAAGCTAAAGAGGGATAAATTACCGCAGAGACCGCGGAGAACGCAGAGAAAAACTTTTTTGTTCAGCTGCAGGGCCAAAGAGTTGCCACAGAAAACACCCGTCCTCCGACCCGCCTCCAGAAGCCTTGCGGAGGGCAGGAGCACTGCGGAGGGTGGACAGAATAGCACGGAAACTGCTTCTTGTTTTCGACTTCAGTGAATATCTGTGCAGTTCTGTGGCGAAAAGAATAACTTTTCGCGGAGAGCGTAGAAAAGAGGTTCTGTTTAAATCATTTCCAGAGGGGTGAATTTTTTGATGCTGCTAAAATGTTCGTCTAATGAAAAGAGTTTGCAGTTATTTTCCTGTGCAGTTACGGCAAGGTAGCAATCAATGAGATGAATATTGATCCCCTTTCGTTTCATGGAAAAGGAGAGCCTTCCTGCCTTCTCCCAGGTGTTTTCTGTGTGGTCAATAATCGTAAAAGCTTCAAAAAATTCCTCTATAATCGCAATTTCCTTTTCGGATTTGGCTCCCTGAATAAGCTCTGCAATAACAACCTTTGGGACACAGACATGGGCAGCGGCTAATAATTCATCAACCCTGTCAGAGAATTGGGAATCCCGGTCTTTGAAATAGGTGATCCACACGGAGGTGTCTATTAAGACTTTATCACCTTTCACGATGTCTGATCTCACTGGCGGTTAAATCAAATTCCATCCGGCCTTTCATGGATTTTATTTTTTCAACCTTCTTTTTGCGCAAGTACTCATCGATTGCAATCCGCACAGCCGACGCCTTGCTCCTGGTTTTTGTTTCTTTCATCAGTATGTCTAATTTGTCCTTCTCTATGGTCACTGTTGCACGCATTTTAATCTCCATTAAGTTCAGTTTATATGCACAAATATATCACATAATATTGTGCAGTTCAAGCAATACTATCCCGGCTTCCCTGGGCAGGGATGAAATATTTTTTTAAAATGATACGTACAGGGAGCAGGATAACGGTTTGCCAAGGCCGAGTGGCTCAGACGAAACGAGCTCACCGAAGGCAGAGACTGCAGAAAAAACTTTTCCTTAACTGCATGACAGCCATAATTAGCTTGACGCCGTCATGCAAATGTCATACAAGTATCATATGGTTGTTTTTGATGCATCAACTATTATTCTGCTTGCCAAGATAGACCTGCTTGAAACGTTTGTTTCAAATTTTAATGATCGGGTTTTAATCCCGGAGAAGGTACGGGAGGAGATCTGCAGAGAGGCAAGAAAAGAAACTCCGGCACTGACTAAATTAATCGCAGATAAAAA
>Ga0031655_10002285_pt1 | contig 11117 bp, 9 predicted proteins | sample FrelakmetHBP12HB_FD_55187 | JGI IMG/M metagenome (GOLD analysis project Ga0031655, IMG submission 55187) | Freshwater lake sediment microbial communities from the University of Notre Dame, USA, for methane emissions studies -HBP12 HB | ecosystem: Environmental > Aquatic > Freshwater > Lake >... | reverse complement strand
GGCTGTGATGTCAGTTTGACCACATTGATCCTTTTTCATGACTCTTCGATATAAAAATTAACATGAATCACAATAAGCATCCGTTTCTTTTTTACTCTTCAGTTGTTTCATGTACCATAACACCGTCTGCTTCAATCCTTCTTTAAAAGGTACCTTGGCCACAAACCCAAACTCCTTTTTTGCACGGGACACATCCAGATACCGTCGTGGCTGGCCATCGGGTTTGGAAATATCCCAACGGATTTCCCCAGAAAATCCGGTATATCCCTGAATAATAGTAACAAGGTCCTTAATGGAGATCTCATTACCTGCGCCAAGGTTCACCGGGTCCGCTTTGTTATAGTTCTCGGCCGCCATTACGATCCCCCGGGCGGCATCTTCAACGTAGAGGAATTCCCGCGATGCGTTTCCTGTACCCCAGACCTCAACATAGGGTCTCTTATACTGGACAGCCTCGACAAACTTTTTGATGAGTGCCGGGATGACATGCGAACTATCTGGATTAAAATTATCCCCCGGCCCATAGAGGTTGACCGGCAGAAGGTAAATCGAGTTGAACCCATATTGCTGCCGGTATGCTTGGGACTGGACAAGCAGCATCTTTTTTGCAAGGCCATAGGGTGCGTTTGTCTCTTCCGGATACCCCTCCCAGAGGTCATCTTCCCTGAAGGGAACCGGGGTAAATTTTGGATATGCACAGACAGTCCCGAGAATTACACATTTTTCCACTCCCTCCTGACGTGCTGCTTCTGTTAGCTGGATCCCCATGATCGCATTTTCATAAAAAAGGTCTGCAGGATAATGCTGGTTATAGCCAATTCCCCCTACTTTTGCTGCGAGATGGATAACAATATCCCTGCCTTTAACTGCTCTGACGCAGTTTTCCCATCTCCGGAGATCGAGATCCTTGCTGCGGGGGATGAAGATCTGATTATTCCCGACATTCTGTGTATGGAGCTGCTCAACAATATGAGAGCCGAGGAAACCTGCTCCACCGGTTAGCAGGATTTGTTTGTTATCCCAGAATGTCATTTTTAGTATCTCCCGAATAAACGATATTGTCTTGTTCTGGCAACAACCCTCGTCTAACAGTAGTTGATATTTTGTTTCACTTGAGCATTATTATTTTCATGTCTATGCTTAGTATCTTCGTATATACTCCCTACTGTACAGCAGTAATTTCACTCATTAAATCCCACCTTTCAATACGCATTTTCTTTTCAAGCATCGCTGGAATTCCCTACAATAATATTATTTACTTTCCCGTCACTGCACTGTTTTTACCTTGATTGACGAAGAAATCAGGAAATAGTAAAAATATAGGTAAAAACAAAATTCATACCGGGATTCGATGATTACCTTTTTCACAATTCCTAAACCTTTCAAAGGTCATATATCGGTAATCCAGAGAAATGCAATCATTAGTTGGCATCAATTGCACCCGGATTGTGAAATAATTCTTTATGGTGACGAAGAAGGAATCAAGGAAATTGCTGATGAATTTGGATTGATTCACATTCCCGATATTGAGAAAAATGAACATGGAACACCTTTTTTGGATTTCGTATTCAATGATGCACAGTCAAGAGCAAAGAATAATATCCTCTGTTACGCAAACACGGATATCATTTTTTTTAAAGATTTTATTAATTCAATTCAATCGGTAAAAAAAGACCCGTTTCTCATTGTAGGTCAGCGGTGGGACGTTGTTATACCAGACCCCTTAAGTTTTTCTGATAATAGATGGGAAGAAAATTTGCATTCTATTGTGGAGAGAAAAGGTATTTGTTCAGGTCCTTGGGCTATAGATTATTTTGCCTTTTCAAAGACGGTACCATTAAGGTTATTACATTTTCTTGTCGGGAGAAGCGGATGGGACAACTGGATGATTTATTATGCGAGAAAAAAAGGTATCCCTGCTGTAGATATCTCCCAAACTACTATAGTAATCCATCAAAATCATGATTATAATCATGTTCCCTTTAAAAAAGGTGAAAAATGGGATGGTCCTGAATCAGATTACAACATGAATCTTATTGGAAATAATATTGTCCAACAGAGTAACTTATGTATGTGGAGAATTGATGGTACAGAATATATTTTAACATACGATGGATTGGTTAAACGTGAAAAAGGAATTTATAAAAAAATAATTGAAAAGAGTGCCGTATTTTGCCCTAATTTTCTTTACCCTCTAATTGGATTTTTTATTTTAAAAATTCACAGGAGAACAGGAGTTGATTGGCAGCAAGATTAACTCATGAATGAATTTACGGAACTCTATTTGAAATCGGTTTGAGTCTCACGGCCTGAATTTTATCTTGGAAATCAAGAATCCATGGAAATGTTTGCTTATCGCAGGATATCATTTCAACAAATTGCATTCGCACTAACGGGCAACTCCATTTCCAAGGTTTGTTGACTGGCGATTTCATAATATGAATCTCCTGATTTTTTCCGGCTTCATCTCGGGAATCGCTATTTATAACAATAATCTCGAAATTTTGTATTGTCTGATTTAATACCAATTTGAATGCTCGTACAATTGCGCGCCCCCTCATAAAAAAGGAATAATTACCGAAATTATTGGACCTTACTTGTCTGATTCATAAATATTCACCATATTCTCATTTCAAAGAAATTATATTTTGATCCAATTATGTGGAACAATTTTTTGTTCACTATTCATTTTCTTATCAAAGAACCACTTATTAGGGGCAATTACCAATTTATTTTGATTGTTGGAAAGCCATGCCCCCCACCAGCTGAATGAACTGTTGGCAATTATATGGTGTTTGCAATTGCTCATCAATCTCAAATCTTCATAATTCTTTTCCAAACCATTATGCTCCATAAAATGAAGGGACAAATCTGTCTTTAAATTGTCCTTCATCCAGGGCATGTCATCTGAAAAAACAAAAACCTGCGGATCTTTGACTTTTTTTTCAATCAAATTCAATGCCTGGATATAGTAGTCAATCCCAAGCACACCGTGGATTTCCATGGTTTTTGGATTCGAAACATAATCACCTCTGCGGATATGTACACTGACCGAATTACACCCCCCTATCTCTTCAAGAATCTCCTTATTGATTGTCGATGGAGAGTTAACAAATGTAAAATCCTTTTTTAAGATATCGGAAATATCAGCAAAATATTTCTCGTTCTGCCAATACCCATCGAGATAGATATTATCAGGGAGTGATAATATCTGATCATCGAAATCCAGAGTCTGTTCTTTTTTTGATTCAATTTTAGTCTCTCCTAAAAAAAGATACCCGATTCCAAGACGAAAAAAATCTTTTCGCGAATATGGTGGCACGCGTTTTAGTAAATTCTTATTAGCGATTGCTGCATTGATCCTGAAGATGTCGAGTTCGTATTTCCGCAATACATCGTATGCAAACCCGGTCACATCCAGAAAAAGGTCAGTGTTGTGATGATGGGCAAGTCTTCTCCCTGCTGCATACTGGAACATCTGGTTACCAAGCCCACCCATCATATTTACAATAATCATTGAGAATCTAACCTCCCTTTATGGCATGGAAATGAAAGCCAAAATTCAGAAGATCCTTTAATTTATGATTTTTTTGATATTCTTTCCAATGAACGTTGCCCACGTCTTGGTCTGAAGAGCTTATCCATCTCCTTTTCCCTACTGAGCAAAATCCTGACTTTTCAACGACATCCCTGATGACTGGCGATTTCATAATATGAATCTCCTGATTTTTTCCGGCAGATAGGATCCAAACAGGTTTCGTTCGCCTATTGAAAGGCCGATCCTCCACATAAGGATAAAATAAACAATAGCAAGGATCCCTCCTGTAATAATCAGAGAGAATACCGAATAGAGCGGGAGAAAACTTCCCAGGACGGCTGCAAAAACACAGAGGAGAAGACCCGCTGCCATCCCGGGTAACATCGCCCTCATGAAGAAATAGACCCTCACTCCCATCACTTTGGTCGCGTACCACGGGATGAAAACAGCGTTCTTGAGGGTGAGAACGATCGCTCCAGCTGCTGCAACCCCATAAAAACCCCATCCGGAAAAGAGCGCGAGAATAACCGCAAGGGCGAGGTTACCAAAGCCCATGATGAGAGTGACAATCCCCGGTAATCGCACTCGGTTGTATGCGATGTTAATGGAGAAAAGAGGCAGAACCGCCAGGTTGATCATAAGGTGAATGGTCAGAAGAATCATCAAAGGTGCGAGAAAAGCATACTGAGCTCCGACCCAGACGGTAAGGATTTGGGGTGCAAAACCGCAGATCAGACCTATAGGAAGGGCCATGGTTAGTCCCATCAGCTTGACCGCACTTTTTGTGACCCGGATCAATCTTTCGGTATGTTCTCTGGCATAGTAGGTGAGGATTATCGGTGTCAATACGCCACTGAGCACTTCTGCAATCGTCCGCAGGGTATTTCCCCATTTGAGGACGATTGCATATTCACCGGCAGAGGTTGCTCCGAAAAGAAGGTTTACCACAATAATATCGATCTGGAGAAAGAGGAGAGCTCCAATCTGGCCGACAACCACCCATCCTCCCATTTCACCAAGATCTTTTACCCGGGAGCGGTCAAAAGAGCCAAGGGAAAGGTGCAGATGAGGGCAGACTCTTTTTGCAAGAATGATGGAAATAACGGATGTGATAATTGCGGTAAGGAGATATGCAAACCCTACGAACGAGAGATCTGGACCTGCAAGACTCAAGAAGAGAATAATCAGTCCGGTCTGAAGGATAATATAGATTATATTTACAAGATTTATGAGATCCAGGCGGTTAAATGCATACAGTTGTACCGTATATGTCCCGACAAGGGATTCGATGAAGAAGGCAATGCATACGCAGAGAACGAGAAGAATCGCACCAGTCTCCTGCCCTGCCGGGACATTGAAAATCACCGGAACATAATAGGAGACGATGATGACAATCGGCATCATGAGAGCAACAATAATTGAAAGGCCAAAGAAAGCGGTGTTAAAAGTCCGGTTTGCAGTCGCAAAATCATTCCGCTGCAAATCAACAGTGAGATAGCGGGTGACTGTCATATTCAGTGACTGGACAACTATGGCAACGTACCCTATGACGGAGCCGGCGAGAGGGATTAGCCCATAGGCTGCAACGCCAAGGGTATTAATGTAATAGGGAACGAGCAGGATACTGATTAGAATACTGACAAGAAAAAAGGAGATATTTCCCATGATATTCCCCGGAAGCTGAGTGGCAAACCTCCGGTTCATTTCTGATTCAGTTTCCATTATATGCCTGCTGGAGAATCGTATTCGTTTTTTAAGAGATAAATTCGATTTATTTAATTTGTGAATGCCGGGTTTGGCTAGGAACAATATTTTTGCAAATTCCGGTCTTATGAGTTTCCGGAAAAAACATGTCTTACCTAAATCCTGATTGAACAGATGTTTTGATACCCCTGAGTGTATTCCACATGAACCTGAAAACCGGCACGGGTATATAAGAAAAGATGAGCAGTTGAATCTTCCTTAAACCAAATCGTTGCGTTTCACAATCCTTCAGAATATCTCTTGCAGCTTTCAAATTCCCTGCCTTGATATTCCATAAAGCCCTGTTGAGTTCGAATTTTGTTATATATTCCCGTAAATAGGGGGCATCTGCATCAGAGACAGAATTATTCGCAAGAGCAGTTAACCCCCGCTCCACAACAGGTTCTCTTGTGGTTATAGGTATCTTTTCCGTGATCCTGTTATTTGCCTCGCAATGCCATAGTGCTTCACCGGTCCAGCTGTATGCNACGGGATATTTCAGTGCAATCCGGATCCAGAGATCATCGTCCTCTCCCCACTGAACACCAGGGGTAGACCCTCCCACACCAATAAATACGTCTTTTGGAATGCCAACACTCGTCGGTATAAAAGGGGAATCCCCTGAAGCTACAGCGAGAAAATAGTTGGGAATCAGTCCGTACCAGGGTGAGGGAGGAAGCTCTCGGAATTTTGGTGTTACAACACTATTTCCATAATCTATTCGCTTATACGTTGTTGCACATATCCCGGCCTGGGGAAATTTCTGCCGTAACTGCATTAATGTGGCAAGATGGTGAGGAGACCACTCGTCATCTGCATCAAGAAAAGTAATGAAATTGGTGGTTGCCCGATCGACACCCTGGTTGCGGGCGATCGCTAATCCCTTTCCCTCCTGTTCAAAAAAAATAATTCTGCTGTCGTTCATACTCTTCACTACAGAAGGTCCTTCATCGATGGAATGCCCGTCAATAACGATTATTTCAAAATCCTGAAAGGTTTGGCTTAAAACTGAATCTATTGCCCGTTTTATATATTCTCCCCGGTTGTAAAGTGGGATAATGACAGAAAGAAAAACATTATTCACCATATTGAGTGTCGCTCGATGATAGTATCGTAGAGATTGATTTAATAAAATGCTTGTTATTCGTATGGTTAGAGGAGTGATTGATTCTTGCTCTTTTAACGATGCAAAAAAATTAATCCGGATCTTTCGCCTAATATCAATAGAGGATCTATTAGATTTATATAAATCATCTGAGATCAATGTATCACGGGAAACGGGGGAATAATCCATGGCGGAAATAGGTAAAAAATCGGTTCACTGGAGAGTACCATTTTATTGAATAATAGGGAAAAATTTCACCATTAAATTTACTTTTAAACGGGAAAAGGGTCGGATCTGTTGCGCCTATAATCTCAACATACTTAAAATTGTTTCTACATGCCCATCGTATACTTTCCCAGTGGATATTATAATTTGGGCTTACCCCGTTTATCGTCATTTTCGGAGATCCAGTCCAGACACTAACTTTGTCTTTATAAGATAATGTGATAATCCCTGTTAGAGGGGTCCCATCTTTGTTTGCAATGAAAAAATTGAGATTTTCAGGGAAGAAATTTTCGAAAATTTCAAACAAAAATTCTTTTGTGGCAAAAATCCTTTCACGTTTCAGAAGTAAATTATATATTAATTCCACATCTTTTTTTGATCCGATATCTACCGAAACTCCATTTTTTTCCAGTTTATGTACCGATTTTCTCACAGTCTGATTGAAGTTTTCCCATACGGTTTTTTCTCCAACTGATATATCAATAATATTAGTAAATTCTGGTTCGACATCATAACCTGACCAGATGAAAGGGCGTGGATCGTTCATGCCCGGAGAACTGTGTATTGTTATATAATTGGATTTTAACGTATTTTTAAGAAAATCACTTATTGCTTTGTAGAATTCATAGGATATGCTCTGTTTCCTGTGAGGTTTAATCAGGTCATTTTTTTTCATTACCGGACCAAGGTAATAATTTTCAACAGAAAAAGGCGGGGAACTCGCAATTTTTAAAAAAGGACTGTCATAGAAAAAAACCGGCATGATACCTATGATCTCACTTCCCTCACGGACAATCAATGGATAAAGGATTCCTTGATATTGCTGTGAAAAAATTTTCTTTCTGTTGTGTTTTTCCATTATTTTCAGCCATTTCCAGGTGTGGAAAAGAGTCCCTTCGATTGATGAAAAAACTATAGTATCCCATAACTGGTGATCAGCATCGGACGCAATCGATACATCCATATACTATCATCCGGTTGTTTAATTATATAGTTACGGTATTTTCAATCTATTCTCATCATGCCATGGAAAATAGTCAAAACTGGCAGTATGAAAAAAAACTAGAACATAATTCTCTTTGTTTGTGGACTTTGCCGGTCTCCCTCAATTCTCGATATGTAATATTTTCACCCCATTTTTGATAATGGATTTTGAATATCCACGTACAATCTTGATTAATTTTTACCGGATACTTTTATTGAAAAAGAGGGTTCGGGATTTTAAAAATACACCAGAATCAATTCTTCATAGACTCATTTCTCACCCTGAAAAATACTTCATTGCTCTCAAAGGGTGATAATGACTCTACGGAAATTTTGACCGGATAGACCGTATCATTCGATAGCTGGATAACTTTTTTTTCTTCATGCGTTTCACCAGGCAGCAGTTCAACCTGCTTTGTTTCTACCAGGTTTTCTCCCACCCGGATATTAATAATGTAACTTGTGTTTTCCTTTTCATAGGAGCTGATACCATAGATAAAAGATACCGTCCTGTTTTCCGGATAATTGGTATATGAATCGGGATTAATATAGACCGCTGAAAATCTCTCCGTTCGAATTTCAAGAACAATGATCGCAAAGGCTATACAAATACCAATAATTATTGCAATGATAATTGCAATTTCCATATCTGATCGTTTTTTGAACCACGAAATAAAACTTCCAGCCATATTTTCCCTGAATTGGTTGAATCTATCGGTGTAAATGTTTTTATTTGTCAATATTTAATGAGATTGGTATGTACATCGATCCATCAAATTCCTGCTCATCCAAGCAGGCTTTTACCTTACCAGGAATAACCACAGGAATAGCTGTTCCTGCAAAAAAAAGATTTCCAGAAACAGACTCATAAGCTTTGCTTACGAGAGAATCTCAATAGATTTTAATCTGATCTGCCTGAAAAAATTTCTGCCGGAGTTCTATGGAATTTTATTCTTTTCCTATCGTAAATTGTTCTTTGGGCTGAATCTACAAATTATAATCCCTCTTCGGATAAATCCGATTATATTTTACTGATCTGACGAAATGGTGCCTGAGTATTTATGTTCAACTCAATACTTTCATTTTCTTTCAAATATGAGTTGGAAAATGACGAAGGAAAAAATTCACGACTTTTTTCAAAAATCCTGTTATTTGGGAAATTTTCTGACCAATTATATCATCAGAAGAATTGGATTGCTGTGGGGGTTGTTGGTTTTGCGATCCAATTGTCTGCTGGGGACCACTCGAAATTCCTGGAATCGATGAAGCCGGGAGAAGATGATAGATCCCCATACATCCTTCGGAGAAAACATAGAGATACCCTTTATAAAGTAGTGCGGAGTTTATTACCCCCCCGGGTACATCTATTTCACTCACAAATCTAAAATTGTGGGGATTCGAGAAGTCGTAATGTTTGATAGATCCGGTTTCACCTGCCAAAACATATCCATCGGTGCCATTTACTACAACTCCATCCGCTCCAAAATCTCCATACCAGTCAAGTTGTCCATTACTACCCAATCCTTCAACAAAATGAATATTATTTATGTCAGACATATCGATCTGTCGGAGATGCGGATGAGCCCCATCAGAATATACCGCATATAATATATTTGTTGTTGTATTATATCCAAGATTATGACTTAACTTAAGTGAGTAGTAATGACCCTGACCCGTATCAAAATAAGCAACAGGTACTGGACTATCACTTGATATGTTTAGAATTGCTATCCCCCCGGAAGATCCTGCTGCACCAAACATATACCCCGGGTGATTAGGATAATCAAAATAGGGATTATCTACACCATAAGGAGTAAAACCAGAAAGTACCGGGTGTGTCTGGTCAGGAGACTTGGAGGGAGATAAATTATAGAATGCAACACCGGCACTATATCCGTTGTAATCGCCAGTATACCCATACGAAAACAATTTTTTCAGTGTCGAATTACCAAATAATGTCTGCATGTTGTAAAAGGGGCCATGCCACCAAGAATACGGGACGGATTGTGATGATGCCAGTTTTTCATATCCGGTCCAATTCTGGGAGAATAAGCCATCTCCGTTACCATCCATTGTGGAATAAGTATAATTGCCGATTTGAACCACACCGGCATCTGAACGGGTACTATAATCGGGGTATGGATTCCACGCTGCTGCAACTCGTGGTTGTGCAGCAAGAGCGAGTGGGTCGGTAATATCCCACATCCAGATGCCCCCATTACGTCCACCAGCCCAGATAACATCTCTAGAACCTATAGTTCCGGTAGTTAATGCTACAGATGTTGCCGGCGTTGCTATTTTAGAAATGAAATAGGGTGAAGCTTTATTTGATGTGTCATAAAGATTATTTCCAAACGTATTTGTTGCAATAGCGGTAATGTTGCCATTCGTAGTTATTTGTTCAGTATAAAATGTATTAGTACATTCTGTTGAAACACGCACTGGTATAGGAGAAGATATATCATAAATATAAAGACCGCCAGCCCCACCACATGCGTCAGTATGATACCTGTTTGAGACATAGAGGTAATTCCCCGCCACCTGCATATCAACTGGTCCCGGAAGCGGTGCAGCATCGCTCCAACTTGCCCATATCATTACTGGATTTGATCTGTTCGTTATANCGAATGCATGGATATTGCCCTTGAAAGAATTAATATAAACTGTGTTATTATGATATGCAATTCCAGTAGTATCAGATGTATTTGAAAATGTTGCCGTTGAAACCCAGACTGGATTTGCAGGTGTTGAAATATTGTAAATAAAGAAACCAGTTCCCCCATTCTGACTGTTAGTCTGCCCGACTGCACCAGAGGCAAGATAGAGATAGTTCCCATCATTGGTAATCCTACCAGAATAACCAATATCATCATTTATATGTGGTAACCAAGTACCAGTGACGTGCATTGGGTTGTTTTTATTGGATACATCAAATACTTCGAGTAATCCCCATCCGGCAACATAGGCATAGTTCCCGATAACGTTAATATCCCGGAACGTATTATAGCCGTAATTAATATTGCCCGCATTGACCGGATGTAACCTGTCGGTAATATCAACGATTTGTAATCGCCCACCTGCGCCTACCAGATAAAGATAATTCCCGCTTGTAGTCATCCCATAAATATACCACGGATAGATTAGTTGCCCGTTGAAAGAATTTGCATTCATTGATGAAAGATCCCGCCCGGGGGAGATGTCATAAGCCCGGAGTCCTACACCTTCGCCGGTATAAAGCGTGTTGCCATAAATATGATTGATGAAAGCGTCTGCCGGAATAAACCCAACATTTACCATTGTGGAACTGGTGGTGTCTGCTGATACTGGAAGTATTAAAGCGCCTGTCAGAATGACAAACAGCAATAGTTCAGTAATCCTGCGACCGGACATACATCACCTCAATACGTTGCTCATGCCATATAGTTAATCTTAATTCCTATTATCATTCCAGGATCTGCAACGGTAGCTAAGGTAAGATCTGGTTAGCTCAACCATAATAAGATTATCAGTTCCTGTAATCGT
>Ga0031655_10002281_pt1 | contig 11137 bp, 9 predicted proteins | sample FrelakmetHBP12HB_FD_55187 | JGI IMG/M metagenome (GOLD analysis project Ga0031655, IMG submission 55187) | Freshwater lake sediment microbial communities from the University of Notre Dame, USA, for methane emissions studies -HBP12 HB | ecosystem: Environmental > Aquatic > Freshwater > Lake >... | reverse complement strand
GCTGTTCTTTTTCTTCTTCTTTGTATTGGATACGCAAGAGTGCGAGTCGTTTGTGTTCAAGGAAGGTGACGACCGCGCCGGCGAGACTGGGGATGAGCCAGACTAGTGCGAACCAGAACAACGAAAGGCTGACGATTTGCTCGGAGGGGACGAGGTAGACGGCGAACAAGGTGATGAGGGTAGCTTCACGGGTGCCTATCCCATAGATGGAGATGGGGAGCAGTGCGATGACGTTGGCCATGGCGATCATGAGGATGAAGGGAAGGTAGGGGACGTCAATATGGAAGAGGCGTGAGATGAGGTACAGCTCGGTGAAGCTCACCAACCAGCCGAGGATGGAGAGGATGAAGGGAAGGATGAGGGCGCGTAGTCGGGGGAGTTGTTCGAAGAAGGACTCTAGTGGGTCTTCGAATTGGTGTTGGATGACCTGCATGATCCGTGTCTTGAGTAGCCATTGCAGGAAGGGAGAGGAGGTGTCTTGGTTGAGGAATAGGATGAACAAGGCGATGATGAAGATGAATAAGGCGACGAAGAGGATGAGGAAGAGGGGGAAGTGTCCGCCCAGCAGGATGCCGCCGAGGACGGCGAAGCCGAGCAGGGTGATGAGGTCGATGGTGTGCAGGGTGATGATGTTGGAGGCGCATTTTGGGAGTGGTTGGCCGCTTTCTTGTTTGAGGTATACGGTTTGGAGGTAGCCGCCGATGCCGCCGGGGGTGATGAATCCGTAGAAGAAACCGATGAGCAGGTTCTTCATGGAGTAGGCGAAGCTGACGTGGAAGCCTTGTTGGCGGAGCAGCAATTGCCATTCCAGGTTGACGAGGAGCAGGATGGGGACGCAGGCGAAGAGGGCGAGGGCGCAGTACCAGGGGTTGAGGCTGGCGAAGATGCGGGCGACTTCAGAGAAATTTACTTGTGTTAGGAGGATGTAGGCAAGGACGATGAGGCCGATGAAGGGGAGTAGTCTACGAATGAGTTTGTAGGAGCGGCGGTTGAGGGGCACGGTGCTTCGCTACACGAGCATAGGCTCTGCTTTGAAGAATCTTTCGACCATCAAGGTGTTGTGGGTTAGGATGGATGATAATAGGCTAAGATGCCCGCAGTGATGGTTTCGCCGGTTTGTGAGAGGTCGTAGGCAAAATGGGGGGTGAAATTGAGGATGAAAACGTAATCTCCGGTGAAGTTGGTTGGAGCGGTGATGTGGACCATTATCTGTAGGGATTGGTTGACGTCCAGGGTGAATAGGCTAGGGAATAGGATTGGCCAGTGGTCGGGGTTGTCGAGGTCGGTGAAGATGACGCTTCGTCCGTTTCCGACGTTCTTGATGATGACCGGTAGATCGACGGTGGTAAGCGGGGGTGTTTCAATGGTGTTGCCTTGCGGAAGGGTGAGGAAGAGGAGTGGTTGATAGGCCGGATAGAAAGAGAGCGTCGCCTCATCGATGGTTCCTTGCATGAATCTGATGAGGCCGAAAAAACCATAGAGCGGCTCAATCCGTGCTCTCAATGTGATTGCACCGAGATGGTAGGCGGGCGCATCCCCTGTTAGGGAGATAGAGAGTGTCGTTGGTTGTGTTTGGATGACGCCTAAGTGAGAAGGGATTGTGAATTCCATGACGTGATTGGAGAGGCTTGCTATGCACCAGTCGGGTTTATGGGCGATCTCCANAGTAGTGGGAACGATGTGGCGGGAAAGCAGTCGTGCAAAAAGTGAGGCTAAATATCCGCCCCCAATGGTAAAACTGATATTCATGTTGACGACGCGAAGCTCAGTGCGCGGCATGATAGGTTTGCTGGTCGCATTGCCATCCCAGCTGAATCTGATGACCGGTTGGAGACCGAGGAAGATATCTCGAGGAGAGTCTGTGGTGCGTATCGGTGTTGCTTGAGCTGGTGCGAGATCTGTGCAAAGAAACAGAAGGATGCACCCAATCGTCGCTATTTTTGCTACTCGGTGTGTCTCCATGGTTTAAACCCCCATTATAGAANGAGCGACAATATTATATAAATATTATGAACCATGACTCTCGAGNAAAGGAAAAGGGAAATATTTTTTTACGTATAAAAGGAGTAACTGATTTGAGAGTTATTTCAATTTAATGGGCGTTTGTTTCGTATTTCTCAGCCAACAGGAGGAATTTATTAAATATATTTTTGCAAACATTTAAATGAACACAGCATGTTACTCTTTGTATACAAGGGTTTATTAAAAAGTGAAAGGAGGCAAAAGCATGACTACTCATCTCTTAGGGAAAAGCATGATTCTTGGAATCATTGCTTTATGTGTTGGAGCAAGTATCGGCTCGGCATTCAGCGTACAACCACTCGTTACTCCTCGACCAATGACTCGTGGGAATATCCTGTATGTCGGCGGAAATGGATCAGGTAATTATACAACGATTCAGGCTGCTATCGATAACTCGACCAATGGGGATACCATCTATGTCTTTGATGGGATCTATAATCAGAATATCGACACGAAACTGAACAAGCAGATTACGATTCACGCGGAAGACCAGGGCGCGACCATCACTGGGCCGACGACGGCGAACCCGGTCGTAAGTATCCGGACTAGCGGCGTCCACCTCGACGGCTTTACTATCATCGGGACCACGAACCAGATTGTCGTCCAGGTCATGTCCCTGCTTGAAAACGTTGTCATCTCCAACAACGTTATCAAGAACGGTGGGTACGGTATCTCCCTGATGATTACCACGAGCCGGACGACGATCTCGGATAACATCATCCAGAACAACGCCTTCGTTGGCATTCAGGTCCAGACGTCGACGTACAACCTGATCAACCACAACATCGTCCGCAACAACCCAGGGCAGGGAATCTCCGTCGCTCTGAGCAGCCATCACAACACCATCGTCAACAACACCATCCTCAACAACGGAAAGGAAGGCATCAGTATTGACGGGGCGAAATCCACGGACAACACCATCACCGGCAACAACATCAGCGGCAATCAAGTCGGCCTCCGGTTGAAGAGCGGCGGTACGAACACGATCCAAAGCAACATCATCCAAAAGAGTCTCATGGAAGGCGTCTTACTGCAAGTCAGCAGTGAGAACACAATCACCATGAACAACTTCATCAACAACAAGCGCCAAGCGGCATTCCGACTCTCCTCACGAAACACTTGGGATTCGAACTATTGGAGCAACTGGATCGGGTTCAAAGGGTCGCAACCGTTCCTGCAGAAGCTGCCGAAAGCCGTGCACGGCCTCGTGCTGTTCACCTTCGACATGCACCCGATGCTCGCGCCGTACAACATCACGGGCTTTCCTTAAAATCCCCCCCTCTTTTTTTCCCTTTTTTTTCTTCTCTTTATTACTCTAAGGGCTGTGGTCTTTAATCCAGGAGAGAAACGGGAGTAAGGCGGTTTGAAGGTCGGTTCCGTTCTTCGTTAGGGTGTATTCGACGCGGGGTGGTGTCTCAGGATAGACGTTGCGCGAGATGAGGCCTTCTTTTTCGAGGACTTTCAAGGTGTCTGACAGTGTTTTCGGGCTGATCGTGCCAATGGTGTTTTTGATTGCGTTATAGCGCATCGGCCCTCCTTTTGCTAAATGGTTGACGATACAGATCGTCCACTTCTTGCTGACGATGTCGATGATCCCTTGTACGGGACAGAGGCATTCTTCCTCCTTGCAGGTGCACTTTCCTCGAGCTATACCTTGTTTCCTCCTCAATAGCTTCTTTCGTATGGGAAACTTCCGCCTATTAATACTAACTTTCTAATACCTACTACCATCAATGAAGCTGCTATAAGAAATGTAGCAGGAGGTTAATAAAATGTGTGACGACACATGCCAACCATATCAAGGATGCTGCTGCACCACGAACAATAGGCGCTTTTTCACGAAAGATGAACAAATCGAAAACCTTCATCATCTCAAAACTTGTCTTGAAAAAGAAATCAAAGGCATCGAAGAAAGAATCCAGGAACTCTCACAATAGTTCCACTCTTCTTCTCTTTTTTTCGAGTAAGTTGTCTGACATCTATTATCTCGNAAAATATTTATAATGACAATAAGATAATTGTTATATATGATTTCCCTTCTGGGAAACTAAGATGNANAGTATNAATGAAGGGTAACAAATGATTTTTGAACGGCTTGGGAATTTCATTGTTAAACGATACAAACTAACCCTGATTCTTTGGGTTATCGGTTCCCTTGTTTGTACCCCGTTAATTATGAATTCCGGCCAGGTCGTGACGTATCAACAGCAGACCATGAGCGCTGGAGATACTGACTCTGATAAGGCATCGACAATACTTAGTAAGCAATTCCCCACGAGCACCTCCAATTCAACCATGATAATCGTTTTAGATACAGAGAATGTGTCGAGCCCCCAAACACGTGATTTCATCCTGGAACTGGATCATCAAGTCACGTCCGATTCAAGTATTCGGTACTTTGAAACTAATACTCCTGGTGCGTTTCCAAAGGATCTTATCTCGGTCTATACTGTTCAAAATTACATCCTCACCCAAGCAGTACCTGGGCTCAATGCCGGAATGTACCAAACGGCAGGAATGGTACAATTGGTGTGGGGTATCCCTGCGTTGTACCTTAAGTTTTTTCTGTCGAGTTTAGGGAGCAACCGAAGGGCTACCACTAAGATGAACGCCATGATACAGGAGATGGGTGGTGGANATCCGCAAACAACCCAATTCCTCTCTGAGTATTTCTCTGTCTTCCGTACCNGTTGGCTTGCAGANAGATTTCATTTACGATGGGTCATACATCCTCAGCTACGGGCGGAACGGGCTACGCGATCAGCCATCGCGAAACTCACATCTACCTCTGATATGCCGAGTGCCGAGTCGGAGATGATGCTTGCCATCGCGAACAATTTTAGTATAAAAACCTTCATGGACGCTCAGTTAGATCGTGAGTTTGCTGTAAGTGTTATCGCGAAAAATGCTAACATCACCGATACACAGTTCCTGTATGATGTCTACGACCTTACTAATCTGGCGAACATGTCATCAGAGAATAGGAATGCTACTGTCCAGAATTTTGTTTCCAATGTCGTCATTCCCAATGGTACGATTGATACGTATCCTATCCAACTCCCGGCTGATATGCGTTCATCTTTTGTAAGTCCAGATGGTCATGTGACTATCATCTCACTAGCGTTCACGAAAAGTGCTGAGTGGATGGATAACAACAAAACAAAACCTATAGTGGAAAATGTAAAAAAAATCAGAGGGAAAATTTCGACACTCAAGGAGGCGGAACAGGTACAGGGTTTAGAGGCCTATGTCTCAGGTGATGCGCCGATATCCTTGGACGTAGAGGAGTCTATGTCCAGCGACTTATCTCTTATTGAGTTTGTGACTATCCCTGTTCTTATTATACTCATGGGTCTGTTTTTCCGCTCCGTTCTCACGCCGGTGTTGCCCCTTGGCGCTGTCATGGTTGCAATTGGATTAAGCCAAGCGGTTGTCTATGTGATAGGTACGTTGGTGGCTGGTGTGGATTCCAATACCACGACGATGCTCTTTTCAATTCTAATGGGAGTCGGGACAGATTATTCTATTTTCATTATCGCTAGATTCCGAGAGGAACGTATCAAAGGTGCATCGAGAGAAGAAGCAGTGAAGACGTCAGTGACTTGGGCTGGTGAGTCTATCACCACCTCAGGTATCACCGTTATTATCGCTTTTCTGTCTTTAGGGATTGCATCCTATTCCATGATTCGGGTGATGGGTATTGTGATGGGTCTATCCATACTCATTGCTCTTCTCATTTCCCTGACGCTCGTCCCCTGCTTACTGATGTTGATTGGGAATCGTGTATTCTGGCCCAATAACAAGCAGCGGTTCAAAAATTACAGCAAACGGGTTTTGGAGCGTCGAGAAGCAGGTAAACGCGGGTATTTTTACAAGGCTGCGAATTTCTCTGTAAAACACGCCAAAGCGGTTGTTCTTGTGGCAGTTCTCATTTCTATACCAACTACCTATATTTATGTGACGGCTGAAACGAGTTTCGACTTCTTAGGAACTATGCCGAAGGTTGAGTCCATTCAAGGGATGGATGCCATGACCTCCGGCTTCGGTGCTGGCCGTATCATGCCCTCGAGCGTCGTCATTGTGTTCAACCAGCCAGTGATGATGCAGGACGGTAGTTATGACGCATCAGCATTGCAGACTATCGAGGACGTTTCTGCTGCTTTATCAAGAAATACCGCCGTCCATGAGGTCGATGGTCCTACAAGGCCCTATGGCGCGACAGTGGATTATGCTGATATCGCTTCGCTTTCTGCAAATGATCTGTCTAAGATTCACGAATTCATCGGTCAGGATGGTCGAACGGTTCGTTTGACGTTAATTCTAAATTCACAGCCGAGTTCCAAAGAGGCTGTCGATTCAGTCATGGAGCTGCGTTCAACGGTTGATGAGACGCTTTCTGGAAAAGGTGTGCATGAAGCGTACGTCGGCGGCTATACGGCAGGAATGTACGATATCATGTTATCGATGGGCAACGAGTTCAACCAGATGGAGATCTTCGTCGTCATCGGTATCTTCATCGTGCTGGTCATCGTGTTAGGTTCGCTTATTTTGCCAGCCTTCGCTGTGCTGAGTATTATGCTCTCGATCTCTTGGTCATTTGCGGCGACTATCCTGATATTCCAAAATTGGCTGGGTGTTCCTATTTTGTGGCTTATCCCGCTCATTCTCTTTATCATGCTCATGGGTCTTGGGATGGATTATAATATTTTCATCCTGACTCGGATTCGAGAAGAGGTTCACAAAGGTAAATCTGACGAAGAGGCCATCGTGGATGCTGTGGACTGGACGGGAGGTATCATCACTGCACTTGCCATTATCATGGGCTGTGCAATCGGAGTTCTGATGTTGTCTTCTACGAAAATGTTGGCTGAGTTCGGCTTTGCTATCACATTCGCCATTCTCGTGGATGCCATGGTAGTACGGACTTATATCGTTCCAGCGGTCATGAAGCTTCTTGGTAAATGGAACTGGTACGCACCTGGTCCGCTTCAACGGGAACGACGGCAGATGAAAGGAAAATAAGTTACGCAAAATGGGCCCGGAGAGATTTGAACTCTCGACCTACCGGTTATCAGCCGGTTGCTCCACCGACCTAAGCTACGGGCCCGGGGCTGCGAGAGGGTGAAATGCAGTCATCCTATAAAAGGCTTATACTTATCAACCGACAGCTGCTTCTGGCGTCCAGCGGGTCACCACGGTATGCGATCACCGTACGTCAGAAAACCAGTGTCTCACCTTCTCAGAAACCGGATTGAAAACGTTTTGATGAAGCTCCCGGCGTTGCTTCAGCACATCTTCAACGACCTCTCCACATGGGTACTCATTGCTACGAACGTCATTACCATCATAGCGGCCTACCTCCAACATTGGTCGTTCTCGACCATCATCTGGATATACTGGATTCAGACCCTTATCATCGGTTTCTTCGCTTTCCTTCGCGCTGTCTCCATCACCGACTTGACTCCAATCAAAGCACAATGGTTGCGGTTTCGCCTCAGAGGCGTCGGTAGATTACGATCTGGGCTCGTATTCTTGTCTCACTTCACCATCGTTCAAGGCTGCCTGACGTTCATCCTCTGGATGTTCATCGGTCCTATCACCGCAGTCAATGGCACGATCCTGCTGTCCAGTGCCGTCCTGTATTTCGGCAACCATCTGTTTTCATACTTATATCATATGAAAGAGGATCCAGTCCTGAAGAAAAACATTAGCCTCTCATTACTGCGACCATACCTTCGTTTGCTGCCGCTTCTAGTGTCTTTTCTTTTCGCGGGGATCATCATCGCCGCTTTTTATCTCATGGAAGATCAGCAGCTCGTCCCGGTCGCCTACCTCGTCCTCTTCGTGTTGAAGACGGGCGCGGACGTCATTGCGCATACGCTAGAGCACGGAGTGCCACATATACGAAAAAAACGGGCTCTTGAAACGATCTAATCTAGAAGCCGTTTCTCACCAGTTATCTTCTGCAATGGCGTGATGTTCTGGGAACATTCCATGACGCCGAGGAATTTACCAGCTTTGTCTCTCAAAGCGTAGTACTCGATAAGGATCTTCTGCTTCTCCTGGTTCAGACCAATTGGCAGGTCGATGTAGAACTGCGCCTTGTCTCTTTTCCCTGCCTTCATCTCTCCGATAATCGTCTCGACTTTTTGCAGACTTTTCTTTGGATGACAGTTACGGACATTCCGACCGACGACGGCCTCGGGTCTCTTGAAAATCCGCGTCGCATGCTTGTTCCAAGCGAGCACCGTTTCGTCCTTATCCAGCACCGAGAACTCAACCGGTAATGTCTCAAGAAGCGCTTCTAATACGTCGTCAGGGAGTTTCCCAATCATAAGCAAACCTCGTGCAGAACCACAATCCATCCAAAGTCATATACCTTTCTCCCCGTGAGTTAAGAGTAATGTTAATACGGGGACACTAATTTCCTGGAAGGCAGATATGGACCTAGAAAAAACCATCGCGGAGCTATCCTACAACGAAAAAAAAGTCCTGCTGACACTACAGAAGCTCAAGGGACAAGGCTCCATCAAGGACATCATGGATAAAGGCGACTTCAGCCAAGACGTCGAAGTCGCCAACGCAGCCTCCTGGCTTCAATCCAAAAAACTCGTCACCCTGCAGACTACCATGACCACCGTCTACTCCCTCGGCAAAGACGGCCGTCAGTTCCTCACCAAAGGCCTGCCTGAGAAACGCGCGTTGAAATACCTCGTGGACCACAAAGGCTCCGCCCCGCTTTACCATCTGAACAAAGTCCTCGACCCTGAAGAAGTCCCCATCGCGGTCGGCTGGCTACGTACCAACGGCTGGGCGACGATCCAGAAAGGCAAAGAGACACTCCTTTCCATCACGCCGGCCGGCACCCAAGCTGTCCACAGCATCACGGACGTCGAACAAATCCTCCGAGACCTGCATGACCACCCCGAGACCCCCCAGGAGAAAACCCGGGTCGGCCCCCTGCTCGCCAGGAAAAACGTCCTCAAAGAAAAAGACCAGATCGCCACCACCATCACCCTCACCGACGACGGACGACAAGCCCTCGCCCACGGCCTCAACCTCACCGAAGAAATCTCCCAGCTCACCTCCGGCATCATCAAATCCAAAGAATGGATGCAAAAAACCATTCGCCCTTACGACATCCACGCGTTCGCCCCCGCCACCCACGGAGGCACACCACACCCCCTCGTCCACCTCATTGGTGAGATCCGCCAGATCTTCGTCGAAATGGGTTTCCAAGAAATCGAAGGCAACTACGTCGAATCCACTTTCTGGAACATGGACGTCCTGTTCATCCCACAAGACCACCCCGCCCGAGAGATGCAAGACACCCTCTACTGCAAACACCCCAAGAGCCTACCCATCACCGACCTCACACTGCTGAAAAAGGTCGCAGAGGTCCATGAGAACGGCAACGCCACCGGCTCCACTGGCTGGGGCTACAGCTTCTCCAAAGAAGAAGCCGAACGCGCCCTCCTACGGACCCATACTACCGTCAACACCATCCGCTACCTGTACTTCAACTCCGTCCCACCCGCCAAAGTCTTTTCCATCGGCCGCGTCTTCCGCAAAGAAAGCATTGACGCCACACACCTACCTGAGTTCCACCAGATCGAAGGCATCGTCCATGAAGAGCATGCCACCTTCCGTCAGCTGCTCGGCATCATCAAAGAGTTCTACTCCCGCATGGGCTTTGAGAAGATCCGGTTCCGCCCCGGCTACTTCCCCTACACCGAGCCCTCCATGGAAGTCGAGGTGTTCTGGAACGGCAAATGGATGGAACTGGGCGGCAGCGGCGTCTTCCGCCCCGAGGTTACCATCCCCGTCGGCGTCACTAGCCCGGTCCTCGCCTGGGGCCTCGGCCTCGAACGCCTGGCGATGCTGAAATTCGGCCTCTCCGACATGCGCCAACTCTACGTCAGCGATCTGGAATGGATCCGAAACACACCCCTCATCTAACCCCACCCCTTTTTCCCCCAATGACGCCTTCATTATCTCTCTAAGAACCATGCCACAAACCTTAAATATAAACATGATTTTATTTTTAAAGACAAATGATAACAAATGTAAACGAAGACTTATATAATCAACCGACCACAAGAACCATGTGAGGCTGAGACTCTGAAACCATTCACCAAGAGACTCCAAGCGCTATCCCTCATGCTACTCCTCCTAGCATCAGGACTGCCGCTCCTCAGCCAGCCCCCAGTCCGCGCAGACTCCACCGGCAACACCACCCTGTATTTCACCGACGCGATGTCCTCACTCGTCATGGACGAAAACAGCACCTCCTTCTTCTCCTTCGCCTCCCTCTCCGTCACACCCCCCATCAAAACCACAGACTCCAACTACCCACCCAACATCCTCTCCCACAACAACACCAAACTGCGAAACACCAACCTCACAACTTGGTTGCTCTCCAAAGTCAACCCCGACTTCATGACCTGGCTGACCGTCACCTACGCCTCCAACATCCTCTTCCAAAACATGTCCGAGATCTTCAGCGAATTCTCCGACCTCTTCCCCGGCTTCAACCTCTCCGACATCATGCTCCTCTTCCCCAGCCCCCTCCGCATCGCAGAAACCTACCAATACCAAGGAGACACACCCCAGACCATCACCGGATCCGCCACCTTCACCGTCTACGTCAACATCCCCACCCCACGCCACGACAAAAAACTCCAAGACTACCTCAACGTCTCCCTCTACATCTTCGACGAAAACTCAGACCTCCCCATCCTCAACAAAATCGGCTACACCACCATCCCCATCACCAACATCCCAGGCGACCACCAACTCACTGCCTCCTTCACCATCATCCCCGCCACCATCCACCCCGGCGAAAGCCTCCTCGCCAGCATCGAAATCAACCCCGCAGACCGCACCTCCATCAACTGGACCAAACGCATCAACAAACTCGAACTCCGCGCAGACCACTGGGTCAACCGCACCCACCTCCCCACCCTCCAACAACTCGGCCAAGCCATCCAAAACATCAGCTTCATCCTCTTCCAAGACCTCAACCTCACCCCCACCATCTTCAGCGACCTCGTCCAAACCCTCTACCGCGTCCCCCACTTCATCTACGACTCCGCCAACCACCCCACCGCCCTCC
>Ga0031655_10002277_pt1 | contig 11150 bp, 13 predicted proteins | sample FrelakmetHBP12HB_FD_55187 | JGI IMG/M metagenome (GOLD analysis project Ga0031655, IMG submission 55187) | Freshwater lake sediment microbial communities from the University of Notre Dame, USA, for methane emissions studies -HBP12 HB | ecosystem: Environmental > Aquatic > Freshwater > Lake >... | reverse complement strand
CTTTCTTAGCCATTGCTTTCGCTGCAGTCTTTTTAGCTGAACTTAGCTTCTTAGGTTTTCCAAGACCTTTCGGCCTTTCTTTGTCCCACACTTCTTTTGCTGCCACCATTAGATGCTCCTAGATCCTCTGTTAACCGGCTGAGAGGTCGGGTTACCTTGTATTTGTAAGCCCTGTGGGCTCATATAATCAGAAAGTCTTGGTGGTCCGCCTGAATTTGTATTTGTAGGCTGTAGCGGGCTCTGCATTTGATTAACTGGTTGCCCACCTACACCTGCGTCGCTGCCGCTATGATCGAATCCCATATCAATACTAGGTCCGTTCCCTGTCATGTCCGGGCTCTGATTAGAACCTACGGGAGGAAGATTACTAGTAAGTGTCGGAGGCATAGCCCCTTGAGGAGGGTTATTAGGTTGCCCCGGTGACCCAGATTGTGGGTACGACATGAAATTTTGGTTGGGGGAAGCGTAATTACTATAGCCAGATGTAGCTCCTTGCTGAGGTGTTTGAAACCCGCTTTGCTGAAATCCTTGCGCTATCTGGCCTAAATTCTGTCCGCTTCCACCAGCCATAAATTTCTCCTTAAACGAAACGACCTTTCGTATGACCTTTAGAGGCTATACCATCGATAGCTTTCGTAGAAGTGCGTCCGCCTTGAGCGTAGCCTGAACAGGGTTTCTTAGCAGATCCGCCTTTCTTCAGACCCATTGCGCCCATCCCACCCAAAGAGCCGGGAGCGCCTGCAGGCATAGCAACGCGAGAAGCCATAGGACCCGCACCGCGTTTAGTTACATCAACAGAAATCTTTTCAGACTTCTTAGGGCCAGCGGCCTTTCTTACATCTTTTTTCATATCATCGCCTCGAGCTTTAGTTTGAATATCATGTACACCACGAGATGGCATAGTCATGGCTTACGGATTCTTTGGGCTTTCGTTGCCACTTGAATCTTTCAGAGAGTAAATTGCTGTGATGTATCCTGCACCAGCAGTTGCTGTCGTGCCTGCCATCGTTATAGTAAGTTGTACGTCTGATGTACCAACATTGTACCAAGCTGCAATTTGAGCGGCTGTTAATGTAATTGCCTGACGACCTACCGCTGGAGTTGTGATAGCCGTAACGTACTTATCTGCCGTAGTTCCATCACCTACAGCTAGCGTAGCGCCAGATGTAAAACTAGTCGTGACATCGATATTAATGAAATCAATTTGTGAACCAGCTGGAATAACGATTGTAGTAGCAGCCGTTGTAAGACCTAAAGCTGCAGATTGAGAAAGAACAGCAATACCGGTGTTTTCGATTGTACCAACCGTTGTGCCAGTCGTGTCTTTAACAGTGCCCGCTCGAAGGGGGCCAAGCCAAGTTGAAAAACCCATAGTAAACCTCATGCACTTGCATCTACCCTCTTGTGCGAGTACCGCTGGGGCGGTAGGTAGACAGATAAAAAATCCCCAGATTTAGTATCTATATACGCTGTTTAGAGTTGGGTGTCAATGCTCTCAAAAGAAAGGGGCCCGAAGGCCCCAATCTCGACCGGGAAACGCCCAATCCTTATTACGGACCGTTAGATCCATAAACGCCGAGGTAGTCAGATACGCCGAAGCTGTATCTTTCTCTTGCCTTGTAGCGTGCATTGCCGGTGTCAAAATCACCGTCCATTGAAGTAGCCAGAGGCGTACGGACGAAGTGCTTCAGACCGTTAGGAACGTCGGTTGTCAAGAACCATGCAGCTGGAGCAGTCAACCAGTGGTTGATTGTGTAGCCTTCTGGAATTGAGCCGTTGTTCTTGATGGCATTGATATCGTTGTCAGATGTGCCAACACGGAGTTCGGTTTCCAACAAACGAGTAGCTACGAACTGTAGGGCTGGTGGGAGTACCAACTTCTTAGGCTTCGCAGCAATCAAAAGTCCACGTTCGTCAGTCCAGAGGGAGATCTGGATAACGGCGTTTTCAAGAGCAGTTTCGTTCAGATCCGCTGGAGTAGCAGGTACGTTAGAAATAACGCCGCCGTATGTCAGAGGATGTGAAGCGCTGAAGAGGGTTGTACCATCGCCTGTGTTGTACGTGGTGAAACCGTTGTTCAGGATAGATGACGCCTTAACTTCTTTTGTGTAAGCCATTGCACGGGCCAGAGCCTTTGTGTAACGAGCAGACAGTGAGTCGTAAAGGTTATCTTCCATAGCTTCTTCTGTGAGGGAGAAACCAAGGGCGATTGTTTCATGGGTATAACGAGTAGCCCATGCTTCCTGAGCTGTGTCGTACGCGATTGCGCTACCTTCCTGCTTAACAGGTGCAGCACCAAAGCCAGACAGCTTTTGCTCTTCTTCAAAAGAACGCTCAGAGGTCTCTGTTTCAAAGATCTCTTTGTATTCTTCGCCATATCTCTCATATTCCAGACCGAACAGAGCGTTCAGGCCGGGTAAGAGTTCTTTAAGTAATTGAGCGCGTGAAATAGCAGCCATTTAATTTTCTCCTTAAATACCTGTAGCCTGACGATAGAAGTGCAGACCGAAGTTGTAAGTAACAAGCAGCTGCTGGAATGTACCATCGGCAAGAGCCGTTGCAGGTACTATGTCAATAACACGGAACGGGAGTGTTGCTGTCGTATTCAAAGAAGCTAAGTTCAAAGAAACAACAGAGTCACGAGTCGTGGTATTGATAAGCGCTGTACCGCCCGTACCGCCAGCCTGATAGTAACCAATGTTCTGACCAACAGCAGCGGCTGTAGCAGCGCCAGAGGTGTATGCAACACCAGAAGCGTTAGTAACAGTAGCCGTGAGGACAACATCTGGATCTTCAGTAATGAATGCATATGCATCGGATGCTACAGTCGTAGCAGGCCAAGTCTGGTTCTGCAACCAATACTTCAGGTTAGGGTCAGTATATGAACAACCAAGGAAGATACCGATAGGTGGTGTAGCAAATGCTGCTTTCGCACCAGTTGATGTATCAACACGAACAATTTGTCCGCTTGAGTTAATACCAACCAGATCACCAAACCCAATGTTGCTGGAATAACCAGAAGCAATTGGAAGCTTGCGAGTAGCACCTGCAAATACACGCCCACCGATTAGGTTCGTTGGCAAAAAGCCATTTGCGGCGAGATTAGCTGGGTAAGCCATATTAGTCTCCTAAAACAATTTCAATTAAAGCTTCGTTAGAAGCCTTTACCAAAGGACGTTGTGGATTTCTTTTCAGCGAAAAGAGGCATCCGAGGATCATTCTGCTTCATGAAGTTGTTATCAACTGATTCCATCTGTGCATTTGACAAATTGTCATAGTACTTCCGGCGTTGAGCAGCAAGTTCAGAAGCCACCTTACAAAGAACCAAACCACCGATTTCGATGAGTCCAGTACCTGCAAGACCAAAGGCAGCAAAGTCGTCGGCAATTTCTGGATGATCTTCTGCTTTACATGGAACCCAACCTTCGCGACGAACGCGGGCCATATTAGCTGGATCAGCCACACCCATAAGAGCTGAACGCTTCCAACCAAATTCGTATCCATCCTGCGGGGCCGGGACAGGTAAATCATGCGCGGGTTTCCAAGAATCCATACGCACTTCCTTTTCACGGGTTTCCGTAGCACGGGTCGGTCTGTTGATTTGTACGTTAGCCATTGACTGTTTGCTCCTTCATTTTATATTTTGCATAAGCTTCTAGGGTTACTCCTAGCTTCTTAGCGATTGCGGCCTCAGACGCGCTCAATGTGACTTTACGGGGTGCAGTAGTTCTACCTACAGATGCCACAGGAGATGTCTTTTTGGTCCGTTGAAAATTGTTTGGGAAAGTTTCCCGCATGCGGGCGTCCACCTTTTGATAGTACTCATCAGAAGTAGGATCGACACCGGATTTAACCAACTTTTCATGTACCCCGTAGGCGAAGGCGGTCATCTCTTCGTCTTGTCTAAACCAAGGATTTTTAGAAGCCCATTCTTCGGCTTTATAATCCCTAGTTGGTTGGGGCTGAGGTACATTTTGTTCACTATATACCGCACTTTGAGGCTGTTGTAAAGTCTGTTGCGGTACTGGTGGTACAAATCGAGTTAGCTGATCCTTTTGGATAGCTACTGCATTGAGTTCGCGCTGCGCTTCCAGAACACCATCGGTGTCACCAGATTCGAACGCTCGTCTGTATTTATCTTGAGCCAGCTGTTCCGCATAGTCGAGACGCCCTGAAGCTTCTTTCGTATACTCTTGATGGCCCCATGTTAGCGTGCTCTTTAATTGCTCATTTTCAGCTCTAATAGCCTGCGCAATACGAATAGCTTCTTCATGCTCCCTAGAAAGGCGTTCTTTTTCACGTCTCTCATTGTTTGCTTTGAAGGTTAGATCATCGATCCGCTTCTGAACTTTCTTAGAATAGCTTTCAACTTCTTTGCCGTGTTCGTCGTCTTCTTCCTCTTCCTTTAGCGCAACAGGAGGTTTGCTTCTGTCGGGTTCTGGAGTGTCATCAACGATTTCAATTTCAAAACCAGAGTCGTTGTTGTCTGGTAATACACTTTCGTTCTCAAATTCTTCAGCCATTAGTATGCCCTCCCAATTCCTCTAGGATCTTCTACAACACCCTCCACCATGTCATCGTTCAGCATGATGAATTCGTCACCATCTACAGAGAAGCGTGACCCCCTGTAAGCCCCAATAAGGATGAAATCTCCTTCCTTACACCATGGGCCCGTAGGGAACTTTTCTGTATCCTTGTAGGCCGTATCACCTATCTTAACCACCATGCAGACGACTGCACCGGCCTCTTCCCTTTTGAGGAATTCGTGTGGCTTGATGATTCCACCTTCACTTTTTTCTTCGATCTTTGGCTTAACAGCCAAGATTTTGTACCCAACAGGTGCCGGAAGGCGCGTTGCAAGATCTTCACTTTTGGCCACCGTTTTTTCAATGTCGATATTAGCGACTGACATTAGTCATCCTCATTGTATTTTTGCAGGTCTTTTACTCGATTAAGAGATAGGGACAGACCCGTAATGGTCCCTACCAATTGCTTGTACCCGGCATAGTCTTCCACCTGCCCTCGAGTGAGGGCGTGGATGTAGTTTTCTATGTCAGTTTCAAGTTCTTTTTGCAGTACATCTAGTACAGTTGTCATTTGTTACCCTTGAGGAGGTGTTGGTAAGTTAGGTGGAGGGAACGGAGACCCTGCTGGTGTTCCGGGCGGTACTATCGGGGCTGGTGGTTGGTTCTGTTGAGCCGTGGCCATATCCATACCCTTGAACAACCCCTCCACTTTGGCGTCTTCGTTCTGTAGAAGCAGCTTGGCCTCATTGTTGACCATTGCTATTTCCTTCTGGACTTTAAGCTTCTCAAGCTCAATCAACTTCTTATCGTTAATCTCTTGCTCTTTAAGTTGTAATTCTTTCTGTTGCATTTGCACCAACGGATCTTGGTTCTGCTTCTGAATCTGCTCTTGAGCGCTTGTTGCCTGATTGACTTGCAGAAGCTGTTTCGCTGCATCGGATGAGAGCTTGGCGATCTGTACCTCCATCTGTGGGTCCAATTGCTCTTCTGGAGGTGGCAAGCTAATGCCAAGCTGTTGCTCAATACCCTGACGGTACTGAAAGCCTAAGTGCTCCATGATGTGCGCCATAAGCGCCCCTTTGATTGCGTTAGCATTGGGGTTCTGCCCCATAACCGCCGCGATCTTAGGATCGTTGAGTACTGACTGATGCACTGTAAGATGCGCGTCGTGATCTTGGCCGATAAAGGCCTTAACCGGCGTCAGCTTGAAGATATTCATATTCTCCGTTACTGGATCTGTCGGCATGATATCCTCTTCAACGATCACGATCTTATCAGCGTCCTTAACACCCATGACCTCAAGCATCTGACGATGGAGTAGGGGTAAGTTGTAGATCTGAGGAGCCATCTGCGCCAGCTGAATAGCAGCCTGATACTGGATGATTCTCTGCGCCATTGTGCTGGCATTAGGGTCTGCAACAGGGATGATGTTGACGTTATCGTAGTCTTGTTTCTTAACAGATGCTGGTGCGCCGTACTCTGGCTCGTAGTCGTATGATGGNTCCGTATAGTCACCAATTAATTTCTTAATCAGTTTGAACTCTTGCTCCATGGACGCATACACACGGGCCTGAACCGCTGAAGTTACCTTCAAAGTTCTCTCAAGAATAGCCAGTGTCGTACCTACTGGTGCTTCACCATTCATGTCCTTAGCATCAACGTCAGCTACCGCTGCAAGGCGTCGTCCTTCCTCAACTACATTTTGTAGTAAGTTAAATAGCGTTGCGCTTGGCTCTTTGTATGGAAGCGGTAGTATGTTGTCTTTAATGTTGGAAGACGGGACGTCTACGTCGCGCCATTCGCCCGGATTGATTGGGGAGTCGTCACCTTTAATGCGTAAGCCTCGAGATTTGAGACCGCCGGGAAGATTAGATAGGGTTCCCGCATCGATAAGCTGTCGGATGATAGAAGTCGCTGACTTTGCAAAACCCCCAATAAGGTGGATCAGACCCAAACCATACGCACCGAAGCCCGGTATGTAGGTGTACTGCACAATATGCTGGTTTGCTAGTTTGAATGGGTCGTGTTCGTCCCAATTTCGGCGGATTGAGAGGATTTTGCTGGTGCCTTTTTCAATCGTTACGACGTATGGCAGGGCAATGCCTGTCTCTTCACCTGTGTCTGGATCGACGTCTTCAAACCCTTCTAGGTCCAATTCAACCATCATTTCAAGGATTTTATAGCGGTCGTCCCAATTTGCGCGGAGCCCATCAACTTCATCCTTCCTTTCTTGGATGTCGGTAATGTCACGGCTTGGTTCGCCCAGCTCTATATCCCGATAAAATCCTGAATACTGGAGCTTCTTGATGTCGTTCTTGGTCTTCCGCATGACGTGGGTAACACGCTCCGCGGTACGCGCATCTGATGCCCCATATGGGAGATAGAGATCTTCCGCCGGTACAAACATCGACACCTGACGGTTTAGAGACGGATCAAAATAAACTTTCTTAAACGCCGCACCCGCTAGAGACAAGGCCCATAGCATTTTCTCGTGCTCTGCACGGAACTCGGTCATTTTCTCTGTGATGTTATAGTTAACATCTTTAACCACGCGGCTTACAGCCTGACGCGCTTTCTCATCTTCATCCCCAATGTACTTACCGCGACAAGGGCCAATGGCTGGGAACGTCTCAGAAATCATCTCAGATTGGAATCGAATAGCCGCTTCAGTCAGCATTGGATGATATACACCACAAGCACCGTTCCAAGGCGTCGTACGCTCTTCGATCTTTAAACCTAGAAGGTCAAGGCCATCTACATAAGTCTGCTCCCATTCTTTACGGGACCCTCGATCATGTTCGAAGTCGTCAATCAAATCAGAAGCTAGAGAGACGAGCTGATCATCATCCACAAACTCCGCAAGGTTAGCGTCGAATGAAGGGGTCTTTTCGTACTCTACATGGGTTTCGTCTTCGATGGGCGCGTTCGGGTCACCGATTTCTATTTCAATGGGTTGATCATCGTCTTCGGTAAGGAACGGACTCTTCGGATCAAGGGCGCGATCTATCATGTGGGTGCCTATAAGGATTCAATTAATTTCTGTAGGTAATGGATGGCTTTCTCGTAGTCCGTTTTAGCAGGACCTTTCTCGCCTGCCCGCATTATATACTTAATCGCATTCCCTCGATAAAAACCAATTGCTTGCGCGTGAGGGAGGTCGTCTATGACATCCCAAGGTTGTACTCGCATTTTCTTGTAGTGATTTCCTGCAATTTGTGTGTCTCGGGCTTTTGCTTGCTCGTTGCTTTTTATGTGTTCTGGTGCACCCATTTTCTCATTCTCCGCACCCAACTCCTCGTGTAGTCCTTTAGGTCCAAACATTGCTTCAAACTCCTCAGCATTCATAAAGTCTTTATCCCTCAAATGTATGTACAAAATTTGCCTCAATAATAACTGGCCTTGCGCGTTTTGTAGATCGCATAGTCCTCATCTGGTTCATCACGCACCGTACCAATAAACCCACCCGATCTAAACCTAGCCAAGGCTAGCGATACACAGTCAACAAAGTCATCATTTCTACCTGATGGGAAGGCAGCAACCTCGTTAATAACCTCGTCCGCCCAGCGTGTTTGGGGTGCCCAGACTTTCTTAGAAGCAAAAATGTCAGCAATAGCATTGAGTCGAGTAACTTTATCTTGCCCTCTTGAGGGTGTGAACTCTTGCACGGGAATACCCGAGCGCCTAAGCTCATAAATTAGGGGCGCACCGGTCGCTTTTTTCTCGATAATGATCCCATCGGGCTCCCATTCTTGGTAAAACTCGAGGGTTGTTTTCTTTAAATCTGGAAACTCCAGCCTCTCCCGCCATGCTTCCAGCAGTACAAGATTAGGTTGCCCTCCGTCCTCGTCGTTGTACCACACACCAAAGATTGTTATCGCACTATAGTCAGCNCTGTTCTTCTTTTCAAACGCGGTATCCATCGACATCAGGACAAAATCACATTTTGGCGCTTCTTTCTTGGTCCATGGTTGCCACCATTCCCGCTTGATTATGGCATTGGTCTCTGAGGTAGGCTGTTGTTGGTACTGCGCCATCCATTTTGCTGTAGGGATTTCTGCTTTTACCGCTTCTAGCTCTTCAAGAGGCCAAAACTCTGGCCAAAGGGGCTTGCCCGACGGGAGAATGGCAGGAAACTCAATCACTTCCCACTTATCGCCATTATTTTTAGCAGAATTCTCCAGCACCTGACCTGTCAGGTCGCGCTCTGACCACCGCGTATTGTGGCTTACAACACCATTTGCAATGAAATTTTCGGTGCGGTCTATTTCGACATCAAAAACTTCTTCCTCGCCATCATAAGTTATCGAGATTATCGGGTCCGCTGTGAAGTCTGAGGTACGCTGCAGCGCGTTCAAGTATTGTTGATGTCTTACCATAGCCAACGGCGAGATTGCAGTCGTTGCAGAGGAGCCCCCGAACTTTTCCAGTGTCATGGCAATGGTCAATGCACAATTTGCCGCCCCAATGGGCCCGAACATTGTCTCCGGGCAGATCTCCGCATACCGCACAGCAGCCGTGCTGCTGCTCAAACATTCTGTTGTAGTCTTCGATAGTGATCCCGTACCTGCTCTTAATTCGAGCCTCTCTATTTCCCTCAGAAGTTCTTCTCCCCCTTCCGGAAGCCCAATAGCTTTTTGCATAATGGTTAGCGCAGAGACCATCGCAGTGGACAGGCTTTTTGCAATTCGGCTCAGCACACGTTTTACCTTTCCATTTCCCGTGATGTCCGAGGAGGTGGTAGGGGGCGTCTGGGTTTTTTCTATGGTAGGACTCTTTGGATTGGCAGGCTTGGCACTTTCCGGGTTTGGTTTTTGACCGTGCTGGCCTGTCGCATCCTTCAACGATACAAGTAAATCCCCCCGTCGCAATTCCCTTAATCTGGTCCATTCAAGTACTCCTTCGTTCATTATAAGAAACGGATGTCTCTCATTTGCTCGGAGTATTCTACCAGATTGTGTTTGTATCTTGTATATGGAATCAACGCCATTTGACTGATGATTGTTGACTTTAGCGGTGGTTAGCCTCCCGTTATCAAAAGTAGCTACAACATCACCGGGGCGTATGTCACGTAAGGGCTTTTCAGTCTTGTCAGCCATTAAAACAAGAGTATCTCCCGTCATGCACATCACGATAATAATAGCCCCACCCGGCTGAAGCCGCTGTCTTGGACCCGAACTGTACCAATTGTAGACCTTGTCGTATACATCTGGATTAAATTGTGCTGTTACAGCTTCAGATTCTGAGTGCGGGTCATCGATAATTAAGAGATCAGCACCGCGCCCCGTGATTGTGCCGTTTACGCCCGTGGCAAAGTACTCACCGTTATAGTTAGTGTTCCAGCGTCCCGCCGCTTTAGAGTCTACACGGAGTTCTGTGTCTGGGAATATCCTCTTGTACTCGGCGGAGTCTACTAAGTTGCGCACCTTTCGACCAAAACCTTCAGCCAATTCACCGGTGTTGGACACCTGCATGATCTTTTTCTTCGGAAACTGTCCTAGGAACCACGCAGGGAGCAAATAAGACGCAAACTCACTCTTGGTATGCCGGGGGCCTAGGTTAATAATAATTCGTTTCTTTTCGCCCCTCGCAACCGCTTCGAACAGCTTTGCCATCCGTTTGTGGTGATTACCACCAATAAAGTCCGGCCATACGGATTTAACAAAAGCCAAAAAGTCTTTTTGTGCAGCGGCCCGCTCCTCTCTCATCGATAGCTCTTCTACAATCTTTAAGAGCCTTGCTTTCTCCTCAGCGGGTGCTGCATCAATCACATCCTCCAGTTCATCCAAACTAAGCCCTAACTCAGTTAACACGAGTGGCTTCTCCGCTTATGACCTTCTCTTCCTTCAACTGCCGGAAGTTTTTAATGGCCGCTTGTAAAGCATGGGTCAACTCTTCACTGCTCTGGTGGGTGATACTCACGTCCACCTTCTGATCCATAAGGCCAACCACACTGGTCTTTGCCAACGTATCGAGCGCGGGTTTTGAAATTTTATAATCAGGATCGTTTGCTTGCTGCAGCAGTTTAGATAAGACGAAGTTCCGCCACTGCCCCTGCGTAGCAGGCATATCAAAATTATACTGCGCAAAATGAGTGCGTAGGTAACGCTCTGCCGCAAGGCTAGGAGCAGGTGTGGTTTTTTTACCGTCATGAGCCGTTTTTTCAGCCCACGCCTTATCGGCCTCCGTAACGACTATAGGCTCNTCGTCCGGCATGTTTACTTTTTGAAATTCAAGCGAAGCGAATACCGCAGCTGGATTTATGCTGGGTTTTCCTAGGGGGATGGGGAAGTCTTTTAGTTCTTCGGTTTTTTGTTTTCGCATTGTAGTGTGCAGAGTTCAAGACTCAGATGGTGTCAGTGTTTCATGTTTTTAAGGGCGGGTCAATATTTTGGTTTTCAAAATTTTGCAAAAAATTTTTTGGGTGGGATGGGACCCTACGTGTTGGAGGTAATTTAGCAGTTGAGGGGGTGGGGGGTCGGATTTGAATTTTTTGGGAAAAAATTTTGGTATTTGTGTGAGTGGAATAGTGTTAAGGGATGGCCGCGGGACTCCGACCCCCCAAAGGGGGTTCCCACCTAGGGTGGGGTCTGAAAAGACATTAAATGAAATAAATTCATTTTACTG
>Ga0031655_10002276_pt1 | contig 11155 bp, 13 predicted proteins | sample FrelakmetHBP12HB_FD_55187 | JGI IMG/M metagenome (GOLD analysis project Ga0031655, IMG submission 55187) | Freshwater lake sediment microbial communities from the University of Notre Dame, USA, for methane emissions studies -HBP12 HB | ecosystem: Environmental > Aquatic > Freshwater > Lake >... | reverse complement strand
TGGTTGGTGCATACGTGGCAGATCCCAAGCCCGGCATGCACGACTGGATCGGCGGTGTGGACATCAACAGCCTATATCCCAGCGTGATCCGTGCGCTGAACATGAGCAGAGAGACCATCGTGGGCCACATACGCCCAGACACCACTGATGCGTTCGTGAAGCAGCAGATAGCACAGAAGAAGAGCTTCGCTGATGCATGGAATGGCGTGTTCGGTACCATGGAGTACCAAGACGTGATGGCACAGAACAACACGCCAGTGACCATCGATTTCGAGGATGGGACCGAGGTGGTGGTCACGGCCAAGGAAGTGTATGATCTGGTATGGAACAGCGGCAGGCAGCTGACGCTCAGCGCCAATGGAACCATCTTTGACTACAGCAAGCAGGGACTGATCCCTGGTGTGTTGACACGCTGGTTCGCAGAACGCAAGGAGCTGCAGGCTGAGTATCGCAAGTGGGCTAAGCTGGCTGACGAAGCCAATGATCCAGATGAGAAGGCAGAGGCCAAGCGACAGTCAGTTTTCTATGACCAACGGCAGCTGATCAAGAAGATCTTGCTCAACAGCTTGTACGGCGCTGTTGGCAATCCTGGATCTCGATGGTATGATCCGAGAGTGGCACAGAGCACCACGCTATCAGGTCGCTGCATCGTCAAGCACATGCAGAGCAAGATCAACGAGATCATCGCAGGCGTGTATGATCACAATGGTGACAGCATCATCTATGGCGACACTGACAGTGGTTACTTCAGCGCCTATCCGGTGATGCACGATAAACCAGAGTTCGCCGACTTCGAATGGACCAAGGAGAACGTGATCAAGCTCTATGACGACATCGCTGACCTCACCAATGCCAGCTTCCCGCAGTTCATGTATGATGCGTTCCATGCTCCCGAGGAGAATGGCAAGATCATCAAGGCCGCACGTGAGCTGTGTGCTTACAAGGGCCTGTTCATCACCAAGAAGCGCTATGCCGTGTTGATCTATGACAAGGAAGGCAAGCGCAAGGATGCCAACGGCAAGCCAGGCGAGATCAAGGCCATGGGCTTGGATCTCAAGCGTTCAGACACACCCAAGACCGTGCAGGACTTCCTGCAGGACGTGCTGATCTCAGTGCTCACAGGCAGCAACAGGGACGAGGTGCTGGAGCAGATCACACGCTTCCGCAAGGAATTCCGTTCATGGCCGGGCTGGGAGAAGGGATCGCCCAAGCGTGCCAACAACATCACCAACCATGCCAAGAATCTGGAATACATGGAGCGTGCCACCATGGGACGCAGCAACGCCAAAAAGATCACCATACCAGGACATGTGCTGGCCAGCCTCAACTGGAACAAGCTCAAGAAGATCTACAACGACAACTACAGCATGCCAATCCAGGATGGCCAGAAGGTGATCGTGTGCAAGCTGCTGCCGAATCCCAGTGGCCTGAACAGCGTGGCCTATCCCACGGACGAGATGAAACTACCTCAGTGGTTCAAGGAGCTACCATTCGATCACGATGCCATGGAGGAAGCGCTGATAGACAAGAAGCTGGACAATCTCTTGGGCGTGCTGAACTGGCGTATCAACGAGCACAAGAACAACACCAGCTTTGAAGATCTGTTCAGCTTCTGATTAGGACAAGGCACAGCACACATGCTAGATATCTTTGGTCTCTTCCCCACTCCCCTGGGACAGGTAGATTTAGATCGAACGCTGACGGACAGCGAGTTCCATTTCATGACCACCAGACCTCAGGTTGCCAACAAGGGCAATAGCATGAGCTGTGATAACAAGGTCCTCGATGCGCCAGTGTTGTGCGATGTTAGATCATGGATCGATCAGCAGGTGCTAGATTATTATCGTGGTGTGTGGGAGCCAATGACAGATGCCAGACCCTATGTCACTCTGAGCTGGACCAATCATACAGAGCAAGGGCAGTTCCATCACAGCCATTGGCATTCCAATAGTTTCATAAGTGGGACTTTCTATGTGGACACTGCAGCGTCTGACCGCATCTATTTCTACAAGAAACACTATCATCAGATAGTGGTGGAGTCCAGCAATTACAACAGTTACAACAGTGAGAATTGGTGGCTAGAGACACCACCGGGCAGATTGTTGCTATGGCCCAGCCATCTAGAGCACAGCGTGCCGCCAAGGTCACACGTCGGCACACGCATCAGCCTCAGCTTCAATGTATGGTTGGAGGGAGATATCGGATCAGATCTCAATCTCACTCGTCTGCGCCTAACAGGGGCAAACACAGATGATTGATGCATTGACAACCATCGCAACCGCAGCTATCATGTTAGGAAGGACATCACATGGCAACCAAGAAGACTGACAAGCTAGAAATAGGCCCGAGACAGGTGGCAATGTCGCACACCATGACCCCTGTGCGCTACACTCCACAAGAGCTCAAGACGCTGATGGAAGCCATAGGCATGGCACCCAGTTGGATGAGCAAGCGTTTCATCATGCAGGAGCTATGCGGTTGGAGCGAAGCACGCATCAAACTGAACGCACAGCTCAAGACTGAAGAAGACAACCAATCACAGATAGGCAATCGCACAGGAGGCTACAGGTAATGAAGGACTACATCCAGGATCTGACCAAGTACGTGGTCAGCACAGGTTTCTTTGACAAGATCAAGATCACTGGCAGTGCCAAGGGCACGGTGATCGAGGCTCTGGAGAAGGAGAAGGAAGTGGTGCTGAAAGGCACGTTCACCACTGCCAGCACTGACATGGACGGCGAGCTGGGTCTCAGCAATCTCAGCTTGCTGAGCCACATCGCCAGCGACAGCGAGTTCAACAGCAAGGAGAGCACGCTGGAAGTGGTCTATGAGACCAAGAACGGTGAGAAGCAGGCCACTGAGCTCAACTACACCAACAAGAGCCGATCCTACATCAACTATCGCTTCATGGCCAAGCAGCTGATCCCAGATCAACCCAAGTTCATGGAACCTCAGTGGGATGTGACCATCAAGCCAACCAAGGCTCACATACAACAGTTCGCTTGGGCCAGCGCGGGTCTTGGCGCCTATGAACAGTATTTCATCCCCAAGATCCAAGACGGCAATCTCAAGTTCTACATCGGTGAGGACGGTGCTGCATCACAGCGCGGCGGCGTGGTGTTCGCCACTGACTTGACCGAGACGTTTGAAGCAGCGCACAAGTGGAAGATCGCGCAGATCATGACAGTGCTCAAGCTCAGCGAGACCGCAGACTGCGAGATGAGTTTCAGCACCAAGGGCGTGATCCAGATCACCCTCAACACTGGTGTTGGCAGCTATCGCTACATCTTCCCAGCCAAGGTGCGCTGATGCTGCCTCATCCCTTTGACTCAGTGCGTGAATTCCACGAGACCTACGATCTAGCGCGGGGTACCGTCCCCGCGCTGCCAGCGGAGACTCTGCGACAGCTGAGGATAGATCTGCTGCGCGAGGAGATGGAAGAATACATCCAGGGTGAGACCAACGATGACATCGTGGAGATCGCAGATGCTCTTGCTGACATCATCTACATAGCCTGTGGCACTGCGGTAGCCTATGGCATACCTCTGGACAGGGTGTTCGCAGAGGTGCACCGCAGCAACATGAGCAAGCTGGATGCAGATGGCAAGCCCATCTACCGAGAAGATGGCAAGGTGCTGAAAGGTCCTCTTTACAGTCCTCCTGACGTCAGAGGGGTGCTTGCACAGGCGGTGGCAGCATCATAAATAGGTGATGCTGATACGAGAACTCACAGAAGCCACGCTTCATCAAACACCGCCTGATATTACCAACATCTATCCCGTGGATGAGAAGACCATGACCGTCATGGTTGGTCGCACACCACTGCCGCTCAACAAGGCCAGTGGCGAGATCACTGACGATTTCATCACTCAGAACCACCCAAATGGTTGGGATTTCAAGTATGTGCAAGCCAACGGCAAGACCTATCCTGCGCTGATGAGCAGGAAGGAATTCAGGGTTGGTCCAGCTGACTTCGTCGCCATAACTGGCACTGCCAATGTCATGGATGAAGCCAAGCAGAAGCGCGTGCAGCTCCCACTGGATGATAGGAGTGCATCCGATAGCTTCCAAACGATGCTCAAAAAGATTGAGGCAGGTGAGATAGATCCCAAGAATCTCCCAGCTGAGTACAAGGTCCAACAGGATCTGGTCAACATGATGATCCAGACTGGCTTGATATCAAACCAGTATACCAGCAGGGATGATGTGCACCAGGCGATACAGCGTGCGGATTCCCGCAGCCAAAGTCCAGTGGTGCCAGAGATCAACATGCATGCGTTGGCAGCGTTCCTCGCACAGAATCAGGATGTTGCCCACAAGATGCGAGCAGCTGGTTTGATCAGCGAGGATGATGAACCAAAACGCAAGAAGTCAGAACAGCCTGCGCGTGCAGCCGAGCCCGATTACAAGGAACCAGAGAGCGACGAGATAGATTGGGGAACGTTCCTCGACGAACCCGAATCAAAACCAATCGCCAAGGCAGAGCCACCAAAGCCCGAGAAGGACTACACCACCGCACCAGAGGCACCGAATCTGCGCAAGGCCAGCAAGGCTGCCACCGCGGCAGCCGTGGGTCGCATCACACCAACTGATCAGATGCGAGACATGCTGGGACGCATAAACGTTCCTGATGACATGATGCGCGATGAACCAGAGATGCCCAGTGACCAAGAGGAAACGCGTCCGGAACCAGTCACACCAGAGAATCTGCCCAGCGTCATCAACAAGACCATAGCAGCGCATGACCCGCATGCGATAAATCCTGAATGGCACCAGATCAGGAACCTACCAGGCTACATGCAGCGTCCCATACGTGCGCTGGGCCGAGGTGTGTTCAGCCAGTTCACTGACACACCGATCGAGGACATCAGCCTGGTGGCCAATCTAGGTGGTCAGGGTCCAAACAGCGATCGCGAGGTGGCTGGCGTGGCAGCATGGCTCAAGGCCAACGCCAAGAGAATCGATGCTGCTGACATGGATTTCGGTGATACCATCCCTGGCTATGAAGCCCAGACATTGGTGTACAAGGTACCAGGCATGCGATTCCTAGTCGTCAGGGATTTCGCTGGTGGGTACATCTATGCTTGGCCAGACAACAGCGATGACAGTCTGATCGGCGCCAAGGATCAACCTCTGCGCCTAGGCTGACTCAACTCTCACCATCCATGCCTATGATCAGACTGTAGATCTCGGCCCAGTCCTTGACCACCAAGATCTGCGGGTGTTGGTAAGTGAAATTGTGTCCATGGGCCATGAGCATGGTGCGCATGCCGAGGCTGGCGCCAAGCTCTGCGTTCTCGATCTTGTCCTCGATCCACCAGTAACCGCTGTCCTTGTATGGAGCTAACGCACCATCCTTGTCAGCACCGGTGGCTAGGAACTTGAACTTGCGGAACGCGGTCTCGCCGAATAGTTTCTTGAGATTGCGCTTGCGCAGCTTCTGTGCGTAGGGATTGGTGCTGAGGCTGGTGACCACGTCAAACACGTAACCATGTTTCTCATGCAGCAGTTTCACGTAATAGGTCGCATCGCGCAGCGCGGGCAGGAATCCTATCGCAGCACTCTCGTTGAACAGCTTGATCAGCTTACGGGTATCTTCCTTGGTGATGCCATAGCGTGCACCCATGTCGTATTCGTTGGCATGGTTGGGCTGCAGCTTGTGGCCGTGCTCTTCCATCCATATCTCGAATGCCCATTCCCAGTTGAGCAAGACGCCATCCGCGTCCGTGACTATCACTTTGTCATTCATGATCTGTGTCCCAGTGTGTGAGTTCCATGCAGTACACTAGCATGCATCGCGGAGAGTGTCAACTGGTTTCTATCGGCCGCCGAATGGCTGGAACTTTTGGTTAGCCATCTGCTTGCCAAAGCTCTTCTGACGATTGATGTTGCTGGGCTGTCCAGTGCCGCTCTCATCATGCGTGGAGACAGCATACAGCTTGATGACAGTCGGATCCCTGCCACCTATGATGTAGAATATCCTCAGATCATTGCTGAGATTGGCATGCCGTAGCTTGGGCACTGCGATGCCCAGAGGTACCTTGCTGCTGAACGCAGTGTCGTTGCTGCCGAATGCCGCCAATGGATCGCGAGTCTTGGCTGCCATGAAGGCGTCTATCTTGTCCAAGGCCTCGGGATGGTTACCGAATGTCTCCATGAACAATGGACAGATCTCAAACTTTACCTGCACCGGCTATCTTCCTCAGCTGTGCCATGACCTCTTCTGCCGTCATTGGCTCTGACCACACACCGCTCTGGTGCTGCCGCACCACCTTGACCAAATCAGCGGTGTCATAGCCAGTGTCGTTGTCCCTGTCCAATTCCTCGAACAGTCGCTGATCGCTGGGCTGTGTGACTTCTGTAATCTTCATGATCCGGCCTTGGCTGCTGTGTCCGATATTTATCGTGGGCTCATTGCTGAGTATCACCACTGATGATGCTGATGATTTTCACGTAATTCATGCGGGTTTCAGTGAGGTGTTCGCGCTTGTATGCCTTGCGATGATCCTTGACATTGCCTTGGATGACCATGCGTGCCATGAACTCATGCCGTTGCTTGTTGAAGAAGCTGGCCAGGTGACCATCGTCTGTGATGACGGTGTGGTTATAGGTGTTCCACTCCTTGCTGTAACGGCAATTCAGCACCGTCACGGTGACCTTGGCACTGTGTCCGATCGGAGCCAATGCCAGTGGATTGGCATTGGCCAGCAGCTGGTCTCCTTGCTGCATGACACGGATCTGATCAGCCATGGTGTGCAGGTAGCAGAGGCGCTTGATGTCGCCCATGATTACCTCAGTTTGATTGAGATCTTGGCCTATGCCCTGCATGAAGCTATCGATGTCACCCTGAAGGGTCTTGAACAGTGCCGACTGGCGGATGATATCAGCATCGGCCTGCGCTTTCTCGCGGATCTCGTCCGTAATCTCCAACGGGATGCGAGGTACCGATTGTTCTGGCTGCCGAATATACAGTATGTTCTCGACCACGGTATTGTGGAGGCTGGGCACCAAGACATCGCCCACTTGCTTTGGCGGGCATGATTTGCCATCGTGTTCCATCTGCACGATGGGATCATTGACTATCTCGCGATGGCTGCGATCGGTGGCGCCCAACTTGGTGTAGGTTAACCATGCAGCAGTGATGACCTGCGTGGCCAGTTCCATGGGCACTGGATACTTGTTGCTGGTATACTGCACGGATACCTCCCTGTCGCCATCATCAACCATACACTAGCACGCTTTGATCAGATGTCAATGGTCAGACTCTGGCTCGCTGGAGTCTTCTCGTTCGGCGTCCTCGGCATCCCACTCCTCGCGCTGTTCGATGATGCTGTCCAGATCCCACCATTCGCGGATGTCTTGTGGAATGTTGGCGAGATCCTCGCGATCCGAGAACTCATAGGCAATGTCGTCATCCTCGCTGGTGTATTTGCCAACGAACGACATGCCTTCCTCTAGATAATGTGCTTGGATGGTGAAGCCAAAGTCATCAGTCATGGTGCGATAGAACTGCACGGGAGGGGCCCAGGCAGTCTGGAAGCTGATGCCAACCATCTGACCGTCTGGTTNGAGGTCGCCCAGATCCCAGTCCTGCTCACCGATGTCCCATTTGGTGCCCCAGTTGGCCACGCACCAATCATACCAATCCTTGGCACCATATTTTGCCATGAACATGGCCACACGCTCATCGCCATCGCGGATTGGCGCATCATGCTGCAGCAGTTCTGGGGGGCAGGGAGCGAACTCACCAAACAGCTTGCCTGCCTTGTATGCGTCCAACACGCGCTGGATCTGTGTGGGATCCTCATGGCGGAATTCGGCGAAGTTGTCACACCAATTGGGCATGTGTGTCTCCCTGGATCAATGGTTGTGAGGATTGTCGCGCTTCATGTCGCGACTGCGTTTCTGCATCTGGTCCTGCCGAACCAGGAAGTCAACCCAGGCATAGGGCGTGTCTCCGGATTCCCAACCATGCAGATGGCGCTTGGGATGCAGCTCCAAGGGCAGCATGTTGCGGCGGCTGAATTCAGCCAGCACCATGTCTCGCCATTCTTGGAAGCTGGTGTTCTTGCAGGTAGAAACTTTATTAGCCATCTTATCTGATCTCCCCTAGGACTCTGATCTCACAGTTGCGTTCGCCGCCATGTGGTGCAGCAGCCACTGACCTCGCTTCATTGATGTTGCGTGCCTGCACCACGGTCTCATGGTATTGTGCGGTGCTGTAGCCCGTGGTCTCGCGACCACCGTTGCTGAATCGATTGGGATTCAGCGGCTGCACTGCAACGCGATAGCTCTTCATATCGCTGATACCCACGGTATCCTCCATATCCAAACTCTATAGCGTATAATAGCACGGATGCAGCCGCTGTCAACCAGTTTTTCTCAGGAAAATTGCGAAAAATTCCCTGTGATCACAGTGATTTACAGCTCCATTTCGTGACATTCACGGTCAGATTATTGTCTCTGATCTCCACGGTTCCTGTGCCCTCGACCACGTCGAATTTGCCCAAGGGCACGCCGCAGGGGAAGATCAGCTCGTGGAACTCTCGCCTGTCGGTGCCCAGCGTGCAGAAGGTGATGAAATCCTTCTTGCCTCGGTGGTATCCGCGGCAATACATGCGATGGGTGGCCACCAGCCCTCGGAACGTGGCGATGTTGCCCATCTCGGTGTAGTAGCAGCCAGGCAGGAACTCATCGTGCGTCCAGAATCCTCGCCGGCGTATCTGATCCTCGTGGCTGTCGAATATCGGTACCTGCCAGTCGTCGTTGTAGAGCACATCACCATCCACGCGCCAAGGTCGCTTGTTGCCCTGTATCTGCCAACCCGCAGCCTTGGCCTGCTCCATGTGCACCCAGGGACGATACATGCTGCAGTTGTTCTGCAGCGTGCTGAGCCAGAACCGCTTGGGATTGTGGACCTTCTCGTAGGCCAGGCCCCAGATCAGGTTGGCCAAGTTGATGGCATGTGCCTTGCAGAGCCCGAAGCCATCCATGTGCGTGAACAGTTCCAACACCTCATCACGCCGCGGGCTGTTGCCTATGCGCGAGAGGAAGTCCATGCACATCTCCTCGTTGCCCTTGATGAAACCTCGGCGATACATGTCTGCTGTGAACGGGTCACAGTCCAGCTCCTGCATGATGAGATTGATGGCATCCTCGTCAAACACCAAACCACCCTTGTAGCTGAGATCACCGGTCCTGTTGTTGTGCCCGAGGAAGTCGCGGAAGAACACGCCCTTGGTGCGACCAGTCATGGCAGCTGGGCGTATCAGTGCGGTGGCTATGGTGAGATCTCTCTTGTTCTGCACTCTCAGGCTGCGCAGCGTGCGACGCATCACCGGGCTCTCGGCCTGCGTGACGCCTATGGTGTTGCCTCTGGCCAGCAGCTCAGCGGTGGCCTCGTCCTCGTCTGGATAGTCCATGGGATGCCGACCGCTGATGTCTATCAGCTGCGCCAAGCCGCGATTGCTCAGCACGTCTATCTTGAGGAAGGCCAGATCCTCGCACTCATGCTTGTCCAACAGTATCTGGTTGTCCTGCCGTATGAGGCTGGCAGCCGGTGCGCGATCGAACACCACTATGCCGCCAGGATGCTTGCTGATGCAGCGCTTCTTGCCTATCAGCTTGTTGGCCAGCTTGAGCCACTCGGCACGCTTGTCCTTGGGTACCAGCTTCTCGATGTCCTTGCCAGCGGGTATCTTGCCCACGTGACCAGTGATGCGCTTGAAGCTCTCTTTCTTGGCAGTGCGTTCGCGATATCTCACGTAGTTGCTGAGCCGTGCGCTCTTGCCTGGCCAACGCCGGTATATGCGCTCCATGACTTCCTTGTGATAGTAGTAGGGGAAGTCTATGTCGATGTCTGGCAAGTCATCCCTGTGTGGATTGAGAAACCGTGCCAGCGGTATGCGCTCTTTCACGGGATCCACGTCAGTGATCCCCAGCAGATAGCAGACCAAGCTTGATCCTGCGCTGCCTCTGGTTATGTGTGGGATGTCTCGGGTTAGTTCTAGGACTTCCAGGACCCTGAGGAAGTGTTTGGTGAAGTCCTGTTCAGTTATTATCTCTAGCTCTTCGGCTAGCCTCAGGTCGTATGCTTCGTCTTCGGGTATGTCTCTGGTGAATCTCTTGCTTAGTTCGATCCAGTTGCTGAGTTGTGTGGTTGTCATCGTCATTGTGGTCATTTTGTGCCTCTTTTGAGCCTGGTTGTGAATGATGCCGCCGATAAGGGAGCATGCACATACTTAATGTCGGTATTTCTCCAGATTGGAAATCTTTTTGCCGATCTCTTGACCAGGTGTGGAATGGTAAATACCTCATCATGAGACTGCTCGACATATTCGAAAACTTCAGCTTGGACGAGGACCTCGAGGGCCAGAAGGCCCAACGTGGTCAGTTCATCAAGGACAAGTACGGCAAGGACTTCCGTGGCATTCCTGGTTATCCCAAGGACAAGCTGGATGATCTCATAGAAAAGATCGGTGAGGTTGATCCCAGCACCAAGGGCATCTACATGCCTTGGATAGCACGCTTGGTGATCAGCAAGCCACAGGAAAACCGCGCGGAAGATTTGGATCGCGTGGGCCAAGATCTGCAGAACTTCGAGACACACAAGCGACAGATAGCACGCAAGGACATCAACCAATACCGGAGCTTTGCTGACCTCTATGATGCGATCGCACCATTCCTAGCACCCAGAGAGCTCACAGCTGACGAAGCAGAAAAGCAGCGCCAGAAGGAAGAGCTAGAGAAGGTCAAGAATGATATCGTCACTGTGTATGCCGGTCCAGAGGGTTGGATACGCATGCCCAAGACCTACGAAGCTGCCAAGTTCCTTGGCCAGAATACTCGCTGGTGCACCAGCATGCTGCAACAGTACCAGTACTACACCAAGGACGACAAGCTGTTCGTGGTCTACGACAAGGACAACAAGCAGCGCTATCAGCTGCACATCAACAGTGGTCAGTTCGCACGGGAAGACGATCGCAACATCGGCACCAGCAGCGTGCCCGAATGGGCCAAGCCCAAGATCCTGGATTGGTATGACAAGAACGTCGGCCGCGACAAGCTGACTTGGAAGCAGGTGATGACGCTGAGCACCTACGGTGACGAGAATCTGGCCAAGGGCACGCCCCACGAAGAACTAGTAGCCTTAATG
>Ga0031655_10002266_pt1 | contig 11173 bp, 19 predicted proteins | sample FrelakmetHBP12HB_FD_55187 | JGI IMG/M metagenome (GOLD analysis project Ga0031655, IMG submission 55187) | Freshwater lake sediment microbial communities from the University of Notre Dame, USA, for methane emissions studies -HBP12 HB | ecosystem: Environmental > Aquatic > Freshwater > Lake >... | reverse complement strand
CCCCCGCAATGAAACCGCCGGCCATCATCGCCTCGGTCCTGCTCGCCGCCGCGCTTGCCTCCTGACCATTCTGCGCGCGCAAGACGGTGGGCAGGAGCAGAACCTAGACGCGGGACACGCCCGGAGTCTGCGCCCAGGCGGATTCGATGCGCTTAATCGCCTGCCCTGCTGTGGGGTCGAAGCACATCCTCTTTTTGAGGCGGCGGATTTTGTTTCGGGCGGTTCGGCGGAACTGGGCGGCGTACATTACGGCGTGCGCGCCGCAGCGCCGGAGTTTGTTCGCTCCCTTAGGTTTCTGTTGAGTTGGCATAACGCAATTCTTCGAGGCTGGAATTGGAATCCCATGACGACAAGCGGTAGGCGCCGTTTGCTAGTTGTTGGACCACTCCGAGGCGGAGCAGACCCCTGACGGCGGTGTTGATCTGCTTGGAAAGCCTTCGTCTGGGGCACTCAGAGTATGGGGCGCAGGGCTGGCCGCAGTGCGGGCAGCGGCCTTCCAGGCGGCATTTCTGACGGTAGCGAGCCCACTTGTCGGTCCTGGGCCTGGCCGCAAGCCGCTTGCGTCGCGGTGGTGCGTAGTTCATAAATAAAAAGGGCCGGCGTTGGCGCGCCGGCCCTTCCACCTAACCGGACTACTCAGGAACCATACGCCCACAGTTTGGCACGCGGGGACGCTGGGTGTCAACAAGAAACGGATCATAGTGATAGTCCCGGCGTTACGACGCAACGCCGCTCCCCGAGCTTCACGTATGCCGGGTTAAGCTCAATGCCGATGGCGCTGCGGCCGAGTTCGAGGGCAACCTGACAGGTGGTAAAACTTCCCGCAAAGGGATCGCAGACAACGGCGGGCACGGTGTCAGGGCAGCCGCATTTGCAACCAGATTCCCCCCCCTTTGTCTCAGTACGATAGCTTTTCTGCAATTCTCTCAACTTGGCTGGCGTCGACCAAGACCCGCCTTCCGTTCGCGCAGCTTTCCAACTCGCTTGATCGGTTCCAATGGTCCCACCACTGGCCTCAACCACCCTTTCCCACGGCGCTCCACACTTCGGGCAGCAGCCCCTTGCGCTCGTCCCGGCGAGGATGCAGGGCTTTACCAGGTCCTCGGGAAAGGTGGCGAAGTGGCTCTCGGGGTAGGCTTGGGAAGAAATATGCCAAACATCTCTTAGGTTGACAGTCCCTCGCCGCTCTCCGTTGAAAACCCGGTGCGGCATCTTGGGATTCTGGGCCATCGCCTTCGCGTACCCGGTTTTGTAATTGGTCTCGGTCCCTCCGGTTTCCCATCGCCCATCATTGGCGTAGGAATCTGAGGCCGGAACTTTAACCGCCTCCGCGTCGTAAAAATAGGTCGGCTTCTTGGCGAGGAGGAAAATCTGCTCGTGGCTTTTGGTCGGCCTGTCAGTCACCGATTCAGGCATACAGTTCCTCTTGGCCCAGATGATCTCCGAGCGCAGATACCAGCCGTCGGCCCGGAGCGCCAAGGCCACGCGCCAGGGGATGCCGCACAGGTCTTTGGGCTTGAGGCCCGCGCGCTTCCAGTCCATCTTCGGCTTATTCTCTCGATAGGCCCCGCCATCACCGGGTTTAGGCATGTCCTTGCCGAAGTTCCCGGCGGGCGCGCTCGCGTAGCTATCCCCCAGATTACACCAGAGCGTACCATCGTCGCGCAGGACGCGCCAGACCTCGCGGAAGCCGGCGATGAGCTTGCAAATATAGCACTCACCGCATTCGGCTGGCTCAAAGAAAGGAAGCAGGTCGGAGGGGATTTCCGACTTGCGGAAAAGGACATTTCGGCTTAGAGTGTTCATTGATGGCCAAACTTCATAGGGGACGATGTAAACAGTGCCGCCGCCGTTATCGTGGCCGGGGTCTTGTATTCTGCGGGAACCATTGCCGGGTGACTTGGACCAATCTGCATCGGAATGTGGCGAAACGACCGGACGTTAGGGCGAAAATTGCCGCGATTGCAAAAGCCAGTGGAAGGCAGCAGCAGTTGATGACTTCGGAGGCGAGAGCAAAGGCAGCGATTGGAATCTCCAAAGCAAATCGTGGCCGCGTTCTGTCTGTGGCACACAAGCGGGCAATTGGTATTGGCTGCAAGCGGGCCGGTTGTACGCCGCCCAGGAACACGCATTTGATCGGCCCAAGACACCCGTTCTGGAAAGGCGGGACCAGTCCGGCTAGGAACGCCGATTTCCACAATCCGAAGTACAAGGCGTTTCGGGCGGCGGTTTTGGGCAGAGACAACTGGGCGTGTCGAAAATGCGGCAAGCGCGGGGGAAAGCTCCATGCACACCACGTTCGGTCCTGGGCAGAGCATCCAGACTTGCGCTACGACCCGTCGAATGGGATTACGCTTTGTCATCCTTGCCACCATTCTGAGCATCGCGGTCAGCGGCGCCCAAAAGGCGTCGGACCACGTACTCTCGCTGAACTTCGGTTAAGTCAGATCGCAGCCGCATGAGTCCCTGCCGCCCACAATCGGGCGTTTTCTCAAGGCCAAGTTGGCCGGCAACGCCGTAGTCGCGCAGGCCCCAGTACGGCGGACTGGTGACGCAGCAGTGTACGGACTGGTCGGGCAGCGTCCGAAGTTGCTCGACCCAATCGCCGCAGAGCGTGGTGATAGTCGGGATCATCGGAACAATTCCTCCAGCGCCCGCTTCGTCGGTCGGCACACCAGCACATCGCCCCGCGTCTTGCCCCGCTCCCGTGTCACGAGCATGAACTTGCCCGCAAGCAGGCCCATCACGGCGCACGGCGGCAGGCTGTCCTCGTCCAGGCCAAGCTCGGAGAGGCGGGCGGCGAAGTCGCGGTCAAAGGCGTCGGGTTTCAGTTCCATAAAGGGTCGCCAGGCTCAGTTAGACCCTGGGCTTCCGTTTGAATCTGCTCCAGGAGAAATCAACCCATAGAAAGCGCAGGCAGTAATGAGTTTGGTCACTGGCTGGTTTTGTTCTTGAGAACATGAATCCGGGCCACTCCTTTGGGCTCATAAAGCACAACTTGGTTGCGTGGCCGAAAAGGAATAACCTCCATTCTCCGGGCCAATCTTCTTTGAACGTTACGATTTTGAGTTCCATAATCATACGCCGCACATGCCAAGGCAGTCATTTCCAAACAAGCTGATTTGCCCGCGCTCTTCTTCGGTGGAGAAGTCAACTTTGTCCAGCGACTTCCGGCTGTCGTGCAGGAAAGGCTTGAATCCCTTGACCGAAACGGTTTCTGCTTTGGCCTTCTGGTAGGATCTCTCGAACGCTACCGCACGGTCGAACTCCATCGGCTCTTCGGTTTTCAGCCGCCGCCATTCCCGATCCGAGTGGTATGGGCAGAAAACGCAAGCGGAGCGTGGGGGAGTGGGGAAACCTTTGGCTGCCATCCAGTCGAGGCACTTCCGGCGAGTCATTTCCAACTCAATCAGCGGCCATCGGTTCTCAAGATACTTAACCCTGGCTGGCTTCATGCGGTGGGCTTCGTCGAGTGATATTCCGATCCAGGTAATTGCTTTCCTTGCACCGGCAGCTTTGATAAGCCGGCGCGCCTCGCGGGCCAGCGGAATGAGTTTGTAATCCTCTGTGCATTGGCGTGGCCCGTGTCCGAAGCTGCCGTCGGCATTAATGCTGTAGTGCGGAATCCCGCTATGGACCCAATAACCAGTTTTGTCCTTTCGTTCGTGGCGGCGCAAAGTCTCGGTTTCAAGGCTTCCTTGCGTTACCCGATGCACCGGAAACGGCAGTTGCTTCTCCAGCCAGTCGAGCCAAACGTAAACGGACTTCGGCTCCGCTTGCGTGTCCGCAAAGATGCCACCATCCGGCATTGGAGTTATCTCGCCGCACGCGGCCATTAGGGACATTGTGCTGGACTGCACGCCCGCGCCGAGGCTGATGAGTTCGATTGGGTCATTCATAAATTGGTCGCCAGGGGAGCCGAAAGGCCCCCGCGCACAGTGCTCTTGCGTTGACGATTTATCTCATGTGTGCGCCCCTTTGGAGCTGGCGAAATCATAGGAAACCCATCATTTTGTTGGTGAGGGCAAACTGGCCATATATCTTAACGGCAGCGAGGTCATATTCCTGAGCGGCATCCTCCTCTAATGAGAACATTCCAAGATATAATCGCCGGTGAGAGTCTGGGAGACGTATTCCCGCCTTCCATCGCTGGCGTGAAGCCACCCAATAAACGCCCTTAAACCTGCTAGATGTTCCAGAAACCTTGCGCTGGTTGTGCAGGTTCTGAGAGCGCGTGGCTGGACGAATGTTTGCCTTTTGATTATTCAACCCATTGCCGTCAGCGTGATCTATTTCTTTTGCGCCAGGCAAAATATCAGAGTGCATTCTAACTGTATGTTGTTTGCCTCCATAAGGACGGGGAAGGTCCCTTGCCGCGCACCACGCGTCGCGCGATTTGCGGTGGTATCTTTTTGCGTGCCATTTGTAGCCTGATAACCGCTCGTAATCCTCATCATCCACAAGTGCCACCTTGCCTTGAGTCAGCGGAATTTCTTTCATAAGTAGAGCTAAAAAGCCGCCGCCCCAGTGTGCAACAGTCCCGCTGGGAGCGGAGTGTAGCCTTGCGGCGTTCTGGGACGGACGGCAGATTGAGTCTAACTGTTGCACGATGAAATCCTATCAGGAACCGTTGGCATGTCAATCTTTCTCTCCGCGCCTTTGTGAAGCTGGCGAAAGCGGGTCATGGCCGGGCCTTCGCTTTCTCCAGTTCCTCCCGCTCGGCTGCTTTGAGTTTGTCCATCGCCGCCTTGAGGTTCCGAATCAAGCCAACCGGGTCCAGCCCGGCGGCATACTCGACCGGGGCATAATCCTGATCCCGGCGCAGTTCGGACTCAATTTTGGCGACCGCTCTACGCAATGGTTCGATCAGCATAGGTCAATCGTCTCCCCCCTCAAAGGTCTCGGTCTCAGGCACGGGGTCTCTGGGGACCTCAATCTGTTTGTGTAGCCATTCGGCTTGCTCCTCCAAGAGCTTGCGCCTGATGCTTGGCCTGCGTCGAAGGTCAATGTGGCCGGGTTCGCCCTTCTTAGGCACAACGGACGCGGCCTGGGTCTCGGGCTTGGCTGCGTGAATCAAGCCGTGCGCGAGGGCGTACTTCGCGGTGCGGGCGCACTCGGCGTCTGACGGGCGAGGGTTGAATGGGGAATCTGGCATTGTTGTGTTCATGGGCGTGTCAATTTAAGGATGAAAATGATGAGATTGCCAATGACGAACCAGAGCGCGTAAATGACCAGGAACGGCAAAGCGACCAAGGCCAGGTCTTTCCACCCGAAAGCTTTTTGCTCGTTCATGGGTCTTTTCCGTTTATCCTCCGACGTCGTTGGGGTCGTAATTCTTGGGCCAGCTAAGGCCCTCTTGTTCGCCAGCGTCCGCTACGCACGAGGCGACGGCCTCTTCAATAGTCCGGCCCGCGCCGAGACTCAACCGGCTTTTGCTCACGACCGCGGCAGAAAACCCGATGCACACGTCTCCACGCGAGCTTTGCCATCTTTTAAGCAGGGAAATTTGCGCGCCCCAGCCGAAGTGTTCTTCGAGGTTTTTTATGGCTGCTGTGACTATATCGTTCATGGGTTGGCCTTGGGGATGAGTCGCAACCAGACCTTGTTTTTGACCCGTTCCACAAGGTAGCGCAACTGATGACCAGCCACCCTACGGGCCGCCTCGCGCTCAATCTTAGGGTTGAGACCACATATGAGTTGGTAGGCGCGGGATTCGTGGCAACGGTTGCACAGGGCCCGGTCGCGGCGGTCAAGGGCGGTCTGGACCGAGTCGTAGAGGAGGTTGGCGACCGTTTCGATGTTCGCGGAGAGGTTACACCGCCGCACGCCGCCGTCAATGCCCACAGCGAGGACTTCCGCTATTAACGGGCAAGTGTAGTGCGGACTGGTTGAGACTATTCTTCTTTGTTCTTTGAGGGGGACGACGAGCAAGTCGGAACTCTCCCCGTCAATCAAATCCTCGATGCAGTTTTGCGTGGCCCAGACAGCGTTGAAGTGCAGGCCGGCAACGCGGCAAAACCTGCGGGCACCGGCCTCCTCGTGCAGGTTGTCCTTGTAACGGTGATAGTTCACTATGACGTGCTTGGCGCGTAGGCTGGACAGGCAGCCCAGGAGTTGTTTTACAGCCTTGACTTTGCCTCCCGGCTGGTGGCGTGCATAGACGGCCTGACTCCAGCCCGACAGCCCAACGATGAAGCAGTCGGGTTCTGCGGCTACCAAATCATCCAGGCAACAGGCGCAGTAGTGTCCGGTGGTGGAAACGTGGACTTGCAGCGCATACCGCTTCGCAATCTTCACGAGTTCTGGCAGGTCCGGGTGGCTGAGGCTGTCGGACCAGTGCCAGAGAGAACAGATACGGATGTTGTGCGTTTGGCGCACGCGGGCGAGGACGTGTTCAAGCAGGGATGGCTCGATAAATTCCCGTTTCTGAGGGATGCGTCCCTGGCCCATTGCACAAGTAGGGCAGCGCAACCCGCAGAAAGAAGCAACATCTACACTAAGATTGATGTTGATCATGGTCTCATTCGCGTCTCGATTTAAGGGCTTTGACCCATTCCCAGTTGTAATTCCTTAAAACCCCGTCCACCGCCCCCTTTGAAACACCAAAGGTCCAGGCGAGTTCTTTGATGGTTGGTCCAGTTCTGCGCCCTCTGCGCTGTGGCCCGCTATACAACCGCCTTATTTCGCGGACTTTATGGGGATTGAGTCGTGCATTCCAGCATAATTCTCCTGGGTGCATTCTGCCCTTCTGGGAGCAGTCAGAAATATTCTCGGCCTGCGTTCCAAGCCAAAGGTGATCGGGTCTTACGCACGCAGGATTGTCGCAATGGTGAAGGACAAAAAGCCTTTCTGGAATCGGACCAAAGTGAATTATCCAAGAGACGCGCGATGCACCGACATTGCCTGCCCTTTTGAGGCCCATTGCGATTCTTCCGCGACCATGGCAGTCAATTGTTGCCGTCCAAATCCAGCACGGCCCAAGTTCGGGAAAATGCGGCGGACTCGGTCCGTCTTTGTTGACCTTGGCCCAGAAGCGGGTGGCGATAGTGGAAGAAAATCCTTGCTCGGCAAGGTACTGAGGCGTTATCGTGATCATGTTCGATATGCGGCCTCGGTCAACTTACTGGGCGACCGGGGCCGCTTCCTTCATTAAACACTTTTTCTCTCGACCCGTCCAGAGGAATCGGCAGCGTTTTGGCACTTTATTTGGCGAAACATTTCCCATGCGCCCCGCTCGGCGGCGATCAGTTGCCGGTCTCTGGTTATGAGGCCGCCAGCGAGCAGTATCCTTGGATTGATTACCAGCCAGATGCGCCAGAAGTCCGCACGGAAGTCGGCCATTTCTTCGGCGTGCTTTTTGATTTCAGTGTCAGTCATGGTACGGTAATGATTGATGGTTTCGGTTGTTTCGGTTTTCATCATCGGCGGTTGGCGCGATCAATGGTTCCGGTATCAGCCGGGCATACAAACGAGCAAATTCCAGAGTGTATTCATCGCAAGGGATGCCGCGTCCCTTGACGGTCTTGATGGTCATCTTGTCCCGGTCCACTTCGACGAGAAGCACCACGTTGGCATTGTGGCCAAGCACCCGAGATTCCCGCAACTTCCCCTCATCGTTCAACTGCGAGAGAATCAGAAACGGCAGGCGGGATTCTCTGGACAGTGCCCTGAGCTTGTGGCTAATGGAAGCCACCTGCTGCTCCCGGCTGTTGTCTCGAATCCACTCCGGGTTGATGAACTGAGCGTAGTCAACAACCACCAGTCCGATCTTCCCTGCCGCATTTAACTGCATGGCACGAAGCCGTATCTGGTCAGCACTGGTCATTGCGCTATCCTCGATGTAAAGGGCAAGTTTAGAAACCTCAGCCATGCCATCCCTCAGCGTTTCAAAGTCGGACGGATGGAACTGGCCATTGTTGAATTTGTTTCGGTTAATGCCTGCCCGGTTGGAAATAATCAGGTCAAAAACCTCCTCTTTGTCCATTTCCAAGCTAAACAGCAAAACTCCGTAACCCGCCCGAAGTGCGGCATCAATGACGTGCAGCGCGAACGTGCTCTTTCCTTTCCCGGTCTCGCCAGCCACAACCCATGTCTGGCCCTTCTTCATTCCGCCGCTCACGCTGTCGAGTTTGGGGATTCCCGTTGGCACGCCAAGCCTGCCACGGTTGTTGTAAAGATCCTCGTACCGATTGACGGAGGACTGCGCGAGGGACTTCAATGGGAATTCCTCAATAGCTGGCAAGGCCAGGGACTCCTCGAAATCAGCCAGAGCTTTGTCCGTCAATGCTCCACAGTTTGGATTCAGCCATAAAAGGCGCTGCATCCCGTCTCCGTCTCCGCCAATCTCCCGGTGCGCTCCGGGCAACCGTGAGAGCCGTGATGGGTTGCAATTCGCTTGATCTATGCCGAACGGTTTTAGCAGGGCGAACAAGCGCTTCACCAGCCGCGTGTAGTGCTCCTCGTTTACCGCACCGACTTTTACCCAGGCGTGGGCGCTGGCTCCGCCGGAGGTGACAATTGCGGCGATGGGCAGCTTCAAACGGACGAAAAGAGCCAGTTGAACCGGGATGGGCAGGCAATCGGATTCGAGCAGGGCAAACCTGAAATCCGTCACGTCCCTGTCCATTATTGCCCCACCCTCGCCGCTCCCTGGACTATGGCAAGGGTTGATCCTGAACCATGCTCCCGCCTTTTGTTTTGGAACTGAATGACGCTTGCACCATCCGATCCACCCGTCTCTGGTGTCGCACCTGCCGGCCCCGGACGGCCTTACCTTGCCCTCATCCTGAGTGAATGCGCACACGATGTTCAACGTATCCTTGTCTGAATAAAGCCCCGACAGCGCAGTGATGGTCTGCTCTTTGAAATCCTCCGGTATGGGGACTGGGGATGTTCGGGACATTGCCGCAGGGTCCAGCCTTGCCCCCGAGGTCCACCACTCGCATTGCTCAACCGGAGTTCTCGACGGAGGCTTAGGGGGTAATAGCCTTGCCGCAGGCGGGTGGTATCCACCGTTGCCATTCCCTGAAACCGATGACGGACTTGGGTTCTTCCCCCGGACCCAGCGGATTACCGCCTCAATTTCCTTGTCCGAAAAGTCCGGCTCAAACTTTCCCCGCAGCAACGCGAACACAGCGGAATCCGTCGCGCCGTTCCCGATAAGCGGCATCGCCAACTCAATCGCCGTTTGGTGGCGGGTCCCCACGGGGGCTGGGCTGGCCAACTTGTCCAGCGTCGCGGGAGGAATATAGGGATCAGGCATTGGGTGGCCCTTCTGTTTTAGGGGTTACTCGATGATGCCATTCCGCATGATGCGCAGCGCAGAGATAATCCTGGGGCCATTTTTCGCAGTCATCACCAAAAAGCTTCCTCGGTGCCCAATGGTGAGCCTCAGCATCCCGCGAGCCGCACACTGCACATCTTCCATAGAGGGGCGGCATTATGGTTGGCAAGGCATCGCGTTGAGCGCAAGTCACAACCGCCTCGACCTTCTCGTTTGGGATGAAAAGCTCTTTGGCCGAGAACGGCCCCCGCTTTCGGCAGACTGAGCAAACCCAAAGGTAACAGACTGAACCGTTTCCGCGAAATTGCCTATGCAACAAGGCTTCCCTCGGCTGCTGGCACTTCAAGCAAACGCCCGTCTTGCGTGTGTAGTCTGGCATAATCAGACGCAGCTCGGAGCCTTAAAATTGCGGGCTCGATCAAGAACCTCAGTCCAGCGTTCCAACAGGCGGCAGACCGACTGCGGGAAATATTTCCTCTCGTCTGATGGTAGCTTCTGCTTGTAGCTGCTGATTATTTCAACCTCAGAATCAATGTCGGGCCTTCGGCAGATTTCGGCCATGTAGTGAAGTTCCGCCCCGTCCGTGATCGCGTTGCTCGGTCGGCAATAAAGCGTGGACAGCGCGACGCTAAGGGTTTCAAATCGGGGGTCCGGGCCGGCCTCGGGAATTTCCCGGCGGGCGTTGTTTGCCGGCGTTGGTTCCCCCACACCCCTTCTCTGATCCTTTTCTGATCTTGTTCTTGTCTTGTCTTGTAAGCTTTGAATACCCTTTGAATACCTTTTGAAATCCTTTCCGGTAAGCTCTGAATACCTTATCCCATGCCTCTCAATTGCTTCAAAAACGGGCTTATGTGGCTTACAGTCCTCGCTGAGCCCAGGATACTGAAAGGCTATGAATCCCGGCAGAAAGAGCTTTCCTTGCCTTACGATAACGTTTCCATTGAGCATTAAAAGGTCATCCTCGGTAACAGGTTCCCCTATGGTGAAGGAGAACAGTTCCCAGTCGGGATCGATGATGCCGGCATGGTCGCAATGCTCGCAAAGGTAGCGCCAGAGTTCTTTGACGCGGGGCGGTGCCTTCCTGAACCACGGCTTATCCCAGATGTCCGAGTCGGTGAACCTTTTCATACGCCCGATGCGAATTGCATCATTTTTTGGATGAGGTCGCTCGGCTCCAGACCTTTCGCCCGGGCGAGTGTCCCGATGTCCGCCCAGACGTTGAAAATCTCAGAATCTCCGCCGACCATCTCGAGCAGGCCCATACAGGCAGACTCCCACTCCTGCCCAATGAATCGACCACCATCATCCCGGTCGCTTGGGCTGTGGCAGTTTTCGCAGAGGGTGCGTAGTGCTCCCGAGGGGTATTCCCATGGGGCTCGCTTCGGGACGTAATATCGGTGATGGACGTGAAGGGTAGATTCCTTATCGCGGCAGTCCTGGCACGCGAACCCGTCCCTTTGCAAAATCTCAAGCCGCTTCTTCTGCCATCGGGGATCTTTGAGTTTTTCGGAATAGGTCATCTGGAGGGTAAGTGTTCGGGTCCACCGTAGAGACGTGGAGATGAAGCCGACAGCCCCTGGGAGTGGGACTGACCGCCTCGACGGTGGACCGGGAAACTTGATGCTGTCGGTTCATCTGCCGCGAGATTATCAGGTCCGTCCTGGCGCTGTCAACAAGAATCTTCGTCTCGGCCAACTTTTTTCGCGCGCGCGGCGGGGCGGGGGCCAATTCAGTCCTTGACGGCGTGGTCGAAGGGGCATACAACAGCCCCGGTTGCCGGCGCGACCACAGAACATGCCCTCAGCAGAGGATTTGCTTAGTCTTCAGAGGATGGCGAGTGGCGGGCCAAAGTTGCCCGTAACGCGCCCGCCTCGGCTGGAGTTGCCGCCC
>Ga0031655_10002261_pt1 | contig 11186 bp, 8 predicted proteins | sample FrelakmetHBP12HB_FD_55187 | JGI IMG/M metagenome (GOLD analysis project Ga0031655, IMG submission 55187) | Freshwater lake sediment microbial communities from the University of Notre Dame, USA, for methane emissions studies -HBP12 HB | ecosystem: Environmental > Aquatic > Freshwater > Lake >... | reverse complement strand
TACAACCCGCACGCCGAAGTGGCGGAACTGGCAGACGCGCTAGGTTCAGGGCTTAGTGGCCTTACGGTCGTGAGGGTTCAAGTCCCTCCTTCGGCACTGCAAACCCGCGGAAACGCGGGTTTATTGTTTTAATCACCACCCCTCCCCCGAACTTTTAGCCTCCCGTTCACCTGCATCAGGAGCAGATTTACTGATTCTGTGGTAAAAAGACCCTATGAATCGCTTAAATCTTTTTCCCGATACGACTACGATAGAACGCGACTCTTTGACCATCAGTGGCTGCGACCTGACGAACCTGGCCGATCAATTTGGCACGCCTCTTTATATCTACGACCGTGCGACGTTGGATAATGCGGTCGAAGCATACCGGACCGCATTATCCAAATTCTATCCTGGTGTGAGTAGCCTCACATATGCTGGGAAAGCCTTTTTATGCCTCGCTATCGCTGAGTGGACACAACAGAACAATCTTTGGCTGGATTGCACCGGGTTGGGCGAAATTGCCATTGCTGTTGCCGCAGGAGTATCGAGAAGTCGGGTGCTTGCTCATGGAGTGAATAAATCATTGGCGGACCTCGAAGCAGCTTGTGCACACAGCGGGATTCTGGTCGTAGATAATTTAATTGAACTCCGGCATTTGGTTGAAATATCCCGCCGCCTGAGAGTGCCTGACTTGTGGCTGCGGTTCCAGCCCGGATTGGCGGTCGAGACGCATGCATACACTCAGACTGGTCATACAGGCAGCAAGTTTGGCATGGATAACGCACAAATCCTGCAGGCGGTTCAAACCTGCCAGGAAAATGCTCTATCCCTTACCGGCCTCCATTTTCATCAGGGCTCCCAGTTTCGCGATCCTGCTCCGCTTGTTTTTGGAATTGAACGCGCTCTTGACCTAGCACGGACAATCGGTTTTGGGGTAGACTGGACCCTTAGCCCTGGTGGGGGTTGGGGTGTGGCTTATCACGAGGACGAATTGCCACAGCCTGATCTGTCGGATTACATTCGGCTCGTGGCTGAAACTTTGGTGCGAGGCTGCAGAGACCGGAGGCTTGCCCTACCACGGCTACAATTGGAACCAGGACGAAGTCTGGTGGCGCGGGCGGGAGTGGCACTATACCGCGTGGGGGCGATAAAACTGGTGGGCAGCCGTACCTGGGCGCTACTGGACGGTGGTTTAGCCGATAATCCTCGCCCTGCTTTGTACGCGGCACGCTATTCGGCTCTACCAGTACGATATCCGGATAGATCGATCAAAGAACCGGTATGGTTCGCTGGGCCTTACTGTGAGAGTGGGGATGTGTTGATCGAGGCGCTGCCCTTCCCGGAGGTTCTGGAAGGAGATTTAGTGGCTGTCCCGGTCAGCGGGGCATACCAATTGAGTATGTCCAGCAATTACAACGGTAGTCGCCGTCCTGCAGTCGTCTGGTTGGATCGTGGGCAGGTGCAGGTTATCCAAGCGCGCGAATCGGCCTATGACCTCTTTAGGCGTGACCACCGGCTTGTCAAACCAGCTGGGACGGGGTAAGATATTGCTATGACCCACAAGTGGCGTAATATCCTAATTATCATTGGTCTTGCACTGGCGGTGGTCCTGCTGGTAGATTTCAACCGCCGTATGGAGGAACTTAATCGCTTAACAACGCAGTTAAATGCAGTACGCGTCGAGGCAACTGCGGTAATACAGACTCAGACTGCTTTGGCCGGCCAGGTAGCTTACGCAACTTCTGATGTGGCAGTGGAAGAGTGGGCTTATGATAATAAGATGGTGCAACCGGGCGAACACCCTGTAGGGGTGGTACCAAGTGTAAATGTAACACCTACACCTGAACCAACACTTGTGCCTCAAGTAAATGATCTGCCCAATTGGCGTATCTGGTGGGAACTATTTTTCGGAAACCACCCTTAATTTATTTAGCCCGGACTCAAGCCCGGGCTTTTTTTATCTCTTGCAAGCTTACCTTTATCGTGCGACCACAATGATACCTTTTTGTCCCTGTTTAGCCTGGTGTTCGGCGCAGTTGGCGCGGTCAATCAAAGCGGACAAATTGGGCTTGTCTTCTGAAAGTCCCGTTACTCCAATTGATATGGAGACGCCCAATTCTCCAAAGGGAGTGACTATTTTATTGTAGGAAATCTCGTCTACCATTCGACGGGCAACAGCCTCAGCGCTGGTAATATCAGTTTCGGGCAGGAGAGCGACGAATTCATCTCCACCATACCTGGCAAGAACATCCACCGTGCGCAAGATGGATCGACAGCGTTCCGAAATGACTTTTAGAATGATGTTTCCGGTAGAGTGGCTGTATGTGTTGTTGAAGTTCCGAAAGTTATCAATATCGAAGAATAGTGCAGAAAGCGGACGATGAAAACGATAGGCGCGCTCGACTTCGCGAGCGCCAAGCTCCTGCAGGCCGCGGTAGTTATAGATTCCGGTCAGTTCATCAATGATGGCAAGGCGCTGGACTTCTGAGTAGAGACGAGCGTTTTCAACGGCGATGGCTGCCTGGATACCTATCCTTTCCAGAATGCGGACATGATTTTCGGTGTAGGCATACGGGTGGTAATTCTGGATGGACATGACGCCTATCAACCGTTCCCGGATAGTAAGCGGAATTCCGATGGAAGAACGAGTCGGTTTATCAAATTTAGAAAGAGATGATTCGAGGGGACGTGTATCTGGGTTGACGGTATTGTTCAAGTAAAGAGTTTTCCGTGTTCGAATGACCTCCCCGATTGTTCTCGGACGGTCGTTGATAAAGCGTGAAGGTCCAGCCTGATAATGTCCACGCTCATAAAATAAAGGTATATGGATCAGGGAGTTGGCCTCGTCGTATAGTGCAATATAGAAGATATCAATTGGCACGACCTGGCTGCATTGCTCATGCAAGGTCTTGAGGACATGCTCCATATCCAGACCGTAAGTGGCTGCCAGGCTTATGTGGTTAATGATTCCCATTTCTTCGTTGTTATGTGCCAACTCCGCTTCTGCCTGTTGTCGCCGGGTGACATCGCGAAAGACGAGCATACTACCGGTTATTTGTTTAAGCTCGCCATATAGTGGGGAAACATTGAGATGGATTTGTCGGGGTGGGTTTGTGCCCAAGCGGAACTCGGTCTCGATCTTCTTCGTGTCCAAGCGCTTGGCTATCAGAGGCCATGATTTGAGCACTTTTGTAATGGGCTGTCCCAGATTTTCCTTTGCTGAGGCACCGAGGATTTTTTGCGCTGCTGGATTTATTTCCACCACGCGGTTTTGTAGGTCCATTATAAGAATGCCCTCGTCCAAGTATTCCATAAGAATATCGTGGGTAACGGGAGTGAGATCGAATAATGGAAGTTTTAGAATACCGAAGGCAATTACCAGGCTGGATAGTAAGAATGCGACCGGTGTCACATCGAGGCCAGGTAAGAAATCCGGGATAAAGGAAATAATGATCCCGCCGACAAACGGAAAAAGGGAGCCTAACAATAGGAGGCCGAACTGGCGGCGGTATGGCTGCTTTGCTTGGTACCATACTACCAACAGGGTGATGATACCTGTTGAGATGATCAAGTAATCATAAACAATCAGAAAATAATATCCGAAGCCATGCCCAAAAATTAGTACATTCGAAAGCATCGGACTTGGCGTGAAACTTGGCCATATTAAACCCCGCCATGCTTTTGTTGAAGCGACAATAAAACCGCAGATTGGAACGATGGAAATCAAAACCAGATTAAGGGGTTTCAACCAGCGGGCATTATGGCTATATTCCAATGTAAAGAGCAGAAAAAGGATCGGTGCACTGGCTGCTCCCAGATATGCAATGATCGACCAAAAAATCTTGTTTTGAATGCCAATTACAGAGGATTCCAGCCCGGAGGTTAAAGCCCACTCGGAGATCGCGAACAGAAGAAGCGCCAGTTTACCGGCACCGACGGTATTGCGGCGACGCAAAGCCATGAAACCGACAATGGTGGAAATCATGGCTGTGGCATGAAGTATCCCCGCATAAAGCGTATAAGTCCAAGTCACGTCACCCTCGGTTTAATACAATCACCCCAGGAGATAGATTCTCTTAGCCCTTCCGTAGTCCGTGTTGACCTTAGTATAGCATATCAGTATTGCGGTTGGTATTAATTCTCATATATAAGAAAGATGACCGGCTATTCGGAAAAGGCTGGAATGCAAATACCCAAATTGGCCCAGACGTGCTAGATCAGCGGTTAACCATTAGTGTTGAGCCCATTGGAGGCGTTATGTTCCAAATATATAACCAAGTTCTAAAATATATAAGAGATCATCATGTCGAGATGGTGGGGTTATGCCAGATATAAAAAAGTCAGCCTTCCTGAAAACGGGAGGGTTGACACTATGCTGGTAGGATTCGTTTGCTGCCAGTGACTGTCCGGTAAATTGTCCGGATAATATCGATGCTTCCGCTGATGATGGAAATCCACAGGAGAATTCGTAACCCGTCCGTGAGCAAGTTGATCAGTAATGAGGCTCCTTGCGCATCCCCGAACACGGTGGTCACGGTGGGAGCGGTCACAGCGATCAAGGAAGGGCCAGCTAGCATGGCGACAGCGATGAGAATGTTGACAACTTTCAGGCCAATGGAAAAGATCCGGGTGATGATCGCCCAGCGCCCAATGCGAAGCAGGACGATGTCCAGGATGATGGTCAGCGCCCAGACCAGGGTCAGGTAGGGGATATAGTAAAAGAAGGCCTGGGAGAGCAAAGGGAAAATCGTTCCACTGCCAAAGCCGACATACCATACCTCCCCGGCCAAATTACCGAGCCCGAAGATCTGAGGGTAGAAATTGAAGATCACGATTGCAGCGAAACAACCGACAATTTCCAAAGTGGTTTCGCCTATCTTGATTTGGTTGGGGGAAGATACCTTGGCAAGCGACCGTGGATCCCATCCTTTTTCTTTCGGCAGGCCTTTGAGATCTACTTTCGTACCGGCACGATAGAGCGCCCATTCCAGGATGGCGAAGATAAGCACGATGTTGCCCAAGACGGTTATGACGGATACGCCAAAGTTGGTAATGGCTTTGATGATGGTGTCGAATGTATTCAGGGGAGAAAGGGTAGTTTGATATACTGCAACGCCTAATCCCATGGCTGCCAGGATGCCTATCACCATCAACGCGATGCGCAGCACGGTTATAAAGACAGGATACAGTCTCGGGCCGATCAAATACCTTTCTCCCACATAGGTGGAAGCAACTATTTCGGGCGCGCCATAGGTTTTCAGGACATCAAGGGTCATTTCTTCATCCACAGGTTTGCCAGTTTTCTGGCAGCGCTCATCGAGCATATCCTGCAGGATCGAGCGGATCTCGGCCTCGATATCGGCGCGTGTCTTCTTGGGCAGGTGACGACCGATCTCAGAAACGTAGGTATCGATCAAGTTTATACTCATTCTCATTCTCCTGGCAGTCTTACAACATTTTTTCCATCATGGACACAATACCGGTCCATTCATCTTTCAGCCTTGGCAGGAGGGTCCTGCCTTCTTTGCTGAGCATATAGTAGCGGCGCGGGCGGTCGGCTTCGATGCGCCAGTTGGACTGGAGCAGTCCCTGGCTTTCCAACCGGCGGAGCAGGGGATAAAGGGTTCCCTGGTCAATTTCAAGACCGTGGTCTTTGAGACTGTTGATGAGCGAGTAGCCATATTGCTCTTTGTCCAACTGACTTAAAACAGCCAGCACGATAACCCCGCGCCGTAATTCAAGGATCACATTTTCATAGGATTCATTTGTCATAGGTTCACCATTTACGGCATTATACTGTATTATGCACAGTATATCAAGAGCAATAGTATTGTGGAAAGGGCAAATGAACGATTTCCTTTCGCTCAGAATCGTATTGGCAATTGTTGATCTATATTCCGGGGTTACGGCGGGAGTAGAAAAGCCAGCGTCCGATGGTTTCTTCAACCAGAGCGATAATAAAAATAAAGTATAAACCAGCTATCCAGATACGGGATGGCCAGATAAACAGGGCCATCGTACCAAGCAAGCCCGTCAGGAGCAACCTAGTTCTCCATTTGCTTAATTTCTTGTAATCTGAATTCGTCCTGGAGATGGAGACCAGACATGAAGCAAAGAAAGTGACTGAACAGGTCTGAGCGATCCAAACGACCACTCCAGCAGGGGCTTCCCTGGGAAGGAGTGTGCCAGTTAATAAGCATCCCAAGCTCAATGTTGAGAGCGTGAATTCGAGCAGTGTACGACCTGTATTCCAGGCGGGTACACTGCGGAGTTGGTAGACGCGGTTCATACTATATACAGCAGCCAGTCCAGAGACCGCAGTGACTGTAGCAAGAATCATCCAGACAGAGAAGTTGCCAAACTTTACCAGTCGTAACCCGGTGAGAATAGCCCATAATCCCGCGAAACCGGTTGTGAAAAGAATCTCGCGGCTCAACCACGACTTGCGCAGGTGATTGAGCGCCCTCCAAGCATTTTGGGGTGAGCCAAGGTGGAAAAAAGATACAAGCAAGGCAACTATGACTGCTGCGCCAGTGGCCAGTAAAGGAATAAGTGTAATCTGCCCAGCAATCAGTTTATTGCTGAGGAACGAATAGATCATGAAGATTGTGACGAATGCGCCGATTGCCATTTGTGCGAGCAGGGTAAAAATAACGAGGGGAATTTCAGCTCTGGCGGTTGCAAGGGGACCTTTCGGAGTTATTTCTTCCCGGTTGCTTACAGTTGTGCCCTCTCCGACCAGCTTTACCCCGGGATGCGGCTTGATGACCATATGCGGCTCTGTTCGTGAAAGCTTCGACAGTGGGAACGGATGCTCCGCTCCAGAGATTTTCCATAACACCTGCCCCAAGGCATTAATTCCCGGATCATCGGTCTCCACCAACTCAAGGCAGCGGAGCGGACAGGCTGCCACGCAGGCGGGAGGCAGGCCAGCGTCGAGATTGTCACAGCACAGGTTGCACTTGGTCATAGACCCAACGGATCGATCCATCTGTGGCGCGTCGTAAGGACAGGCCCAGGCGCAGTATCCACAGCCGATGCATTTCTGGGGGTCGATCAGAACGACACCGTCCGGCCGCACTTCGTAAGCGTCCACGGGACAAACGCCTGCGCACTTGGGGTGGACGCAATGATTGCAGGCGACCGATAGGTTGTACGCAAAGACCGTGCTCGTCCAGGCCTCGCCGGTTCGTGTCCATTGACCGCCGCTGACCTCATAGACGCGCCGCCAGAGCACACCGAGGGGCAAGTTGTTTTTATCCTGGCAGGCAACCTGGCAGGCTTTACAGCCGGAACAGGAACTTGAGTCAAAATAAAAGGCGTAAGGCATTATTTCTCTCACCACAAAGACTTAATGATGATATTTGGAATCATCTTGACTTTGTGGTTATTTTTTCGACTTCAACCATGATCGTGTGCTGGGCTGTGCCGAATGCAAAAGGCGTCCACCTGTGCGAAGTCAGCACATTAACATTACCGCCCTGGTCCACACCATCCTGATCCGGCTCATACCAGGCTCCCTGTGGAATGTCGACCACGCCAGGCATGATACGCAGGGTGACCCGGCAGGGAAGTACGACTGCTCCCCGATCGTTGTAGACTTTGACTTCCTCGCCATCCTGGATGCTGCGGACGGATGCGTCGATCGGGTTTATAAAAACACGCTGTGGGAAGGCCTGCTCCAACCAGTCGTTGTTGTCATGTGTGGAGTGGACGCGGTGCAGGGTGTGATGCCCGATGGCTTGAAGAGGGAAAGTGTCATTGCGAGAGGCTGTAGGCGGAGAAGAAATCTCCCTGGGCATGGGAATATCTGATTTTAGGAGGGATTCCTTCGAGCTGTCGCCAGCGGATTGATTGGGAGAAAACGGACTTTCCCATTCCTGGATATATTTCGGGATGGGGGGAATCTTGGCGGGGTTGTTCAGATCGTAGAGTTGCTTCGAGAAGATCTCGATCTTTCCACTGGGGGTCTTTAATGGGAACTCCTCAGGATCCCGGCGGAAGTCTTCAAAGGCGATGGCAGGGTGGGTGGTGGGGCGGGTCCACGCTCCCAGATCCTGTCCAATAAATTCTTCCAGAGTTGGTAATTCGGGAAACCGGATGCGCCGGAATTCATCCAGACAGAATTCCGTCCATGCCTTCTCGTCTCGACCTTCGGTGAAGGCATCACCAATACCCAACCTCTCCGCCAGTTCAGCGCATATGCGGTAATCGGACTTGCACTCGCCGGGAGGTTCGACCAGCTTGGGTTGGAGAATGACCTCGTCGCCATATTTCCAGCCATCTTCCACGCCCCAGGTCTCGAACTGTGTACAGGCTGGCAGGAGGATATCCGCAAATTTACCAGTGGGTGTGAGGAAGTTATCCTGCACAACGATGAATTCAACCTTTGTTTCATCCCGTAGTATGTTGGCAGTGCGGTTGATATCAGCGTGCTGGTTGATGAGGCAATTCGTCGCGACTGCATAGATCAGCTTTATGTCGTTATCCATGCGTTCGGTACCGCGCACACCATCTGCACCCGTCATACTTCTTCCACGGAGAACGGCTTCGGTCCAGAGGAAGACCGGGATCTCCGCTTTGATGGGATTCTCCCCGGTGGGAAAAACGGTCCCCAGCGCGCCGCCGTCAGGGGACTGTAGTCCCAACCCGCTGGCCCAGCCACCCGGTACACCAACGTTGCCGGTGATCGCTGCCAGCACACAACCTGCCCGCACCACCTGCTCGCCATAAGCACGGCGCTGCATGCCATAGCCCTGGTAAAGCACGGATGGCTTGGTATTGGCATATTCCCTTGCGATCCTGGCGATGGCTCCGGCGGGGACGGCAGTGATGGACTCGGCCCAGTGCGGGGTTTTGGGTGTGCCGTCGCGCAACCCCAGAATGTAATCGCGATAACTCTCCGCGCCCTCCACCGGCATTTGGCTGGAGTCAAATCCCAGGCAGTGTGTACGCACGAAATCGGCGTCGAACAGCTCCTCGGTGAGAAGCACGTAGGCCATGGCGCTCAGCATGGCTGTATCGGTACCCGGTCTAATGGCAATCCACTCGTCTGCCAATGCGGCGGCACTCAGGGAGTGACGCGGGTCGATGCACACCACACGTGCCCCGGCTGTGTGCGCCAGTTTAATGAAATAATCGCTGTTGGTGCCGTCGCGCATTTCAGCTGGGTTCCAGCCCCACATGATAATATATTTGGCATTCAGCCAATCCTGGCGCTGGTTACCGGTAACGAGCGTACCGTAGACGGTGGGCGTAGCCAGGTTGGTGGCGGCCCATGAGTATGAGTTGTAAATGCCCAGGCAGCCACCAAATAAGTTCATCAGGCGGCGGGCCACGTGCGAACCATTCAACTGGTTGCATGAGCCGGTGCCATAGGGTACGAATAATGCAGAGGAACCATACTGACGTTTGGTGCGTTCGAATTGAGCCGTGATTGTATCAAGCGCCTCGTCCCAGGAAATCGGAACGAACTCTCCGTCCCCGCGCCTGCCGACCCGTTTTTGGGGTTTCAGCAACCGGTCGGGGTGATATTGACGGCGGAGATAAGCCCGCCCGCGCACGCAGGCACGTAGTTGAGGCGCAGCCAGCGTATCCGGGCGGTCATCAGTATCGAGACGGGTGATCCTTCCATCCTGTACGTGGGCGACGAGCAGGCAACGCCCGCCGCAGTTGTGAGCCGGGCAGCCAACACGGATCAGCCTTTCTTGGGATCCCAGGGGATTGGAATTCTGACGATGAGACACGCTCATATCCATAGTGTAGAGGAGTTGAACAGGGACGGCTAGTGAGAGATGTAATCAGTTTTCGTTTACTTCAATTCTACTATGGCAGCCATTCCTAATTGCCGGCTACGTTCCAATGTATAGCGGATAAAATCCAGGGTTCCATTTACATCGCTTTGGGATAATTCTTCTTCCGGGTTATGCCGTCCAATCCAGGCGCGCTCGATCAAATCCACCCAGGGCAGTCCCAATGTCCCCTGAGCCCAATGGGCTGCCACCGGTTTCGAGGCGGTGCTGCCGAATTCAAGTGTGTAGAGGATGCGGCATAATGTCAGGACGATATAGGATTGGTAACCTCGGTCTTTCATCAGGGAGGGCTGTTCGAGGATCTGCTCCGCCCAACCGTGCAAGATCGCCAGGTTCGCCTGTTTAAGGTCAGCAGGCGAGACCGGGTCGATCAACGTCGCGGGGGCAGGCCCAGCGAGCGTGATCCCTTTTTCCCGGAGAGCTGCGCGCAGGAGCACCCAACCACCCCACCAGGCGCGACTAAGGCGGTCATCGTCAATTTGCATCCGTTTAAGCTGCTCGCCCCGACCCCGGTCAATGTGAAGGTGAAGGGCATGCAGCGGGTCAAAGACCAGCAACGCCTGCATCGGGATGTAGGAGCCTTCCAACTGGGTGGCGCACCAGGAGTCGATGGTTGCAATGCGCGTATGCATGGCCTGTAACTTCGTTATAAGAGCCTCGGGGAGCTCACCCGCGCTTACGACGACATAATCCACGTCGCTGTCCCGGTCGAATCCACCAGCCGCCAGGGATCCGTACACATACATGCCGATGAATTGATTTGCCAGGATTGATTGTACTTCCGGCACAAGTTCATCCAAAACCGCGTTGACTTCGGGGTAAGAAGTAAGGTATTCATTCCGGTTGGACATGATCTTTATTTACTCCGTATTCGTCCAGCCTCCACCACCCACATTTCGGTGGCGAACTGCTCGATGAAATAACGGTCATGTACGACTGCCAGGACGGTTCCAGTATATTTGGCAAGGGCCTGTTCGAAACGGGCCCGGGAGGGGATATCGAGGTGGTTGATGGGTTCGTCCAAGAGCAAGAAGGTGCATCCCTGTGCCACCAGCAGGGCCATTTCCAGCCGGGAACGCTCGCCGTAACTCATCTCCCCGCACGGGCGAAGCGGGTCATCACCGCTGAACAGGTAGAAGTGCAGGAAGTGGCGCGCCTCGGTCTGATTGAAAATCCCGGCGGATTGGATGATCTGGAGCGGACTTTTAGCCAAATCGAGGTGCTCCTGTTCTTGGGTCATGTAGCCGAGTTTGACGGACGGGCCAAGCCTTACAGACCCGGCAAGGGGTTCCAATTTCCCGGCGATGGTACGCAACAAGGTCGTTTTCCCGCAGCCATTCGGACCCGTCAGCGCCAAGCGGTCCCTGCCGCGGATCTGCAGGCGGACGCCGG
>Ga0031655_10002258_pt1 | contig 11197 bp, 13 predicted proteins | sample FrelakmetHBP12HB_FD_55187 | JGI IMG/M metagenome (GOLD analysis project Ga0031655, IMG submission 55187) | Freshwater lake sediment microbial communities from the University of Notre Dame, USA, for methane emissions studies -HBP12 HB | ecosystem: Environmental > Aquatic > Freshwater > Lake >... | reverse complement strand
CAATGTATCTAATCTATAAGCAGGAGCTGCTTGTGGACCATTTTGATAGCTTGTAGTTGAGTTAGTAGTTTGTAAATGTATTTGAAAATCATGTGTATGTGCAGGTAATTCAGAAGCAATTAATGTGTGGTTATATTCCCCAACATTAAAATTACTAGCAGCATTTTCTGGGCCAACAGTTAAGCCTACACCGTTTTTATCAACACCATTTCCAACCCCTGCAACAAACAATCCTTGAGAAACTTGATCCCAGCTTGTACCAAATATATAAAGCCCTGGGTTTATATTGTTTGTTGTAAACATTATACAATTTACAGGGTATAAAATATTTAAAAAATTAGCTGTAGCAGTTTGTACCGTGGTGTTTAATAAACTTTCTAATGAATTTACTTCTCCATATAGTTGAGATGATAATGAAGCAAGATTGGTTGATAATGATACTATATCTGTTGATTGACCTGAAATTGTTGAAGCAAATGTAACGTTATCTAAACCAAATATTAAGTTTTCATAGTTTAACTTTTTTGCACCTGTTACATCTTCAATAACAAAAAAATCACCATTTTTAACTTCTCCAGCTACTGGTAATTGGTCAAAACTTAACGTTGCAGTTGACATATTAATTATTTATGTTATAATACTAGTATGGCTAAAATAGGTGTTGGTATAATAACTTGCAATAGAAATGAATTTTTAAAAGGCTTACTAGCTACATTACCTATAGATGTTATTAATGAATTAGTAATAGTTAATGACGGTAAAGCAAAAAATCAAATAGATGTTCCTGGTACATGGTTACAAAATGAGGTTAACCTAGGAGTCGGTAAGTCTAAAAATAAAGCTATAAAGCATCTATATAATGCTGGATGTGATTACATTTTTATCATTGAAGATGATATGCTTATTAAAGATAAATCAGTATTTGATAGGTATATTAAAGCATGTGAAATTAGTGGTATACAACACTTTAATTACGGGCCTGGTTCACCTTTTAACCGTAAACAAACAATACAAAACTTTGATTTACATAATAGACATTTGTTAGATCAGTACAGTGAACCAAACCCAAAGCTTGTAATTGATTATGGTAATGATATAAAAATTGCTTTATATGAACATACAGTGGCAATGTTTTCGTTCTTCACACGTAAAGTATTTGAAACAGTTGGTTATATTGATGAAAATTATTACAATGCCTGGGAACATGTTGATCACACATACTGTATTATTAAAGCAGGAATGCACCCACCATTTTGGTGGTTTGCAGACATTTCAGATAGCGATAAATATTTGACAGAAGCACCTGGTGCAATTGATAATTCATCTATTGCAAACAAATCAGACCAGTGGCTTAAAAACGTTACTATGGGAAGAGAAATATATCTTAAAAAACATGGTCATTACCCAAACATGCCACCTTATGTAACTAAAGAACAGGTTATACAGTCTCTAAAAGACATAAAAAGAAAATGAAATTAGGTATATGTCTAGTAGGTATAAGCCATCTCATACACGATCAAAGATGGCCTATCTCTAGATCATACCTTGATTGTAAAGAAAATTTCACGGAAGAAATACTTAAACCGTTATCAAAGTTTGATACCAAAGTATACTTAACAAGTTACCTATCATCAGAAACTGGTAATATTATAGATTTCTATAAGCCAGAAGCTTGTCAGTTTTTAAATTTAAAAAGTTCACATCAGATTAAAACGTTTATCAAAAGTATTGAACAAGTAGAGGCTGAAAATTTGGATTACGTTTTATTTACCAGGTTTGACATATATTTTAACAAAGGTAAAATAAAGTCATTAAATTACAATTTAAATAACGTTAACTTTTTATGCCGTGAAAAAGATCATTGGGATAACATGAATTTCGTTAACGATTGTGTGTATTTTTTACCAACTAAACACTTGTTACAATTTAAAAAAGCATGTATTGAGTTATTAAAAACCCCGCCAAGACCAGGACTAATGGATATGCACGGGCTATATAAAATATTAACCAAATACCTATCTACAGATAACATTTCCTTTATGACAGAGGAACACCATCTTAGTAGCAGTAACACTATATACGAATTAAAGAGAAGAAACCATTGATTATATAGTATTATACTTTATAATTAAAAAATGGTTATCCTAATTTTATCAAATACAGCTAACCCAGAATATTACAATATTTTAGAAGAATGCGTAAATTCATTACAAGGTTATGAAGCTGTTGTAGTTGAAACTAATTCAAAACTTAAAGGTAAAAATATGCCTCTTGCATCTAAATGCAAATTTATTTTTCCTGAAGAACCGTTTAACTATAACAGGTTTTTAAATTTAGGTATTGATACAATCACGGACGATAAAATTTTAATATCAAATAACGATGTTGTATATCATGAAGGTAGTTTAGATGTATTGAGTCAAGCATTGGACATATATAATTCAGTTAGTCCTAAAGACTATAATAATAACAAACATGAATTTTTTTATGATGGTACAGTAGAAGGGTATGATATTGGTGTGCATATAACAGGGTGTAGTATTGGTGTAACACGCAAAACTCTTAACACTATAGGTAAATTTGACGAAGCATTTAAGTTTTGGTACCAAGATAATGATTATGCTAATTTGCTTAAAAAACATAATTTAAAGCATGCATTAGTACCAGAAGCAATGATTACACATAAAGGTTTTAGCAGTCATAAGTTACTTGGAGATAAATTAACTAATATGACACACGGATTGGAAAGCATTTACAAGGAGAAGTGGTTTGAATGAAAATAGCACTACTTTGTCCAACAAGAAATAGAAGAAACAAACTTCTAACACTTATTGCAAGTTTAATAACTACTGTTAAGACTGATGGCGTGTATTTGGTATTAGGAGTGGATGAAGACGATCCAATTAAAAAGTATTATGATTACCTTCAGCACAATGTACCATTTATAAGAGTAATTACTTTTAAAAATAACGGCAAATTTTTAGGTCTTTCTACTATGTGGAATGAAATGGTTAGACAGACTCAAGATGTAGACATTTATGCTATGATAGGTGATGATATGACATTTTTAACTCAAGACTGGGATGTAGAAATAAAGAAAGAGTTTGAGAACGGTCCTAAAGATAACGTGTTAATGGTTCATTGTAATGATGGTATGAGAGGGCCAGGCAACAAATATGCAAATGTTAAACCTTTTTGTGTTAACTTCTTTGTACATAAAAGATGTGTAGATGCATTAGGTTATTTTGCTGAGCCTTATATTGAAAACATTCATCAAGATACCTGGTGCCAAGTTGTCTATGATACGTTAAATAGAACTAAATATAGGCACGATATTTTAATTAAACATTTACATGTTAGTGAAACAAAAGATAAAACAGATTCTATTACCGATAACTTAGAAAAATTAAGGGTTGGTATTTGGGATAATAATAATTGGATGACAACATATAGAAAAGAACTAGAACATGATGTATCTATTCTTCAATCATTAATTAAATGAAAAAGATAGGTATAGTGCAACCAGGACGTTTAGGTGATTTAATAATATGCTTACCTATAGCTAATTATTACAACAGTAAAGGTTATTACGTACATTGGCCTGTTTTTAAACAATTTGTAAACATGTTTAAAGAAGTTACACCGCACATTAATTTTATACCGGTATCTGATAATGTTTGGACTTGTGTACAAGAAGCTTTAGAAGCATTAAAACTACTCGATGTTAAAAAAATTTTAGATATAGCAGCTACGTTTCCGGGCAGTAATTGTACAGAAGAGTATGTTAGTTTAGGTGACGGTTTTGGTACAGAAAAGTTTGATGAGTTTAAATATCGTAAATCTAAAGTACCGTTTTCAAATAAGTGGGAATTTATTTATAATAGAAATTTGGATAAAGAGCAAGAAGTATTTAATTTATATGTAAAGCAAGAAAAATATGATGTAGTAGGGTTAAAACACTCAAGAGGAGAAGCTAACGTACAAGTTTTAAGTAAAAATCAAGTTATAAATATTAATGAAAATCATAGTATATTTTATTGGCGTAAAATATTAGAAGGAGCTGAAAATATTGTTTTAGTGGATAGCGCAATGGCTAATTTTGTAGAACAATTAAATTTACCAAATAATAAAATTTTAGTGCAAAAACCAGGACAACCTACACCTACAATTAAAAATGAATGGAGAATAAAATGAGAATTGGATTTACAATTATATTAAACGGTTTACATCATTTGAAACATCATGATTATTATAAAACGTTGAATGAAAATTTAGACTATTGGATTATAGTTGAGGGAGTTGCTTTACCTACAGGTTCAACCGCTTGGTGTAAAGAGTTGCCTGATGATATGCATAAAAACTTTTTATCAAATGATGGTACAACAGAGTTTTTAGATAGTATTAAAAGTAATAAAGTAAGAGTTATTAGACCGAATAACAGAGCATGGAAAAACAAAGATGAACAAGTTAATGCTGCTATAGCAGAAATTAAAACCATTACAAAAGAATGTATGTTATGGCAAATTGACGTTGATGAGCAATGGACTTTACAACAAATGAAGGATGCTGAAACTCACCTTACTAATCATAATGGGAAAACAGGTTGTTTTTACTGTAATTATTTTGTTGGTCCAAGACAAATGGCGTTTGGTCAATGGGGAGAAGGTAAGCATGAACCTTATAGAAGGTTATGGGATTGGAAAGGTGAAGATTTTGAAACGCATGAACCACCTAAGTTAAAAGGTAAAAATGGCCCCGGGTTATTATTAACACAGCGTTTTAATCATTATGCTTATTATTACCCACAAGATGTAAAGTTTAAGGAAAAGTATTATGGTGGGTATGAAGGCTTATATCAAAGATGGTTAAACGTTCAAGATAATAGAGATATTATATCAATTAAAGAGTTGTTAGGACCAAACACCTGGTGGTCATTTACACAAACGTATATAAAATATGTATAATGATTATTGAAGGGAACAATTTTATATCACATTACCTTAAATTAGGTAAACCGTTATGCGCAGGTAAGATTGGCGTAACAGAGCTTAACTTAATGTATTGCGCTTATACAATAGAGAACGCAAATAGATTTCAACCACAATTACAGCACGAGGTTGAAGATATTGCCGGTCTATATCCTTATACAGTAGCTACTACATTAACATTTAATGATCATATTAAACATGCGCTTAAACAGGTAGACTTAATACCTCAATGGAATAAAGTTAACCCAATGTTTGAAAAGTTTGTATTTGAAGAGTATTGTCCTGAAGCAAGAATTACAAGACTACAAGATTTAGAGCCATACTTTTTTGAAAAACCATGGACAAATTATCTTGATGGTAAAAAAGTTTTAGTGTTCAGTCCGTTTGCAGAATCTATTGAAAATAATTTTATTAATTTAGATAAGATATGGAACGGTCGTATAATTCCAAATTTTAGATTAAAGACAGTTAAGTATCCATTTGCATTGAAAATTGCTCCTAACCCAAAATACAAATCATCATTTGATATATACGAAGAGTATTTAGAGATTTTACGCAATGAAGACTTTGATGTTGGTATATTTGGTACCGGGTTTACCTCATTGCTGTTTGCAGCTGAATGTAAACGTTTAGGAAAAACAGGTATTCATCTTGGAGGTTCTACTCAAATACTTTTTGGTGTTAAAGGTCAAAGATGGAGAGAGATAAAAGAATTTCAACCTTTTTTTAATGAACACTGGACTGATCCACTTGAATCAGAAAAGCCAGAAAACAGACAATTAGTTGAAGGAGGTTGTTACTGGTGAGTGTTTTTATTCAATATGATGAATGGGGTAGGATGGGCAATAGAATGTTTCAGCTTGCGTTTGGTTATATTTTAGCTAAACAAAAAGGTGTAAAATTATATCATACAGGATTACCCAACTTTGAGATAACACCAAGTGTATTAGGCGTTACACCGGTTAACGCCATATATACTAGGTCTTACGGGGACAATTACGTTGACATGAGTGAATTGTTAGAAACTAATAGAGACATAGTTATTAATTCATTTGTACAAAAAGCAGAATATTACACACCCTATAAGCAAGAACTTAAAACGTTTTTCAATATCAGACCATATACAATTAATAGAGATAAATTGGTGATGCATATTAGAGAAACTGATTACCAAATGATTAACCAATTTTTAGGTTATGAAGTTTATAAACAAATTATAGAAAAATCTGGGTTTAAAACTGCAACCATAATAACAGATAATTCTGAATGCGAGACAGTTAAGAAACTACTAGCAGATGGGTGCATTTTAAATAGTGAAGGAGTTGTTAAGGAATTTAATACCGTTAGTGATGCAAGAGCAATGAATGATTTTGATACGTTATTACAAAGTGCTAACATTGCATTATCTCAATCTTCATTCTCATGGTGGGCAGCATTTTTAGGTGAACACGACAAAATTATATTTCCAAGTGTGTGGAATAAAGGCCAATGGAAGGCTAACCCAGGTAAAGATGATGTTAATTTATGGTTGAATGACAATAATTGCATTCGATATAATATTGATAATAAGTAACTCTTACCTATATAAATTATATGTTTACATTTAGTTCATTAATGGATAATAGTTCTGGCTTCAAACAAAAAAATTTACCTGAAAAATGGGCAATTTTAGAAAATTTGTACAATCAAAATATTAAACCAAATGGACAATCAAAAATACCAAAACTTATCCATCAAATTTGGTTAGGGGATGCTATACCTAATGATCTATACGATGCAATGGATTCGGTTAAAAATGCTAACCCGGGATATGAATATAAACTTTGGACTGATGTTGAAGCGGACGAGTTTGAATTTGAAAACAAACAATTGTTTAATAAACTGAGAAATTTAGGTCAAAAGTCAGATGTATTAAGATATGCTATTTTATTAAAGTATGGTGGTATATATTTAGATACAGATTTTATTGGTGTGAAGTCATTTGATGAATTGTTACATTTAGATCTATTTACTGGTGTATCGTATGACAAAGAACCAACACTTTTTAATGGATTAATTGGTTGCATACCTAATCATGAATTGCTTGCTGATTTAAACAACATAGAAGAAGCAAGAGATGGTGATGGTATGGAAGTTATAAAAACCACAGGGCCTTGGTACATGACAAAAAAACTTTTTAGAAAAATAAACAATTTAAACAATATAGTTGTTTTACCAGTAGCATATTTTTATCCATACCCAAATTTTGAAAGAGATAAAGTGCATGGAGATGATTATACAAAATATTTAAATATAAAAACTATTTGCGTACATTTATGGAATTCAAGATGGAATTAAGTGAATTTATTTCTGGAGAAAGAATTCAAGAAATAGCAGATGTTACTTTTTTTGGAGTAACTAATGATAACATCCCCAATCAACTTAAAAACACCAATACTGTTATAAGAGACAGATTTGATTTTTATCTCCACCCACATGAAAATATTGTTTATGTTTATGGGCATGATTTAGAATTATTTTTTAGAGAAACGTTTCCAGATATAGATAAACCTATTAAATTAATATCTCACAATACTGATTACCCAGTTGATGGTAAATTTATACAATATTTGGAAGATGACAAGCTTTTACATTGGTATGCGCAAAATGCAGTGCTTGATCATCCCAAATTAACCCCTTTACCAATTGGTATTGCTAACAAACAATGGCCGCATGGTAATGTTGAAAACTTCATGCAAGTAATGAAGTTAGATAATAAAAAAGAAAATATAGTTTATAAGAACTTTGATATTGGTACAAATATTGGAATGAGAAGCAGGATAAATCAAATTACAAACCAAAACAGTATTTTTATGGATAGAACATATCCACATACAGAGTATTTACAACGTGTTGCTAAAAGTATGTTTATAATATCACCTCCAGGTAATGGAATAGATTGTCATAGAATTTGGGAAGCTTTATATTTGGGTACAGTACCTATTGTAGAAAAAAGCCCAGCTTTTAGAAATTTTACAGATTTACCCATACTGTTTATTGATAAATGGGAAGATGTTACAATTGATTTTTGTAAAGCACAAATTCCTTTCTTTTATAATAATATGTTTATTAAAGAAAAATTAAAACTATCTTATTGGAAAAATTTAATAAAAACATCATGACTGGAGTAATTGCAACACCTAGTATATCTGAAATTGGACATAGTTTGTTTGAAAACTTTGTTTTTGCGTTAAAAAACTATATTAAACAACCTTTAAAAAAAATAAGGAATGCAGATGATTTAAGTGATGTTAACGTTCTTATTATTGTAGATGAGCTATATGGAACCAATACCAATATTTGGAAAACAGAACATTTTATTAATGAGTTAAATAAAAAAAATATTAAGACTGTAATTTTTAACTTTGAAAAAATACATCAAGGAGCTTGGACACACAATATAGACTGGTATAAAAAAGCTACTGCAATTAATAATTTACAATACGTTTTTAGTGACGTTAATGATATCAAAGTTTTTGGCGGTAAAATTCTTAATAAGCAATTATTATCTAAAGATACAAAATTACCTATAACTATAGAACAATTAAACAAACCAAAAAAAGATAGAATATTATTCTTAGGTCAAACAACGGAGCATGTTTATACTCAAAGACGAGCATTATTAACTGAACTTTCAAAAAAGAATTTACCTTTAGATATTATAACTTCAGATAGAAAATATACGTATGATCATTATATGCAAATGGTTTGTGATTACAAATATATTTTAAACCCCATTGGATCTGGACACTTCTTAAATTTGAGATTTTATGAAGCTTTAAAATTAGGATGTGTTCCAATACAACAAGTTACAGATCAAATGTTAGAATCTTATCCAGAGCTATACACCAATATTTGTTTTACATTCAAAACGGCTGATGATATTAAAGGTTTACCTGAAGGTAATTACAATAATTATAACTATACTTTAGAACAATATTTTGAGGATATTAATTTAAAATCCTTATATACATGATTACAATAAATTATATAGGCCAGTTTGGTAACAAAATGTTTCAGTATAGTTATGCAAGATTATTAGCTGAACATAATAAAATTAATTTATTCACTCAATTAGGTTGTGATGGTATAATTAAAACCACACCTCATAAACAATTTGATGAACCAGTTAAAAAAGGTACTAAAATGTTAACTGATATTGGTTATGACAATTTTAGACAAAAGAACGGTTCAGTTATTGTAGACTTAGATCCAAGCTATGATTACATATTAGACGGGTACTTTCAAGATGCTGAATTGTTTAATAAATGTGAAAATCAAGTAAGATCATTTTTTGTCATACCAGAAATTAATAAAAATTACGATGATACTTTAGTTCTTTTTAGGTTAGGTGATTTTATTCATAATGCTTGGAACTCAGAAATTATACATTATAATTGGTATAATGAGGCTATATCTCAAATGCCCGGTAAAAAAATATTTGTAACCTCAAGCAATAAAAGCGAAAACGGTCCAAGCACTAAAGAACAAGAAATGACTTATTTCAGCAAGATTTCTGCATTTAATGGAGAGCTTATTGAAGCAAAAGGTACAAAAGAAGATTTTGAATTTATATATTCTTTTAATAATATTATTAGTTCTAATAGTACTTGGTCTTGGTGGGCTTGTTTTCTTAGCAAATCAACTAACATAATTACTATGGAACAGTTCGGTTCTTTTGGTACAACCTTATTAAAGTCACACGGTGTTCATATAAACAAATTATATAATATAAGAAATGTTTCAAAAGTAATACCCGGTGAATTTATTGACATTACTTTATTTTAATGATTAAAGTTATTATATTTGATTTAGACGGTGTGCTAGTTAGCTCAAAAGAGTTACATTATGAAGCACTTAATAGGGCTCTTTTAAACATAGACCCAGATCTACCCATATCTTTTGAGGAACATATAGGTAAATATGATGGTTTAAGTACACGTAAAAAGTTAGAAAAATTAACAATTGATAAAGGATTGTCAGAAAGATATCATGATAGAGTTTGGGGTGATAAACAAGTAGAAACTTTAAGATTAATTAAAAAATTTAAACCGGATTTAAGAATACAATCCATTCTTAAATCTTTAGCTCCTGATTACAGACTTGCATGTTGTACAAATTCAATAAGAGAGACAGCAAAACTACAATTAGAAAAAAAAGGCTTTATTAGTTACTTTACAAAACTGTACACTAACGAGGATGTAAAACAAACAAAACCAAACGCAGAAATTTATATGCGTTGTATGTTAGACCTTGAAGTTAACCCAGACGAGGTTATAATAATAGAAGACTCATTTATTGGTAGAAGAGCAGCACAAAGATCTGGTGCACATGTTTTACCGGTAAATAGTCCTGAAGATCTAACACTTAAATTAATACAAGACTTTATTATGAAATTAGAAAACAAAACCCCAAACCATAAATGGAAATCAGATAAACTTAATATTTTGATTCCAATGGCAGGTGCAGGGTCCAGGTTTGAAAAAGCCGGTTACACATTCCCAAAACCTTTAATTGATGTTAAAGGTAAACCCATGATTCAAGTTGTGGTAGAAAATCTAAACATGGACGCTAACTACCATTTTATTGTACAAGAGTCTCATTTACAAAAATATAATTTAGATCAAATGTTAAAGCTCATTACGCCTAAAAGCACTTGTATTGCTATAAATGGCATGACTGAGGGAGCTGCATGCACCACTCTTAAAGCAGAACAATATATTGATAATGACAACCCTCTTATTATTGCTAATTCAGATCAGTTTGTAGAATGGCAGAGTGATGAATTTATGTACAACATGGTTACTAGTAATGTAGATGCTGGTATATTAACTTTTAAAGCTACACACCCTAAGTGGAGTTTTGCTAAAGTGGATGATAATGGATTTGTTACTGAAGTAGCTGAAAAGAAACCTATTAGTGATATTGCTACAGTTGGTATATATTATTGGAAGAAGGGTAGTGATTACGTAAAGTACGCTAAACAAATGATTAAAAAGAATATAAGAGTAAACAATGAGTTTTATGTATGCCCAGTATTCAATGAAGCAATACAAGATGGTAAAAAAGTAAAAGTGTTTAACATTGATAAAATGTGGGGCATTGGTACACCAGAAGATTTAACCGTATTTTTAAACAATGCTAATTATATCCCNTAGAGGCAACTTACA
>Ga0031655_10002251_pt1 | contig 11214 bp, 18 predicted proteins | sample FrelakmetHBP12HB_FD_55187 | JGI IMG/M metagenome (GOLD analysis project Ga0031655, IMG submission 55187) | Freshwater lake sediment microbial communities from the University of Notre Dame, USA, for methane emissions studies -HBP12 HB | ecosystem: Environmental > Aquatic > Freshwater > Lake >... | reverse complement strand
AGTCATCTGCATCTCTTTTAACTATCTCAAAATATCAAAAATTGCTACTCTTAATTGGTGCCTTATATCTCCGGCATGAATGCCGGAGTCTTACGGCACGGAAGATAAATCGTTTTACCATCTTCGCTATAACCATCAAGGATCTTCAAGGGCATAAACTTTCCATGTAATGTTAGGGTTATTATTTAAGAAATCATTAACAAGTTTTTCAGTATAACGCCAAGGAACGCGAAAAAGTCCGGCATTGATCTTAGGAGATGCAATCTCAACATGCCGGTCCTTATAATGCAGAGCAAGTCATTCCAAAGCATTTTTTGTATTAGTAAGGATATCAACTACGGGATCAGTATCTCTACCATAACCTTTAGACGTAAACAGACAAACAATCGTCTGCCGATCTCCTTCAATCACCTGAATATCTCCAGGAGTTGCATTGAATGTACGATGGATCTCGTAAGCCTTGGGAAATTCCTGTGCAAAGCCGTAGGCTACACCTTTTCCCCAAGTGCGCTTACAGTTACAGGCATGAAGAAGTAACGCATCAATGTTAGAAAATAGATCACCATTAATGTATTGAATGCTCATGCAAGTATATCCTTTAAATGATCCGTAAATACTTCGTTATATTTCTCAGGCATCTCGACCTGATCTTCAAGAAAATTTTTAGTGAAATTTTGTAGGATATTTTCCTTTCTCCCGCTAATTTCTTTTTCCGCATAAAACAGATCTAGCTGATTAAACTTTTTTGCAACCATTTCCCAGTTGCATCTAGGGATGTGATCCATCCAGCGGGGATCACGGTATGTAAGCATATCGCGAAGCATTGATGCAGAAATAAATGGATAGCTTTCATCCGTTCGATCCACTATATGCGCTTCAAGATTCTGTTCTTTAAACCAATCACAGTCGTATTGGGATCCGCCAAAGATTTTGGTTATATTAGCATAGGGATATGCTTTATCGATTTCTTCAAGAACATATGCTGGCCAGCGTAAACTGAAAATATCCTTCAAGCCAATAACCACGATTCGATCCCAAAAAGTCAAATCATAATATCTTTTAAGCATCTTTTTACGCTCAGAAAAAGTAAAAGGATTTCGACTAGTCCCAGATTCCTGCGTAGAGCCTAGTACAATAAAAACCCTATCACATAGAGTAAGCGCAGTATTGATCAGGCGAATATGCCCAAAATGTAGTGGCTGCGCTCGCAGTACAACTAAACCATCTATGCTATTTGTCATACAATTCCTAATCTCTCGAACTACATCTTGCACATTACAAATATCATCACCATCAAATCGTGTGTATGGCGTGGTGAAGTATTTGCCATAAACTTCACTATCGTCTATATGCAAATCAATTTGCTGTTCGGCACAGTAACCCGCTTTAGTCGCATTCCAAATATCAATATCAATTTTAGGCTGACCATCTTCATAACCAGTCATCGGTGTTCCTAGCTGGTGATGATAGTCACTGATTGAGAACAAATGAGTATACGAAATACCGTAATCCTCCAGTTGTTTTTTAAATTCATCAGTAACTCGCCTACCTGTTACCACATGAACTTCCCCACCAAGGGCAACAAAGGTCTTGGTTAAGGAGCTAAACAATTCAGGATATTTTGTAATCACATTATGGAAGTCTAGACCAAGCTTCATGCCTCAGCTCCTATGTAAGCCGTTCACTTAGTAAAATCCCAGCCTCTAACATTTCCTTTAGCGCCGCATCGGGATCTCCAATGGCGCGGCAGGCGGATAAATTGACAATCACCGTAAAATACTTTACAAGCTGTAGTGCAGTCATCTTGACGCAGTATTCTAACGCCAATCCGCCAACAATAACCGTATCCACCCCAACTTCATTTAACGCCTGAATAAGCCCTGTCGAGATATTGTCATGAAGATCGTGGTAGCAAGCACCGTAAGGGTGCTTGTCTATAAATATTCCTTTGAAAGCTACATAGTCATATTCTTCAATGGGGGGTAAGCCAGGAAGCAGCTTTGCGCCTTCTGTTCCTACGATGCAGTGGGCATTCCAGTAGATATCAAGATCCCGATAACCAGTGATGGGAGAAAGCTGTGGGTGATTTTCATCTGAAAGCCAAAGTGCCGTGGGAGGATGAATATCCATTGAAGCCATACGATATTTAGCACGTTGTGCCTGGAGGTTAAGCGAATCGACAATGTTATGTCCATCTGGAACAGGAAGTTCGTTAGGGCAAAGTGGGGTAAAACCACATTGTGCGTCAATATCTATAGATGCTGTTTTTCCGTAGTTAAAATCCATGTTACTTCTCCACTTTACAGATCGGTGGCATCTGCATCTTATGTGCGTTTGCGTTATGACGTTTTAAGTAGATGGCTAGGACTTGCATCTGCCTTGGCGTTCTTTCGTAGGATGTTGTCTGATACAACCAATTCATTGTATCTTCCAACTCATCATATGTTGCGCCAATTTGATCTTCATCTGTTCTACCGTCATTCCATAAGCCATCAGTCGGAGCCGCTTTAACAATGTTATCTGAAATTTCTAGGTAAGCAGCTAACTCTCTAACTTCTGACTTAAGAAGATCACCAATCGGGGAGATATCTACGCCGCCATCTCCGTATTTTGAAAAGAATCCCAGACCTTGGTCTTCTACTTTATTCCCTGTCCCAGCTACTAGAAAACCATATGCATTGGCAAAGGCATAAAGAGTGGTCATGCGCAGCCGTGAACGGATGTTGGCTTTAACCAAATCATCTTCAAGTTTCAAAGCTACACTTTGAATATATTCTTGATAGGCATCTATGATGGTTGTAAGGTTAGCTTGTTTGACAAGAATGTTGGAAAATCTTTCGGTAAGCCAGTCAAGATGTTTATCACATCGACTATGCTCACTTTTAGCTTGGTGGATAGGAAGACTAACAGCAAGAGTAGGATGGCCAGTTAAAGCACATAGCGTTGAGACCAGTGCAGAATCAACACCACCACTTACTCCAATAACAAATCCTTTTTGATTTGATGCATCAAGTTGATAATTTAGCCAATTAATAATTTGATCTGAGACATTTTTACAATCCATGAAAAACCCTCTTATCTATACGTTTAACCCCTTCCCCATTTCAGCACGAATTCTGGCTTCTATTTCCTCACTATTCCCCCTGTTGGTTACTGTCCTTTTTTCTCCAGTGTTTAAATGATTTGCAGACATAGCTATGAGCTTGCTTTTCTCCCAATCTAAAATTATATTTTTCACATTCGTCGTGATCTAGTATGCTGTTCCAGGGGCGCAAAAATTCACAATAAAAGCAGACCTCCACTCGTTTGAAGTCAGGGGCATCATCATGACTCATTTAATCCTCCCCCCGCCACTAAAGCTACAGCACCCTGAAAGTTAATAATGGACTAGCAATTTTGGGGAATTTTATTCGTATGAATGAGGATTACCATGCAAGATTACTAGTCTTATTAGCATTATCGCTCATATAGTCCTTGAGCGACCTAATGCTTGGTATGGTTATATTAAAATTTTAGTGGGGGGTGGTCAAGTTAAAATTGGTTGGTATGTGTAATAATAATAATTCTAACACTTTGATTGTAACTCTTCTACTATTGCATCTAGCTTCTTATTCAGGGCAAGAGATTTTTTTGCCCGCTTCGTAACGGGAGCTAGATGTTTTTTTAAATCAGCTTTTGCTTTTTCTCGTAATTTCAATGTATCATCGGATACCTTTTTTACTCGCGGTTTCTTTTCCTTTTGCTCTTTAACCAAAACAGCTTGAGCGAAACAAGTTCCAACAGGAATAATGTAGGAAGCATCACCGCGATAAGTTAGTGCTGCACTGTCAGCGATAGGATTAAATTTTATTTCAAGAACAGAAAGCGGATCGGGCATCCAAGTCACTTCCATTGCGATGATGTCATCTGTTACAGATGTTATAAGACAATTCGGTAACTGAGAAGATATCAGTAGACAAGTATCCGCAGGGAGCTTACATGGTAAACTCATTTTTATTTGTGCAGTTTCCCAAGGGGTAAGCACAATTTCTTCGTTGTTATACAGATTCCAGCTCATATCTCTTCCTAACCTTTTAAGTTCTTTTCCCACTCACTTGGCGTTTGTTCTGCACCTAATTCATTATGTGCCTGTTCTTCTTCTTTGCTCCAATGATGAGGAGCATCAATTTGATCATACAAATGCGCTACAGGTAGTTCATCGTCTACAGCAGCATGAGTATATGGTTTGAATTGTGACTCATATTTTCTAGTACCATGCTTAACGATACCTAACTTCACAATTTTTTTATCTGCCGCAAGACGATCATCATTCTTACATTCCGTATAACCAGCTTTATCTAGTTCTTCTTTGGTATTAAATACCTTACAGTGTGGCTTTTTATAATCTAACTTGTCATCATCTGTGCCACCCACAGATTGCCTAACCGTCATATTAGGAAGCTTCTCCAGTTCTTTTATCCCTTCCATTTGATGTGATTTGGTATAAGCATAAAATTTACGATCTGGATTAGCTTTAACAATTTCAATCCATTTTTTAACATAATCGGGTGAGTGAAAATCGCCCGTTACATGAATTCTAAACGGTTGATCCTTCTTTGTCTTTGCTAGTCTTTTATTCATCATGTCAACAAAGTCATCACGTTCCGATATACCCAAGTAGCGGGTTTGCATTGCTCGTGCTGGAGATGACTTTGCTTTCCATGCCATAGGATGACCTCCCATTGCATAGCACCAACCGAAGCATTCTTTTTTATTTGGACAGGTAACTCCAGGTAAAATACTGAAGGATGGGATTTTATGCTCTTGAAGTTTCTTACCACTAGGAGCCAAACTCAAATCCTTAGCAGAATCAATATCTGTTCCTGTCTTATCGCGCCATTTAATCGCGTCTTTTAGATCAGAGATACTCATAGTTAGAAAACTTTCTACCTGCGCTATTTTAGTCCTCTCTTTTTCTTTTTCATTAGCCTGCAATTTATCATTTTTTGTTACATCTGCTAGTAACTTTGGCTTGGCTTTTTTGAAGGCTTCCAATTTTTTCTTCATTTCTTCTACTTGTTCTTCCAGATATTTAGTCTTTGCAATGATGATATTATATTTTTGTAGTAGAGATTGAATAAACTTCATTATGTAATCCTTTATCTTCTAACTTGGCGATCTTCAACGACGACAGTATACAACCCGGCAGGTGTTGTTTTGATAGCTATATTGGTAACAATAGTTCAATGCATTATTTGCCGCCTGCTGCTGATTGTATCCACTTCCTGTCCACTGGGCACCACTGGCATCTTGAGCTACACAGTAGGGGTAATTGGGATTTGGCGCTGGAGCTGGATGTGGGGGAGGGGGAGGATGATGGCCACCGCCATGTGGAGGAGGATAATGTCCACCACCATGACCACCACCGCCACCATGACCACCGCCACCGTGACCGCCACCGTGCGGCAAGAAACTGTCACTAAATGCGGTAGCCGCGAGAAAACATAGAGCGATTGCCATCAATGCTTTTCGTAATTTCATGGTAAATATCTCCTTCTAGTGAATTATTCTCGAAGTGAATCTTGCTTGCTCTACTTTAGCACTCCCAAGGGATCATGTTTAAGAATATTTTCCATCTCTTTGCCATAATGAGTAGTCATTTTATTATGAAAATCTGAAACATGTGTAATTAGCTTAGTCCAATTTGGTGTTAATCCTTTGCCGGATTCGTACATCTGCTTCAGCTTTTCTTGTGTTTCCTTATCCTTGGGAATAGATGTAGGTCCATACTTCTTAATCTTCACTCCATGCGTAAATCTCTCATCCTTAGTCATGAATAGTTTTGCGCCTCTTAACATCATTTGTTGCGCAGCCTCGCGCTGATCCCCAGATGGTCTTACCATCCAAGCATAGCTATACTCATGCGTTGCTTTATTGGCGGGAAGAATAATGATATAGAATTCTTTATCTAACTCTGTCACATATGACATATCAGACTTTTCAGTGACGTAATCTTTACCCATCACTGCATTAATCTTTTCCGCCCACTCATGAAACTCTTTGCCATGCTCTGCTTCTTTAAAACCCAATTTATGACGGGCTTGCATCTCCTGCCAAGCAGCTTCCCCGACTTCAGGATGACCATACCTCGTTATGAAACCCCAATGATGGATCAGTTCGTGTGCAATTACTCGATCCAGAGATTTCTCATCCGCTGTAACACGCTTTTGAATTTCAATAGTCGTGTTGTTTTTGTCTATTCTGGGATTATAAGAAGTTCTGCCAAACCAATTTGATGTTATTTGATTGACTATCTTAATTCTCGGCATCGGTAGGTTATACTCTTTGAAGAATCGATCCAGTAATTTTTTTATTGATTCTTCAACATGCATAACCGATACTGCAGCTTCGACTTTATATAAGAACATGATCTCTCCTAATACATTAAAATAACACAATTATTTTATTACTTTGCTTATATTAATGTTTTTTGTTAAAAATACCGATACTATTATGGGAGGAATTGATATGACGTTTATCCAAAAAGTAGAATCCATGAGTAGGGGAATCGTGGTATTAGACAATAATATCGAATCATTAGAATCAGCGTTACAAAAACGCAATATTCGCGTAGTTATTCCACCTGCTGGTATGCCCGATAACCAAATCATAGAAAAACTACTTCCCTATCGTATTTTTATTACAAATAATGTCCGACATTTTACTTCCGATGCTTCTTCTTTTGAGTATGGTATCATCGAAGTCCCTATGGCTGCTATGGCTGATCCTGTAAACGCAGCTAAAATGATCAGTGATGCAATCTCTCAATATGCTCTATGGTCAAAAAAACATGGATTTTTGGTTACTCTTAGCTTATCAAATAAAGCAACATACAAAGAAATTATCGATTAATTACCACATATATTCGATTTGATATCCAGACAGATAGTAAAGAAAAAACCTTACAGCATCTTCACGCAAGTTGCATCGTAGATTATAGCCGCAAAATTCTTCGTAGTTGGTGTACGGTAAATGGGCTGGGTTATAACTGCTAATATAATCCTTAACCTTATCCCACTCAGTTCCCATCTCTTTTCCACCAGACCACTTTTGATCTGCTTCAACTGCATAGCTATTAGAGAATCTTCCTTCATTGCCTTTATCAATCTCAGCAATGACCTCCTTGAGAGCAGCTATAGCGTCATCCTTAGTCATCTCGCGAAGCTGCTTATCTTTCATCTCAAGAACACACATATAAAAATTTCCAGAGCAGTTAGAACATGATATAATATGTTCATGGACATCTGGATAACCTTCTGGCGGCGTAACAGTAATATCCCAACTCATATAACTATTCCCTATTCGGCAAAGAAACTTTATCTTGCGAAATGACTTCATTTTCCAATAGCAATTCTATATGCAGTTTGTTATCTGGTCCAATGTCCACTTGTATTCTCAAATTTTGTCTCAAAAACTCTACTAACATCTCTTTCGTCATCTTCATCTGCTCCCCCAACTCATATGCTTCAGCTAACCCACACAGGATATCAAAATTATCTTGTGAAATGGTATTTGCGATCTTGGCTAGTTGAGATAGTACGATAAGTCAGTCCCCCCATGCAAAAGGAAAAGACAGTATCCGTCACTAAATCTTATTCATCGGGTGAAGGATTTAATGGACAAAAGTTACGCTTTCCAGTAATCTCATTTCTATTATCCATATTTTAAGAGAGGTGAGTGTATGTATCTTTACAGAATGTATTTAGTTGATTTGGAAGATGATTCTAAGGATCTTGAAGAAGTTTTTGCTGTTGGCGAGGATCCTGTTGCAGTTCTTAGTTCAGTTCAAGGAACGTATGATCCTACTCTGTGGGTTGTACGTCAGTTGGAGTTAGTCGCAAGTAGCACACTTCAAAGTGACTTCGCTACTTTGTTAAATGCAGAGCCGCCAGTATTACCGCCAGAGCCGACTCCTGTGGGGTGACAAAATGGGTGCTGGAAACTAATTCCAGCACTCCATCACTTCTTTTCTAAATAAGATCTCTTAACTCCTAAACTTCCCCAAGCCGATGATAAGTAACCTGTGTAGTCAAATCCATTCTCGGAAGACGGTTCTTCTATTTTGGCATCTTCTAATTTAAAGCCAATTTCAAGGAGCGGTTTAACATTAAGTTTACCCCCGATAGACGTTAAGAGAATCGGTTGACTTGGTGCTTGCGCTGGTGACCAGCTAAAGCCACACTTAAGGATAAACTTTGAAATGCGCCCATCAACTTGTTGAAAATCATTTTGAGCCAATTGCTGGAAATCCTGCCAATTTGTCCACTTTAATCGCATACCTTTCCTCCCTGGAAGGCTAAGTTAATCATGCAGATGTTTTAATTCCGGTTTGTTATCTTTAAACGTGACAATGAATGGTTTTGTTACTGACCAAAGACCAAGGCTAGTGATCGCACTTGAAATGATATTAGCAAGTAATTTTGGATCTTTTGATAAATTCTCAATTGCTATGAGACCTATCTCATATTCTAAGGCTAGCTGTAAAAAATGCTTAGAGTTATTTGTTACAAAGAGTTTATGCATCGCCATTTTTTCTGCAATCTGTTCATCAGTCATCCCTGGCATCGGTAGAGCAGAACGGATATTCCTTTTCGCCAGTTCAGGTGCAAGAAAATTTACATTCTCATCCAAAATCAGAGAGCCACGCGACATTGCTTCTATTTTATTTAAAAATTGCATAAACCCTTCTTTCTTGTATTCTTATCGTACTTATCGAGAGAAAACTTTAATATTCCTAATAAAATCAATAGTTACAATGAATTCAATTCTTATTTTCTAACTAGGCTCTCTTAATCCTAAGAAGGTGCTATTTTAATATTCCCTTTGAAAAAAAGAAAGCCCCTTTTGTTCTAAAGGAGCTTTCTTTCCACTTAGTAACCGTGTATGTGGCGATGTGGAGGGGACACTCAGAGGACATTACACTGTCAAATCGTTAAGCAGGGATCACGTATAGACTTTATCCTCCGTGCTGTAAAACCCCGCCCTACTTCGTAAGGGCGGGGATATAAGGCACCAATAAAATATTTGTTGTTGCATCATACTTAATTCTATTCTAGAAAAGAAGTAGCTTTTGTCCTGTTCTTTGAAAAGTTAAGTATGGGTTTCACTAATCAAATCCTTTTAGTGAGTAAAAACTTAAGGGAACTAAAGACTTAAGACTTTCTACTATGGCATCTTAGCATGACCTTTGTCGCGGGATGCTTATTATGAAATAGCTTTGACTACTTTACTTTAAGTAATCAAATAAGAGAAATTTAGTACCAACTAAAAAGTATCCGATTCGGAAGCGAATCGCTTAGAGCAATCTAAGAAGCCCCGCCCTTTAGGGCGGGGAGGCTTCACTTCGTAAATAAGATGCTACGCTATTAGCCCGTTGTGTTGATAGTACCTGATTAGCTTCAATGCTACCTGAACTATCTGCATCCCTGAACTCCGGTGTCACCTTGAACGCCCTGAACTCCGGTATCACCTTGGATACCTTGAACTCCGGTAGCTCCTTGAATGCCCTGAACTCCAGTGTCACCCTGAACACCTTGAACTCCGGTAACTCCTGCTACTCCGGTTGTTCCTTGGTAGGTTACATCCCAGCCGCATTCTAACTGCAAGAATTAAGCCGATCACTCGGAGTGAACAACTACATCTGTTAGCTCCCCAGTATTCAGGATATGAGTGTACAAAAAATGGAACTGCCCATAATCCACATCTTCATGAAAATGACCGCAAAAGTAATGGTCAAATCGGCATGCTGATGTAATGTGATCGAGCATCCTTTGGGTTGGATCATCAATTAGGGCAAGACCGCGCCTTGCTGCTAGGATTGGCGCGAGGGCTTGCGGGCAGGTATGGGCAATGATGTAGTCCACTCGATAGTTATGTTTCTCTATCGAATCGCGACAGTGTTCCATCTCCGCATAGTTAGGAATTTCTTCTGGCCACCAACTTACATATTCAATCCTGTAGGCTTTATCAGTGCTAGCTGCACCGCCAAAGGTTAGGATCTTCTTACCTGCGATCTCATATATCTCACCGCGCCGCAGATGAAAAATATTCTCGGCTACCTTACCGACCGTCCCCCCAAACATCTGCTCTTGGGGTAGTGCCGCCAGTTTGGGATGGTTTTCATGGTTGCCATCCACATATAAGAGTGTCCAGGGCTTTTTTGTAAGCCATTTAGTCCACCAGATTTCTTCGGGAGTTGGCGTAGGGTAATACAGAAGACCACAATCACCAGTAATGATAATATAATCATCCCTAGTTAAGTAAGTGCTTACCGGCCAGTTTGTGTTGGAAAAGCGACTAAAATTACCGTGACAATCACCTGTTATGAAAAGGTTACTCACCCTTGACCCTTTTCAATTTGGTAGATTATCCTCGTACCGTAAGACTTCACCCACTAAGTGTTCAGTCCTAACTTTGTCCGTGTAGTTGACTAAACGTGCTAAACACTTTTCCCACAAATGCTTATCCACGCCTGAATCAGCTAATATCTGTTTAATATCTGCCTTAATTTTTTTCTTGTGCTTCATGCTTCACCTTATCTATGCTGCGTTTAAAACCGAAGGTTGCTGCGATAAACCCTACAAGTGTTCCAACCCCCACGCAGATCATACAAATGATTATAAGCCCGTTACTATCAAGTTTCATCTTTCTCTCCCAGAGACGTTGACTATTTCCACCTACATCAAAAATAGTGGTCGTTTCCACTTCTTTTTAAACCTTTCGATTATCTGATAGGCATCATCGATCATGAATCCCACTTCTTGCCTAGTCAAAATAATATGATCTTCTGGGATATTATCTTGATGGTCATCAATCGCTACCCAATCAGTTACTTTTTTATGCCCATCAAGCCATGCTGCGATTTCAGTACCTCTGCCCTCACCATCCAATCTTCGCCTGGGAGTTACATCGATAATACGATCTTTATGTGTGAACCCATCTTCTTCAAGGATTGTTTGTAAATCTTTAAGTGAGTGGTATCTACGCCAAGTGCTAGAGATCACAATTCGCAGATCTGGTAGCTCTGTGCAAAGATAGTTCAGATTAGAAATTGCAACTGGGCAGCAACGCGCAGCATTCAATTCACTTCTTTTTCTATCTTTTTGTCGTTCCCAATAAAAATAAGATTGCTCGGTCACTAAAACACCATCAAAATCCAAAAACAGAACTTCCATA
>Ga0031655_10002243_pt1 | contig 11234 bp, 11 predicted proteins | sample FrelakmetHBP12HB_FD_55187 | JGI IMG/M metagenome (GOLD analysis project Ga0031655, IMG submission 55187) | Freshwater lake sediment microbial communities from the University of Notre Dame, USA, for methane emissions studies -HBP12 HB | ecosystem: Environmental > Aquatic > Freshwater > Lake >... | reverse complement strand
ATGAAGCGGCTCGAACAACTCCTTGCCATTGCAGGGATGGTCGTATGCCTGGTCGTCACCCTCTTACTTTGGTTGAGCATCAGCGCTGATCAACCCGTATGGTCATTTCCGAGTTTATATTTCGTCGAGTTGGTGTTTCTCAGTGGGGTCAATGCAGTTCTATGGGCCTTAGGCAAGCCGAGCCGCATTCCAATAAATTGGGCTGTGACTGGAATTTTCTGCGTTTTCATGCTTTTTGGTGCTTTTTCGGTTGGTTTTTTATATCTTCCGACCGTTTTGATCTTTGGCTTCCTTGCAATCCTTGCGGATCTTCGAACGAAGCAGAAGATCGGATTGCATCTGGTCATCTTCTTGATTGCCGGGGTTTTACAGGCAGCCTACATGTTTTCGATCTATAAACTATTTTATCTTGTTACGCCTTTCTGAGCGTTCAGTTGCCAACTGCCGACTAATATTTATTTTTTATGTGGATAATGCAAAGTGTACGGGAGATAAGATCTCAGGCGACCCCGGCCATATAGGTCAGAGCGACCGTTCCCGGACCAACGTGTGAACCGATAACGGGACTCAGGGGGCAGCACAGAGTTTCAATGGGATCCAACCTTACCCGGGCAGCCTCCAGCAGCGACAGCGCCTCCGCTTCCGCGTTTGCATGGACGGTCGCCACGCGGACCGGTACCCGGTTATTGATACGCTCGACGGTCAGTTCCAGGAGTCGTTCGAGCGCCTTGCCTTTGGTGCGGATCTTTTCCACAGGTTCGATCCGCCCGTTCTGCATTTCCAGTACCGGCTTGATATTCAGGGCTGTGCCGAGCAATGCCTGCGCACCGCCGATCCGGCCGCCGCGCCGCAGAAATTCCAGCGTATCGACCACGAATAAAACACCGCTGTGATCACGGGCGTCCTCAGCAATCATGCGGCACGATTCCAGGTTTTCTCCTGCCTGGGCGGCCCGGGCGGCTGTGATCACTGGCCATCCCATGGCCATGATGGTCGTGAGCGAGTCGACGATGGCGATCTTACCGGCTGCCTGCGGCATTCCTTCGCGAGCCAGCAGTGCGGACTCGACTGTGCCGGAAAATTTCGATGAGATGAAAATGCCCAGCACATCGAAACCCTGATCCAGGAGTTTTTGAAATGAACTCTGCATGGCGGTGACCGTCACCTGCGAGGTGGTAGGCATCGCTTTGGCAGTCGACAACCGCCTGTAGAAACCGTCGGGTTGGATGTCGACCCCGTCCAGGAACGTCTCATTTTCCCAGATGATCGTCAGCGGGATAACGTTTATGGCATATTTCTTCAATAGGTTGTTGGGGATATAGGCGGTGCTATCGGTGACAACTGCTACTTTGGACATGGCTGTTCCTTGACGTGGATTTTGCGAATTTTACACGGGATGTCTTCTGGAGGCAATGGTAGTGTGAAATGTGTATCTATCTTCGCAATATCTGGAATGGCTCCAGGATGCTCGAGCTGTAGATCGGAATCAGCGACCTCGCTCGGATCGGTGTGTCTGGCGATCCGCGGTGTCGGGAATCTATATTGCTATACTTGAATCTCCAACCGTAAATAATCCTGGATTCCCATTTTCCTCAAACTTGATCGGATTATTGGTGGAAAAGCCGCTACTCCGATCTCCTTATCAATAAATTCGGGATTTACGAGGCGATATTCTTTTTTCTTCCAAAGGATCGAACAACCACCATTTGCTCTTACATTTTCGTACCAATCCACCTTCTTCCCATAAGTCAGGGCGATGACAAAACCATTTTCAGACGGCTCGGCGATAACCGGAATTCTATACAGCCTGCCGCTTTTTCGACCAATATGGCTCAATATTACAAAATGTCCAAATTTCTTTCCAGAAATATGAATCAGCAACTTATTTGTGAAATATTTATTCAATACTCTTATTCGGTCCAATAGTTCTTGTTTCATTGGCGTTCCTTACCCAGTTTTTTTGCGTGAGCCCGAACCGCCTGACGGTTTACGTCATTGGCAGGTGGGCGGGGGTGGATAATGTTCGGGAGTAGAAAAAATTCGAAGTCAGGAAAATGCTTGAAAACGGCGACGAATCCCACTTGTTCAATATACGCTTTGTTGGGCGGTGGTTTTTTAGATGAGTGACGGAACTTTCATCTGCGCTTCTTCGCTTCTAGTTTCTTCAAATTTTCTTCTACCCGAAACTTTACAATTCTGCCTATCAAGTCGTAAGGAATGGGTCTGTCCAGTGGAAACTTAAGCGAACCTTCTTTTCCTTCATAGGTCGACAACGCTTTGAATTTTTTCCTTACATCCTTTGATCCAGGATAAAATCCGATATGCTTCTTAAAAGCGGCAAAATAAACCAAATTGCCTTGCAGCATAAAGGTTGGCATTTGATACTTGATCGTCTCTTCCGCGTCTGGTGCCGCTTTTTTGATCGTCATCCTTATCTTCTCAAGAATCTCTTGAACATCTGGCGGAAAGCCCGTAATGTATTCATCTACATTTTTGGGCGCACTTTGGTTGGTGTTCATACGTACCTCCTTCAGAGTCAATCACCAATTATTATCTAGGAAGTTTTTTGACTTCGCAACTTCATCACTTGCCAAGCAGCAATCAACACCCGCAAGCAATTGGAGAGGATGATAAGTCTATCGGCCTAGCCATCCAGTTCAACCACTCCCGGTGGTAATGCTGCTGGTGCCTGGGAAGGTAGCTGGCCGCCATTTGCATGTATGAATTGAACCGTCATTAGGATCAATGTCGCCACCAACAGAACGACACTTATCCAACTAAGGTTCGCCATCCAGAGGAGTGGCTTCTTAACCATTTACCACGCTTGGCTGTGGCCGAGGCTTACGCTCAGCAACAATGCCGCAATGGGAAAGCCGCCAACCCCAAGCGAACCTGCTGCTGGTGCTGAGATCTTCAATGTATCTCTTTTTGAAGCTACGTTTTTCATCGTTCTCCTTTCGTCAGATCACGAGAATGTTTTAACCGCCGAACTATGATTCAATAAAAAAATTATTTCATGCATTTGGAGCATAGTATATAATTCTTCCGGGAGTTGGTCAACGACAATAAAAAAGGAAAGGCCTAAGTAATTTCTGGCAAAGCACCTCCCCCTTTGCACACACTTGACGAAACCTCTTTTGGCGGCTACAATTCCGCCCGCTTCCGGAATAANCCGGAAAAACTCAAACAAGAGCGAAGGTAGCCCCGCAAAGCNGGAGCGAGAGGCGCTCGAGGAAGGTNAAGATGGAGAATGTCGTTTTAAAAGCCACCCCGCGGACCNTGACTGGCCGTCATGTGCGCGCCCTGCGNCGCACAGGGCAACTGCCGGCAGTCATTTACGGACACAATGTTGACCCGATTAGCATCTCGCTGGATGGGCGTGAGGCCGGACGTGTATTGGGGCGCACCTCCTCCTCCAGCCTGGTCACGATCGACCTGGACGGCAAACAATACCCATCCCTGGTTCGTGAAAAGCAACAGGATCACATCAAGCGCATCCTCATCCATGTAGATTTCCAGGTGGTTTCACTGACCGAGAAGATCCGCGCCAATGTCGGCATCGTGCTGACAGGCTTGTCTCCCGCTGTTAAGGACTTCAACGCCATGCTGATCAACGGCTTGAGCGAACTGGCGGTCGAAGCCTTTCCGCAGGACCTGCCGGAGCGCATTACNGTGGATATTGGCACCCTTATCAAAATTGGGGATGGCATCCACGTACGCGATGTCGTCTTGTCAGACAAGGTAACGGTCATGGATGCCCCGGATGAAATGATAGTNCTNGCGACGGCTCCTGCCAAGGAAGAGGTCGAAGAGGTCGTTACTCCGGAAGTCGTTGCAGTCGAAGGCGCTGCCGAACCCGAAGTCCTCGAAAAGGGCAAGAAGGAAGAGGAAGGCGAAGAAGAGAAGAAGTGATCTCCGCCTATTTCAAGAATGTTACAGGGACACGGAATTCCGTGTCCCTGTTGTTGTTATAATCCGAGAATATAAATCTTCAACCGCTGTCATACTCTCCCCTCCCGATTTTTGGGAAGGGAAGCGGGTGGGGCTAAAATCCTGCATATATCGAAACTCCAACGAAGCTCTTGGTTCTACAGATGGATTTTTTAGGACTGATTCATGGTTTTGGTGTATCATAATATCAGAGGGCAGCATGGAAAAACTTGACCTGAAAAAGACACTGAAACATCTTTATGAGCCGTCCGCGAAGGCCTTCTCGATAGTGGATGTGCCGTCGATGAACTTTATCATGATTGATGGACAGGGGAACCCCAATACTTCGCCGGAATATTCGGATGCCGTTCAGGCCCTGTATTCGGGAGCATATACCCTCAAGTTCATGGTTAAAAAGGAACTAGGTGTGGATTACCCGGTCATGGCCTCGGAGGGGTTGTGGTGGATGGATGACATGCGCGAGTTCAGCGTGAGCCGCAAGGATGAATGGAATTGGACTATGATGATCATGCAGCCAGAGATCATCACCCCCTCCTTGTTCAAGCAGGCCGTGGACGAAGCCTTTGCAAAAAAAGGACTCACCGCCCTATCAAGGTTGCGCTTGGAAAGGGTTGACGAAGGCATGGCCGCCCAGATATTGTTTTTTGGACCGTATGCAGACGAAGGCCCAACCATTGCCCGCTTGCATCAGTTCATCCGCGAAAATGGCTGTATTAACAGCGGAAAACACCATGAGATCTACCTTGGCGACCCGCGCCGTACTGCACCCGAAAAGTTACGTACGGTCATCAGGCAACCCATGCGAAAAGTTTGAAATTCCCCTTCAACCACTTCGAGAAACATCCATCTGTGTACCTGTTTGTTTATAGACCCAGCACCTCCAGAAAATTCAAGGTCATACGCGCACTGGCACCCCACAGGATCTCGTCATCATATGTGTGATAGGTGACCATCTTGTAGGAGCCTACAACTCCATCCAATTTAAATGGATGCTCCTCCCAGTTTTGGCGCTCTGCAAGCCAAAGCAGTGGGGTCGTGAAAACTCGCGCTACCTCGGCTGGTTCAAGCAGGACCGGGTAGGGCCATGGAATTACCCCGATCACCGGAGTGACCCTGTATCGTGTGACGGTAAGCACATCGTTCATCCGTCCCAGGATACGTATATCGGCTGGTTTTAATCCGATCTCTTCACCAGCCTCGCGCACGGCAGTTTCCTCCGGCGAGGTTTCGTTCGCATCACAGCTCCCGCCGGGGAAGGAGACCTGTCCCTTATGGTCCTCCACAGTTTCGGTGCGTCGGGTAAGCACCAGCTGCCATTCGTCGTGCCACCAGGCAAGTGGTATTAATACGGCAGCACACTTCAACCTGACGTCCTCATACAGCCCGGCGCTCCCATCGACAGAAGCAACGCTACCGGGTCGGTAAGCCCGGCGAAGTTTTCCTGCAATATATTTTTCAGAAAGGTGAGCTGTCATAAATAATACCAGACACTCTAAGCTTCCTTTGTCATCCTTTTTCTTCTTATATAAACTTATTAATTCAATCCGTAGGTTTCATTTCACCCATTTCTGGATCTACTGTCTCCGTTGCCCCACCCTGCTCTTCGAGCAGTATCCGCGCCCGTTCGTCTGTGCTCGGCTCGATCCGCCGGCCAAAGGTCAGGTAACCGGTATGGGCCACCATCCTGTCGGTGGGTCGTAAACGGGTAGCCTCCGCCTTATAATACCGCAGCAATAGTTCACACACTTCCACAAAGGCAAAATGTTCGTGGCGAAGAACATATAGNANCCTCTCGACCTGATTGACGGTCGGTACCAGGTTGCAAAAAAAGCCGCCCGGCTTGAGCGCCGCCCGCACCTGCGCAATGTAATCCCACGGGTTGGGTAAATCCAGGAAGCAGGCATCCATGTCTGTCTCGGCAATACCATCTGCGATATCCCCCAGTTTGAATTCAACCCGCTCGTCAAGTCCCAGGCGTTCCAGGTTCTTCCGCGCCAACTTTTGGAACTCGGGGCGTTTTTCGTAGGTGTATACCCGTCCCGTCGGGCCGACCATATGCGCCATAGCAATGGTCATAGAACCTGAGCCGGTGCCCGCCTCGATCAGGCGCTGACCGGGTCCGACGCTCATAGTCATCAGGATGAAACCGATGTCTTTCGGGTACATGATCTGCGTGTTGCGCTTGAGGTCCACCAGCAGGTCAGCCAAAGAGGGCTGCAGCATGAAGAACGGGCTGCCTTGGTGGCTGAAGACCTGGCTGCCCCAGGGTTTGCCGATCAACTCGTCATGGTTGAGGATGCCGCGGTGGGTGTGATAGCTCCCACCGGGAAGCAAGGGAAAGATGAAATGTTTGTGCCGTAGACCGACCAACAGGGCCAGGTCACCGGGTTGAGCTTGGGTGGATGAGAGGTTCCAGGGCATATTTGATCCTGTGGGACATCATATTTGTTGTCCCGGCTATCGATCAGGGTTTCAGGTACTTTACAAAGAAATCAGAGATAGCGTTATAACAGGTCACGCGGTTGGCATGTTTCAAAACATCGTGGCCTTCATCCTCAAAGAGAAGGATTTCGATTTCCTTGCCCTTCTTCTTCAGGTCGGCTACCAGTTCTTGTGACTCTTTTGCTACTACACGCGGGTCGTTGCGACCTTGGATGACCAACATCGGGCAGGTCATGTTATTTAGGTAGGTCTTTGGTGAACGCTCGACAAGGAAGCGGTGCCCTTCGCTGGTATCCGGGTCCCCGAGGGCGATCTTGAAGTAAGGTTTCCACGTTTCCGGGAGTCGATCGAGGAATGTGAGCAGGTCGTAGGGACCGAACATATCGACGGCAGCCTTCCATAGGCCCGGGTCGCGGCCAGCCAGGGTGAGGGTCATATATCCTCCATAAGAGCGTCCCACCACAGCAGCGCGTTTCACATCCAGGCGCACGTCTTTCGGTAATACCTTCGTCATTGCATGGACGTGGTCGAGGCGATCCTGTCCACCCCAATCGAGATCGACCTGCTTGGTATAGGTCAGGCCATAGCCGGTAGAACCGCGGACGTTGGGTACAAAGACCGCGAACCCTTGCAGGGCAAGGAATTGAATGAGGGGCATTGAGAACCAGGAAAAATCGGGACGCTCCTGTCCCTGCGGCCCGCCGTGGATGTAGTAGACCAACGGGCGCGGACCGGAGAAGCCGAGTGATTCAGCCGGGAGATAAAGCCGGGCCGAAATGCGTGTCCCATCGAATGAAGTAAAGGAAGCATCTTCGCCTTTCGATAGCAGGCTTTCAGGTATGCCCAGGATCTTTTCTTCTGTGTGTATGACGATGATTTCGCGGGTTTTTCCTTCCACCGTGTAGATTTGGGTGGGGCTGACCGCTGTGGAGAATGAAAACACAAATCGATCACCAGCCTTGTCATAGGAAAAGAAGTTATTCTCCAGGACGCCAATTGACAGGTCGCCATCGCCAACGATTACATTCTTAATTGTCATAACCCCCTTATTTTCGTTATAGATCCCCTCGTAAACCCAGGAACATCCATCAATGTTGAAGCTTAGAGCATAATGCGTGCCTTTCAAGTGAGTCAATCCAACCATTTCACCGCTGCCGGTGTGGACGATCCCTTCCAGCTTGACCGGTTGGATCTCGCCGGGTTTGGAGAGCTCAATAAGGCCGAGACTGTACTTATCGTCGAAAATTGCACTCGTGACCAGCATTCCCGTTTCATCCGGATTCCATTCAACCGAACCCAGGCCGTTAAGGGGAACCACTTCCCCGGGCATACGCTGGTCGAGCGGTTTTCCATAAAGGACATTCTTTTTTCCCCCCTCCAACAGGTACAAGGTCGAGTCACCCACAGTATAGCTATCAATAATAAAAGCCTGCGAGTGATCCTGGTTGGGGCTTGCCGGCCATGCTCCCCACTCCGACTCAGCCAATTTTTCCAATTTNTTGGTCAGCAGATTACCGCGGTAGGCTTCCTGTATGCCCTTGTCCCGTCGCTCAGCGTTGAAGTAGACTATATTTTTTTCGATGTCATAATCCGTCAAATGGACCCGATATTTCTCAAAATAATTTTCGAAGGCAGATTCGGGGAATCCACCTTCGATAGGGATCAACATCGGTTGATAATTTTCGTCTCCATCGTGGTCGAGCATGACCAGGATCTTATCCAAAAGGGGAAAGACAAAAAAAGAACGCCCCCCGATCAATTCCGGATTCTGCAAGGCGATATCGGATGGCAAGAGGGGTTCCGGGACTGAGCCGCCGTAATACATTGCATACAGGTTCAACCGCCCAGAAAGGTTGCTGATGAAATAGATCCGGTCGCCCACTATCTGGGGGGCGAGGTGCAGCCGGGCGGAGAGCAGGGATTCTATTCGAGGTTTCATGGGGTTTTCCTTTTAAAAGTGGTTCGATCTGATCCATGGCTTTCGCCAAATTGAGACCAGGGACAGGATTTCCACAGGTTTCAAGGCTCGAAACAACTTGATAATCTTATCACGAAAGTCTTGACGAAATCCAACCCGCCAGATAAAATGTGTTCTGTAAGTGGTAAGTGTTCGTGCTGGAATCGCAGGAAGCCGGCCTAAGAGCAATCCACAAGGGCCGGTGTTTTTTAAGCAATCATCGGCATTGAATACTGAACACTACTACCCTATTCTTTTTTTTCGTAAGGAGAAGTAATAAAATGGCAGAGCGTGTGACCGGTACGGTCAAATGGTTCAATGCGTCGAAGGGCTACGGCTTCCTCGCACGCGAAGGTGGTCCGGACGTTTTTGTCCACTATAGCGCCATCGAATCAGATGGATTTCGCACCCTACAGGAGGGCCAGCAGGTTGAGTTCGAAATTGAACAGGGACCCAAGGGCCTGCAGGCTGCGCACGTCAAACCCCTGTAATCCCNAAAATTGAACCAAAAATATCCTNCCTCTAACGGGGAGGATATTTTTTATTTGGAGCGGNTGTATTATTTTTTCTGACCTCCACCCGACTCAACCAATCTCCAACAAAGAGAAAGATCAGGCTTCCAAGGGTGGCCATGCCAGTGTCGATCGGTCCAATGATCCAAAAANTTTTCCCAAGNATGGATCCTGCAATTTGACCGCTCCAGAATCCCAGCCAGGAAAGAATAATGTCACCCACCAATCTGGCCAAGCTGCCTCCCTTGAAGAAATGGAAAGCGGCGCCATAAATAGTGGAAAGGATGATCCCAAAGAGAATGGCAGGAATTGTCATATATCTCTCAACCTTTCTGATTATATCATAGTNTGGCTATGCGCAGATCAAATGATTATCCCGCCGCCTAGGACAACGCCTTCTTCATAGAAAACTGCAGCCTGACCGGGGGTGATATCCCGCTGCGGCATGTCAAAATGTACCGAGGCACGTCCATGCTCAAGAGGGGTAACCTCTCCAGAGGCATCCTTCGCAGTGTAGCGGGTTTTGATCTCTGCGCGGAACTGACCGGCGGGAGGTTCCCCGGCGATCCAATTGATATCCACCGCAAGCAGTGTGGAGGAACCTAGTTCATCCTCGGTCCCAATGACGAGTACATTGCGCGCAGCATTTTTTTCCAATACATACAAGGGAACGCGAGAAGCTATGCCCAGGCCTTTTCTCTGGCCGATGGTGTAGTAAGCCAACCCCTGGTGTTCTCCAAGCGTTTTGCCGCTGCGGGTCAGGATCGGACCCGGGCGACCGATTCCGGGTACATTACGACGCAGGAATTCACGATAATCCTCCCCAGCCAGGAAACAAAGATCCTGGCTGTCAGCCTGCGCGGCGGTGGGCAGTCCAAAGGATTCAGCTAGCTTGCGGATCTCGGGTTTGGGGTACTCGCCAACCGGGAAGAGTGCTCTTGCAAGCTTATCCTGGGTCAGGACATGCAACACATAGGACTGGTCTTTCGAACGGTCAACTGAGCGTAGGAGTTGCCACTTGCCTGCATCGGTCTTTTTTTTGATCGCATAATGACCGGTCGCCAAAAAATCCGCTCCGAGAGTCAGGGCGTGCTTGAGCAGGAAGTCCCATTTGATCTGCCGGTTGCAGACCAGGCACGGGTTGGGGGTCTCTCCTTGGGCATAACCAGCCAGGAAAGACTGTACAACTGTCGAATAAAATAGGTCTTTTGCATCCACCACAAAAAAAGGGATATCAAGTTTTGCAGCCACCCGGCGGGCAAGTTTCTGCGAGTCAGGCGTACAACAGCGGTTTGAATCCTCCCGGCCAGTTTCGCTCCATAAGCGCAGCATTATACCGATAACCTCATAGCCCTGCTTCTTCAGCAGGGCTGCGGTGACGGAAGAATCCACGCCTCCAGACATGGCAACCACAACTTTTATTCCCATTTAAGCTACTTCAACAACCTGGCTTTCTCAACCAGACCGGGCAGTTTTTGCAGGAAAAGTTCAACCTGGGTTGAGGTCGTTCCAACCCCGAGCGTTACCCGCAAAGAGCCCAGACCCCATTCGCGCGATAGACCGATGTCTGCCATCACTTCAGAAGGCTCCGGGTTGCCTGTTTTGCAGGCAGAGCCCGATGAGCAGGCAAAACCAGCCGAGTCAAGCAAAGTCAGAAGCAGGTTGCCGTCCACATCCTTAAAAGCGAAACTGGCATGATTGGGCATGCGTCGGACGGGATGGCCCGTCAGGCGGACATCAGGGATCTCTTCCAGTACTGTACCGATAATCCTGTCACGCAGCGGTTTGACATGGGCTGTGCGCTGTTCCCTTTCCACGCTTGTCAGCCGCAGGGCTTCGGCAAAACCAATAATATAGGGTACGTTTTGAGTCCCAGCCCGCAGACCTGTTTCCTGACCTCCACCAGTTAGAGCCGGGATAAGCGGCGTCCCCTTGCGGACGAACAGGGCTCCCACACCTTTGGGGCCATAAAATTTATGCGCGCCTAGTGACATGAGGTCCACACAGAGCGCGTCTACTCCCACCGACAGGTAGGCGGCTGCCTGGACTGCGTCCGTGTGAAAAGGTACCCCATGTTCACGACAAATGGACGATATGGCGGCGATCGGATTGACCGTACCGATCTCATTATTGGCATACATCACAGAGACCAGGGCGGTATTCGTGGAGATCATTTTTTCTACGCTTTCAGGCAGCACCGCACCATGCTCGTTTACCTCCAACCAATCAACCTGAAAACCGTAATGCTGTGCAAGTTGTTCAGCCGTCTTGCTGACGGCGTGGTGTTCCACCCAGCTGGTGATGATCCGGCTCCCGCCGGTCTTCTCTCGTCTTGCCAGTGCCGCCCCGCGCAGGGCAAGGTTGTCCGATTC
>Ga0031655_10002241_pt1 | contig 11236 bp, 10 predicted proteins | sample FrelakmetHBP12HB_FD_55187 | JGI IMG/M metagenome (GOLD analysis project Ga0031655, IMG submission 55187) | Freshwater lake sediment microbial communities from the University of Notre Dame, USA, for methane emissions studies -HBP12 HB | ecosystem: Environmental > Aquatic > Freshwater > Lake >... | reverse complement strand
TTATGAATTACACCGACGTGTTCCAGAAACGCCAAGTGATTGATCACTTCATGGATGGGCAGCGACAACCCTTCGGTTATACCTGCCAGGTGGGCGGGTTTCTGCGCCAGCATACCAACGATCTTCAATCGATCGGCATGGGCCAGANCTTTTACAAAGTCATACATTGCATTTTTATCTTNCATGGTTTTATCCTTATCAATCTATTTCGATANATATCGAANTAGATTATATAAAGAGAAAACCAAAGTGTCAAGGTTCCTCCAGGGACCGCCTGAAATCCAGGACCTCCCATCTCTTGTGCCAAACCCTGAGAGCTTGCAAGCTGACAGGGAATCCCCTCCANGAGGCTGCGGTATAATCATTCTGCAGAGGTGGGNTGCATCCAATTTCATAAAAGGAGGATCGTCTATGGATCTACCCAAGAACGCGTATTTCCAGGGCAGGATCGTCCCTTATTCCGAGGCGAAGGTCGGTGTCGCCACACATGCACTAAACTACGGCACCGCTGTTTTTGGCGGAGTGCGCGGCTACTGGAACGAAGAGAAGAAGCGTCTCTTCGTTTTTCGTCCCCTCGACCATTTTCGTCGGTTTCTCAATTCGTGCCGGATCATGAGCATGGAGTTCAGTCATACTCCTGAAAGCCTGACTGAACTGACCCTTGAATTACTGCGTCGGGATGCCTATCAAGAGGATATTTACATCCGCCCTCTGGCATATAAAGCTGATGAAGTGGTGGGGGTTCGCCTTCACAATTTAAAGGATGAGTTGACGATCTTTGCCTTGCCTTTCGGACTGTATGTCAAGAACGATACTTGTGCCCATGTGACCATATCTTCGTGGCGGCGAATTGATGATAATATGATCCCGGCGCGCGGCAAGATCAGCGGCGCTTACGCCAGCTCGGCATTGATCAAGACCGATGCCGCCCGTGGCGGATTTGACGAGGCGCTGGTCCTGAACCAGGAAGGTCACCTGACCGAAGGCAGTGCCATGAATATCTTCATGGTAAGGGACGGTGTTTTGGTCACCCCACCGATTACGGATAACATCCTGGAAGGCATCACCCGCCGCTCCGTGATGGAACTAGCGAGACAGGAATTGGGGCTGACCGTGGTTGAACGCTCCATCGACCGCTCAGAGATCTACATCTGCGAGGAATTTTTCCTGACCGGTACTGCCGCGCAGGTAACGATCGCCACTCAGGTGGACCACCGNCCGATCGGTAAAGGTGTGATGGGACCNATCGCCGGAGAGCTGAGAAANTTATTCCTAGAGGTCTTGCACGGAGATAATCCGAAGTATGCTCATTGGAATGTAGCAGTCTGACCTGGCAATCTGTAATAAAAGTATCAAAAAGAACGCGGCCTATCGGCCGCGTTCTTTTTGATACATCCAATAGTCTCATCAGCGAGTCTTTGTAAATATGACCATAACCAAGTTCCTGGCGCAATCAGCGTAAGTATCAAAGTATATTTTAGTTGTCAAGGGCTGGAAGCTGACATCCAGGAGTTGGATCCAGAGGGTTTGGGTGGAGGCGATCGTATGGTCGCTTAGGACAAACTCAAATCCAGATGCTCCATACGTCAATGCAGTGCTACTTAAAGTAAGAAAATTGATTCCTTTGTTGTCCAGCGTGCCGCCCATTTGAATATATTGATTAATAAGGGGGTTACCGTCCGGGCCCAGAACTTTCCCGGCAACACCTAACCAGTTACAACCTTTATCCACGTGGAAGTCAGTGCTGGGCTTGTAAGTGATCACGGCTGAAGCCGGCATGGCCGTGGTTAACGGCGTGGGTTCAGTGGAAATTATCCCTGGGGTTTGCGTAACGGAGGGCGTGATCATCTCCGGTAGCAAGGTCCATGTGGGGGCTTTAGTGCGAGAGGCTTCAAGTGGGATCGTAGCGGTGGGGGTCCAGGTGGCGGGTTGGAGAATGATGGTGGGCGTGGGGGTAGCCGTCTGATAAAGAGTAGGAAGAGGTGCGGGAGGGAAGGGATTGAAGGGAGAGTTGGGGTGGATAAAAATTGACAGGAAATAATAGCCCACAATGAGGATACCCAACAGGACGAGCACTGTCAGGATATTCCAGATCACAGGTTTTCGATTGGCTTTTTTTTCTTCAGGTTTGAGTTCAAAGTTGTCCATGAATCACTCTCCCATTTATACGCTAAGGGGCATAGATGATCGTGCTCTCTGTACGTCGCTGTGTCAGCCAGTCCTGCAGGGCGTGCGTCTGGAGGGTTAACAGGGCGTCCGGTGAGAGCTGGTGGGCCGGGTCACGTTCAACCATATACAGGATATGATAACCAGTTTCATCCTGAATGATTGCGCTATATTGGCCAGATTGAAGAGTAAAAGCCGCCTTTTCGATAGCCGGGTCAGGCAGATAACCCCGGGGGAACCAGCCCAAATCGCCTTTTGTCACCGGGTCATATTGGGCAGCCAGATCAGCAAATGCCGTGCCTGCCTGAAGATCGGCAAGCACTTGCTGCGCATCAGTAGCATTATAGAGCAAAATCTGCTTAACGTGTACTTGTTCGGCAGTAACGGGGACGGAGGCAGCCACCCGGTCGCGCATCCATGCGGCCGCGATCTGGCGGCGCAGTTCAGACCGGAAATCCGCGTCGGTGTAACCGTGGGCCGATTCCCAGGTTGTGAGCGTTCCGCCACCCCCCACTTGGGAGGTCAGGCTATCGATCCGACTCTGGAGCGTCGCGTCGTCCAGAACATATCCGTAGGTGGAAGCACCCTGTGCAAGTAGGAGGGTATCCACCATATCAGTCATGACGGTCTGTTTGGCTGTATCCGGATTAATTGTGTTTCCCAAGCCTTTCTGGGCTTGCTGGTAACGCTTTAGTTCGGCATCAAACTCGGTTTGGGGTATTTCCTCCCCATTGACGATGACGGCCGACGGGATGGGAGTGTTAGTCGGTGTAAGCGTCGGTTCAGGGCTGACAGTTGGTCCAAGGACCAGGCCGGTCCCGATGGTACCTCCACAGGCGCACAAGCCAAGGAGAAAGTAAATGGTCAAAGAAACAAGGATGCGTTTTGAAAATGAAGCAGTCATTGATTAGGATTATACCAATTAAAAGAGCAGGGGCAGGTCTGAGACCTGCCCCTGCAAGGTTACATGGGCTTTTAGTAATCCATTCCACCGCCCGGGGGCATGGAAGCGGGTTTTTCCTTTTCTGGGACATCCGTGACAAGGCACTCAGTGGTCAAGATCATGGCAGCGATGGAAGCGGCATTCTCAAGGGCGCCGCGAACGACCTTCAACGGGTCAATGACGCCAGCCTTCAGCATATCACCATATTCATTAGTGATGACGTTGTAACCAAGGTGCTTGTTACTCTGTTCTTTGGCAAGGCGGCGGACGTTTTCAATAATCACTGCGCCATCCTGGCCAGCGTTCTGGGCCAGTTTGCGGATGGGGGCTTCGAGCGCCTTGCGGACGATATTCACGCCTATGGCCTCATCTTCACCATCCATCTTAACCTTGTCAAGGGCAGGAATAGCATTGATAAAAACGATCTCTCCACCGGGGACAATACCTTCTTCGATAGCTGCCCGGGTGGCAGAGAGGGCGTCTTCCACGCGATGCTTCTTCTCTTTGAGCTCGGTCTCAGTGGCGGCACCAACACGGATGATGGCAACGCCTCCGGAGAGTTTCGCCAGGCGTTCCTGGAGTTTTTCCTTGTCGTAGTCGCTGGTGCTCTTATCGATCTCAACACGGATCTGCTCGATGCGGCCTTTGATCTGTGCAGCATCGCCCTTACCGCCAACGATCGTGGTGTTATCCTTATCGGTAACAATCTTTTCAGCCTTGCCCAGGTCCTGGAGAGTGGTGGTTTCAAGCTTGCGCCCGGTCTCTTCTGAGATGAGCTGCCCACCAGTCAAGACAGCGATATCCTGCATCATAGCCTTGCGGCGGTCGCCGAAGCCCGGGGCTTTGACTGCCAGGACGTTCAGCATGCCGCGCAGTTTGTTCAACACAAGTGTAGCCAGGGCTTCGCCGTCAATATCCTCAGCGATGATGACCAGGTCGCGTTTGCCAATCTGGACTAGTTTCTCAAGAAGTGGCACGATATCCTGCGCAGCAGAGATCTTCTTTTCATAGATGAGAACATATGGTTCCTGGATCACGGATTCCATATGCTCGGAATCAGTAATGAAATATGCCGATATATAGCCACGGTCGAATTGCATACCTTCAACGTATTCGGTCTCAAACTGAAGGGATTTAGACTCTTCGACAGTGATAACGCCATCTTTGCCAACTTTATCCATCACATCTGCAATCAGTTTGCCGATCTCAGCATCCGCGGCAGAGTTGGTGGCCACAGAGGCAATTTCTTCCTTGGTCTCAATCTTCTGGGACATCTTGCGCAATGCAACCACAACTGCATCCACACCCTGCTCAATGCCCAGTTTCAGGCGCATCGGGTTGGCACCCGCGGCCAGAGTCTTCAGGCCCTCGGTAACAATGGCATGCGCCAGGACGGTCGAGGTGGTGGTTCCATCCCCAGCAATATCATTGGTCTTGGTGGCGGCTTCCTTAAGAAGTTGCGCACCCATATTTGCAAACGGATCTTCGAGTTCGATTTCCTTGGCCACCGTTACACCATCATGAGTGATGGTTGGGGAGCCGAACTTGCGATCCAGGGCTACATTTCGGCCTTTGGGGCCAAGAGTGGTTGCCACGGCATTGGCAACGATATCAATGCCTTGCTGCAGGCGCCGGCGGGCATCTTCTGAAAAAACGAGTTGTTTGGCTGTCATATTTCAATCCTCCAATTCCGGGGTTATTTCTTGCCTTGAACAATGGCGAGAAGATCGCTCTCGCGCAAGATGAGCAGTTTCTTGCCATCCACTTTAATTTCTGTGCCAGAATATTTGGCAAAAAGAACTTTATCGCCAACTGCAACATCCATGGGGACGCGCTTGCCGTCCTCGTCGCGATCGCCGAGGCCAATAGCTAGGACTGTACCCTGTTGGGGTTTTTCCTTGGCCGTCTCGGGGAGCACGATACCGCCTGCCGTGATCTCTTCCTGTTCGACAGGTTCAATCACAACGCGGCTGCCGAGGGGTTTAAAATTAATTGCCATATTTGCCTCCTGAAAAGTAAACAACAGTATTTTAGCACTCCCCTATTGCGAGTGCTAAAATAATCATACATTCCTTTTGTCGGAACGTCAAGGGGCGCTAATAAACATTAATGTAATTCTGATATTTCCTTATTCAGGCTTGATCCATTCTCCTAATGGTATGGTGTGTAAACCGGTGTGGGCGTGGTGACCTGGGGGGTGACAGACGTAGTGAATGGCGTAACTGTCTTCGTTTGGGCTGCAGTAACATTGGCGCAAATGGATAAGCCATCATCCGCATTGAGGACAAGGATTGCATTATCAGGGTACTCGCTCTTGACCCGGGTCAGTACTTCCACTGCTTCCGGGCAGTAACTTGGGATGTTCGGGCTGAACGCGGCAAGCAGGGAGCCCAAATCCAAATAATAAGTAGCACTATTTGGGTTGAGCAGCAAAGGCTGAACTGTGGCTCCGCCGCAATCGCTTGAAAGGTTGCGCGCCTGGCAAGATTCTACCGGGCTGCAGCCGCTCACGGCACAGCGCAGGGCCACGATGGCAGTTTCAAAATTGCGTCCGCGCTTATAGATGTCCCCCAATTGTCCATAAAGATCGGCATTGGTTGGGTCCAATGCAACGGCTTTCTGGGCATTCATGGCGGCCGCAAAAAACTCCCCCTCCTGGGCATAGGTCTTTGCAATCGCAAGGTAAGGAGATGGGTCGAGGATCTTTAATTGCACGTTCAAGCTGGCTGCCCTGGCAAAATTGGAAAGAGCCTGATTGTAAAGGTCTGTTTGCTGTGCTCCTGGGGGGCTGTTTAATGCAAGGGTGCGATAATTGAGCCCAATGGAAATATATAGGAACGTCAGGTTTGGGTTGATCGCCAATGCTTTCTGGTATTCTTCGATTGCCTGGTTATAATCCCTGCTGGATTCGAGATAATATGCATAGACGCGATGAACGTCCATCAGTTGAGGTCCAATATTGAGAGCGTTCTGAATATTTTGACCTGCCTGGGTCCACTTCTGCTCATCCACCTGGACCTCCGCGTAGAAAGCCAATGCCAGCGGATTCTGCGCGTTCGAGGAAATGGCTCGCAATGCCTCCTGGTCGGCTTCAACAAGTAGACTGGCAGCCAGCCTGCTCCCGGAGGGTCGCAAACCATCCAAGGCCGGGTCGGCATTCCAGTCCAGTACAAAAGCGCGGATTGCCAGTACGTTGCTGTCATCCGGTGCAAGGGCTATCGCCTGGTCTGCAGATTGCAATGCATCCGTCAGGCGAGCCAAGCGGTCGGAGTCATTGGATAGCAAGCGTGAAGAATAAGCTTGGATGCGCGCCAATTCAGCCATGGCTCCGGCATTATTTTTATCTACCAGGGTAGCTTGCTGATAAGCAGTAATGGCTACCGGTAAATTACCTGCATTAAACGAGGCTTCTCCTTCCAACACCCAAGAGTTGATCGTCCGCGTAGAAGTAGGCGTCGGGCTGAAAGGATTGCGAACAGCACCCGTCCATAAACGGGTGACAAGCCAGGTCCCGGCCATGATAAATAAAACCAGACCGAACAGGCGATAAAGATTTGATGTCCGGCGCCGATAAAAAAGCGCCCGACGGCGAGTTACTTTCATGGGGTGGGGGTCTTAACAGGGGTCNCTGTACTCTGTGTCGCCGGCGGAGAGGAAGGTGTTCCCAGGCTCTGTGCGCACAATTGTAGAGCATAACCNGCATTGTAGACGGCATCTCCATTGCTGGGAACCCCTTTCATGATCAATTGTGCCAGGGGCAGCACTTCACTGCACCGATCCATTTGTGCCAAAAGAATGGCAAACGTGGAATAATATTGGGCAATCCAGGTGTCATCTCCGGTGAGCGGCAGAGGCTTGACAGTCACCCCATCCGCAGTTTGACCGCCATTGATTGCCAGGGAAAGTTCCGTAGCAGCATCCGGGTAATTATAATTCTTATAGAGCATATATCCCCAGTTGCCGTGCAGGTAAGGATCGGTGGGGGCATTGGCCACTGCACTTTCTGCATACTGGGTGGCCTGACCATACTCGCCAACGGATGCCAGTGCCCGTGAGCTGTACAGGTAGGGGCGGGTATCGGATGGATTATAAGTATTGGCAAGGGTATATTCCTGAATGGCTAAATCAATCACGCCCATGCCCCTATAGGTCACGCCAAGTTCCAAGTGGATTTCAGAAATATTAGGGTTGATCTGAATGGCAGCCTGGTATTCCTGTACAGCCAGTTCAGGGTTATTGGTAAGTTCGTAGATATATGCACGCGCCCAGTGAGTTTCCAAACTGTCGGGAGCCAAGTTGATGGCTGCTTTGGAGGATTCAATGGCAGTCGTGATCGGGTCAATGTAAGGGCCGGCATTATTCTCATAAATCTTGCCATATAAAAATGCCTTGTAAGCCTGTGCAATCCCACTGGTTGAGTCCAATTTTAAGGCTTCCTTNAAAGAACTATCTGCGTTTATATAATCACCCTTCTGGGTAAGTGCCCACGCACGCACAGCATATGCCTGCGAGTTATTCGAATTGAGCAGGAGGGCATTTCCGGCATTGACCAAGGCATCATCGTACTTCCCATCAAAAATCTGAACACGCGCGAGGGAAATATAGAGTGAGGGGTCATTTGGTTTGATACGGATGGCTTCCAGGTAAGTATCAATTGACTGCTGAAATTTCCCCTGCGCAAACAAATTATCCGCATCGACCGCAAAAGACTCCGGGTCGCGTGTGGCTGTCGCAGTTGCCATAAATGGCGTTTGCGCAGTTGGCAGGATGAACCGGTCAATATAAGCAACAATGGCGATGAGAATCACCACCAGAACAACCAGAAACCAGTTTATGCGTGGACGCCTCTGTCGCATGTTCCACTTTGAACCTCTTAGGTACATGCAATCATCTTACCATCCTATATAAATGGGCGTCAATCCCCGCCAGCCTCTTGTCAGACAACCCACAGTCGGCTAGAATGAACATATGCAGTTTGACGTCTTCACGCTGCTCCCCGAAGTTTTCCCCTCTTATCTTAATAGTAGTATTTTGCAACGCGCACAACAGCACGGGTTGATCGATGTACATGTCCATAATATACGCGACTTTGCCGGTGACAAACACCATGTTACCGATGATGAGCCGTACGGCGGTGGTGGCGGGATGGTAATGAAAGTGGAACCAGTCTTTGCAGCTGTTGAAAATGTTCTTGGCCAATCGCCGAGCTGCCCGGTCATTTTGCTCACCCCACAAGGACGCGTTTTCAACCAGAAACTGGCCTTCGAGCTAGCCCAACAGCCACAAATAGCCCTTCTCTGTGGTCGTTATGAGGGCATAGACGAACGGATTCGTGAACACTTGGTCTCTGATGAAATTTCCTTAGGCGATTATGTGCTGACCGGCGGTGAACTTCCAGCGCTGATTCTGATCGACGCACTTTCCCGCCTGCTCCCGGGAGTGCTCGGTGACCCCACCGGTGCCATAGATGATTCCCACGCCTCCGGCCTGCTCGAATACCCACACTACACGCGTCCGCCCGAATACCGGGGATGGAGTGTGCCCGAAATCCTGATCTCTGGAAACCACGCAAAGATCGAGAAGTGGCGGCGCGAACAGTCGCTGCGCCGTACACTCAAACGCCGGCCTGACTTGCTTGATAACGCTCCTTTAACAGATTCGGATCGCAAGGTCCTCAAAAAAATACTGGGAGAGGAAGAAACAGCATGAAGAAATTCAATTATGGCAAGATTTTCCTGCTCGGTTTTGGCTTTTTTGGGGTAAGTGTGATTTGGACGGTTTACAACGCATTTGTTCCACTCTTTCTGGCAAATAAGTTCAATTTGGCGCCCTGGCTAATAGGGTTCTTTATGACCCTCGACAATATTGCCGCCCTCTTTATTCAACCNCCAGTGGGGGTCTGGTCAGACCGACTGCGTACGCCCATCGGGCGNCGTATGCCNTTCATCTTGATTGGTGCGCCTATAGGTGCAATAGCCTTCGGATTTATTCCACTNGCTGCNGTCCTTCCCTTATTTGTAGCCTGTACCAGCACACTGCTGTTGAGCATGGCTTTCTGGCGAACCCCTGTGGTGGCCCTTATGCCCGATATAACGCCCTCCAAATACCGCTCGCAGGCCAACGGGATCATCAACCTAATGGGTGGCATTGGTACGATTATCGCCTCGCTAGTAGGTAGCACGCTGTATGAAATAAACATTGCTTTCCCCTTCTGGATGGGGTCGGTATTGGTTATCCTGGCATCTGTGCTCGTTTTTATCTTCATTAAGGAGCCGAAACAGTTCGATGANGGAGAAAAACAACCGAATATGTTCCAAAGCCTTAAGGAAGTGATGGAAGATAAAGACAAGAGTGGTATTCGCATCTTGCTGGCAATTTTCTTCTGGTTCCTGTCTTATACTGGCATCGAGGCGTTCCTCACCCTGTATGCCACCATGCACCTGGGGATATCGGCAGGGGATGCAGGCAGACTTACCGGACACCTNGGCATCTTCTTTGTCTTGTTCGCCATAGTTGCCGGCATCCTCGGCAGCCGTATTGGACGCCGGGTGACCATCTCCATTGGCATTATCGTTATGGCTATATTGATCGCCTTTATCGCCCTGTTGCCTTCAGCTTTTTTAACCACTACCCTGGCGAAACTTCCCGTTTTGGGTACCATCCGGATGCTCAACGTTTTTCTGATGGGAGCAGGTGTTGCCTGGTCCTTGATCAACATTAATTCCCTGCCAATGGTGGTAGATCTGACCACATTGGCTCGTGTGGGTACATTCACCGGATTGTATTATCTCTTCTCCACCCTCTCCGCCATTGTAGGGCCGAACCTGTATGGTTGGATCGTCCAATTGAGCGGNGGTAATTACAATACGATGATGTTCGCAAGCCCNTTCTTCCTGATCGTGGCTCTGGTTTTAATGTTAGGAGTACACCGAGGGGAAGNTGTCANCAGTTAAATATCAAACTGGACTCTCATCCAACCTGCACATAGTTTGGAAAGACATTATATTATTTTAGCAGCCACTCTAAAATTAGGAAGAAGGAATTGAAAAAAACGTATTGCGCTTTCGCAGCCCTGGTTGTGGTTGCATTACTGCTCCCAGCCTGCGCCCTCTCCACCCCAGATTGTTCCAGGCCGGATGTGTTCTGCGTTGGCCTGGTCACCAATGTCGGCAGGATCGACGATAAGTCGTTCAACCAGGCTGCATGGGAGGGCCTTCAGCAGGCCAAAGAGGATGGCGTGACCTCCTGGATCCAATATATCGAGACCACCGACGCCAGGGATTATGATCTAAACATCGCCGTCTTCGGGGATGCAAAATATGATGCCATCGTGACCGTCGGTAGCACCATGACCGATTCCACCACTGCAGCTGCTGCAAAGTACCCGCATATCTACTTCATCGGTGTCGACCAGACCCAGGATAGCAGCCTGCCGGTCCAATCCAATCTGGTGGGTCTGACCTTCCCTGAAGATACAGCGGGTTACCTGGTAGGCGCACTGGCTGCGGCGATATCCACGAGCCACATCGTCGGCGCCGTCTGTGGTACGGATGGCATCCCGGCCATCTGGAGTTATTGTGAAGGCTACCGCGCTGGCGCAGCTTATGCGGATGCCATGCTCGACAATACGACCCAGGTGTCCATTGTTTACCACAACGACGTCGGATTGGATAAGACCTTTTCCGACCCTGGCTGGGGGGCTCAGACAGCTGATTCGGTCATTGCCAGTGGTGCGGATGTCATCTTCGGAGTGGGCGGTACAACAGGCAACGCGGCGGTCATAGAAGCTGCGGCGAAGAAAGTCTATGCCATCGGTGTTGACGTCGATCAGTATTACACTCTGCCAGAGGCAGCTCCCATGATTCTCACCAGTGCCATTAAATTAGTGAGCCCCGGCATAACTGATTTGATAACCAAAGCCAGGAATGCTCAAAACGGCAAAGCTGACCTCCCGTCCGGGAATTACCCAGGCACAGCTGGCTTTGCACCTTATCACGATTTGGACAGCAAAGTCCCAGCGAACGTTAAAAGCATGATGGATGAACTCAATACCGGTTTGCTTAACGGAAGCATTATGACCAATGTCCTTCCTGCTCATCCATGACTTGTTTCGACCATGATGCCAAA
>Ga0031655_10002240_pt1 | contig 11243 bp, 7 predicted proteins | sample FrelakmetHBP12HB_FD_55187 | JGI IMG/M metagenome (GOLD analysis project Ga0031655, IMG submission 55187) | Freshwater lake sediment microbial communities from the University of Notre Dame, USA, for methane emissions studies -HBP12 HB | ecosystem: Environmental > Aquatic > Freshwater > Lake >... | reverse complement strand
ATTATGGCAATGTTAAAGACCCTGATGGACATTACCGAGGCGGAAACCGGGGCGATGAAGCTGACGCTGGAAGAAGTGGATATGGTGACGCTGGTCGAGGACGCGGTTGATCTGTATGGTTATGTTGCCGAGGAAAAGGGCATTACGATTCATACTACGCTGCCGGAGAAACTCTCTTTGACAGCGGACATTAACAGATTGCGGCAGGTGCTTTTTAATTTGCTTGATAATGCTGTTAAGTATAACCGGAACGGTGGAACCATAGAGATTGAAGCTTTTCAAAAACATCAGCACGTCACAGTCCTTATCAGTGATACCGGGATCGGCATCCCCGCTGAAGAGCTTCCCAAAATATGGGATCGCCTCTATCGGGGTGATAAAAGCCGCTCACAGCAGGGACTGGGGCTTGGTTTGAGCCTTGTTAAAGCTATCATTCAGTCACATAAGGGATACATTGAGGTAACCAGCAACCCTGGCTTCGGTTCTCAATTCGCTATCAGCCTTCCCGTTTTGCCTTCTTCTCTAGCCTTCTAAAAGCCCTTCATGATTTTAATGTTGCAGAAAGGTTCCTGCAATCTTTTTTCCTGTAATATTTTATAGGTATGCTCTCTTTTATCTTATCAATGCACCTCTATGAGCCAATAAGACGCAGTACAACTGCCACAGTTCCCGCAGGGCATCTGCTTATTATTCGACCTGTTTTGTAATCAATATGCTGCCTGGTATGATTCATTCAGCTCGGTGATGTGAGAGAAAAAACACGACAGCGCATGGCATGCGCGAGAGGAAGTTTTAGCAAAGACACAGAGAAAAGAATTAAATTAACAGCAACAAGGGAACCTGGCCTGGTAAAATGGAAACTATATCAAACCGTTCTGCAATCTCCCTGCATTGCCCCCAGTGGTTGATCGGCTTGCGGCGCAGTTCAGTCTTGCGCCTTCTCGGCAAAGGCATAGAACGGAACAGCAAACGCCTGATCCATATGCTTGTCATGTGGTTTTTAAAACCATGCAGCCAGGTGGACCCCGCGAGTTTGAATAATATTCAGAGGATACTTCTGCTGCGTCCCAATTTCAGGATCGGTAATGCCTTAATCAGCACCTCCCTTGTTTTGGCCTTGCGCGAAAGGTTCCCCTCAGCCCGCTTGGACTATGTAGGGGCAGATACTACGTCCATTCTTCTGCAAAACCTCCCGTTAGATCACTTATATGAGATGTCCCGTTCATTTATTGCGCGACCCTGGGCTTACCTGAGGCTGCTGAAAGTTCTACATGAGCAGCAATACGACCTGGTGGTACAGATAGGCAGAGGATCTTTTTCAGGAATGACCTGTATGAATTCTTTAAATGCCCGTTACCGGGTGGGTGCAGGAAAGTGGGCAAAGGCAGTGTGCAATATCCGGGTTGATTTGTCCGGCGCTAAACATGCCTATGACCGGCCGATGGCAGTTGCCAGGACTCTCGGGGCGAGCTGCCGCAATCGACCATTCTATGCCACAACGCAGCAGGAACGTAAAAACGCAATGCAGCGCCTATCAACGGCAAGACTGTCCGATGGGAACAATACGGTTCCATTTGCAGCCCTGTTTATCGGGGGGCATAAGGATAAACGATGGCCGATAGAATGCTGGATTGATTTGGCTAATAAGCTTCAGCAGGCGCACAAAAGAATCATCATTCTCCTCGGACCCGAGGAAGTGAGCATGGGGTCCAGAGTGAGGGAGGCCCTCGGTCCCAGCACCCCCGTCTTCGATCCTCTTCCCCTGCGAGACTTTGCAGCCATACTGCAGCAGGCGCGTCTGGTGGTAACCCCGGATACCGGCCCCATGCATCTCGCCGTGGCATTAGATGTTCCTACCATCGCCATTATCCAGAGTAACATATCTCTTCGCTACGCGCCTCGGGGAGATAGGGATGTAGTCCTGAGGCAGCCAACTTCCGGGCAGGTTTTTAAAACCATACAAGCTCATAGCGAGTGGCCAGAACTCAGCGCATAACATTTAATGAAAATTAAAAGAATAGCAACTCTGGTTCTCTCATTATTTTTTTACAGCAAAGCCTAATGCATCGCCTTACCAAGACTCATGAAATCAGTTTTGATTGCAGATGGCCCGTCTTAAATTCTAATAATTGAGGTTTTGACCTCATTATTATCCTGATTTACGAAACCATCAGAATTTTGCAAGAGAGAAAACCGTATGTGTGGTTTTTTTGGCATAATTGGCTCTGGCTGGCGCAAGGGTGTTAAACAGGCATTAGAAGTTCTGCATCCGCGCGGTCCGGATGAACAGTCATTCGTAGATACGGGCGAATTCATGTTAGGCCACACCCGCTTATCAGTAATCGATCCTGATGGCGGGCAGCAGCCGATGTTGTCTGCGGATGGCCGTTACACCATTGTTTTTAATGGAGAAATATACAACTTTCAGGAGTTGCGCAAAGAACTGGAAGCATCCGGCCACATTTTTAAAACACGTTCTGATACCGAAGTCCTGCTCAATGGCTTTTCAGCATGGGGAGAAAACCTGTTGGATCGTCTGGATGGCATGTTTGCCCTCGCAGTGTGGGACGCAACGATGCGCCGTCTTTTTGCGGGACGTGATCGGATGGGTATAAAGCCTTTTTATTACGCGGTGTCAGGGGGATTGCTGTTCGGTTCAACTTTGGCGCCCTTCTTAAAACTTGAAGGATTTCCCCGCCGTCTGAATTGGGAAGCCCTTCGTGACTATCTGGCTTATAAAACGACGCTGTCGCCGCATAGCTTCCTGTCCGATGTCCATCAGTTGCCGCCAGCTTCAAAGCTTTTGTTCCATGCGGATACTGGACGCTTAGAAGTGTCGAGATACTGGGATATACCTTCGCCAATGAGTATCAATCCAGAGCAGGAAGAATTGCTGGAACGTGTCGATACCGCGCTTGAAGAGAGTGTCAGGAGGCAACTTGTGGCTGATGTTCCTCTGGGTGCGTTTCTTTCCGGGGGGATTGATTCGAGCTTGATGGTTTATTATATGGCAAAGGCCGGGGTTAGACGTCCAAAAACATTCAGCGTTCGATTTGCTGAAGATAAATTTGATGAGACTGTTTTTGCGCGTGCAGTAGCTGATAATTTTGGCTGTGAACACTATGTATTAGATGCCCCTGATATGGATGCCGATGCATTGGCTGCATCAATAGCTGCTCTTGATCAGCCGGTGGCGGACCCATCCTATATCATGATCCATGAGCTTTCCAAATTTACCCGTTCACAAGTTACTGTTGCAATCAGCGGGGACGGAGGGGATGAGGTATTCGCCGGCTATTCGCGGTATGCAGCACAAGAAAAGGATTTTCCCCATCATCCCGGACAACACTTGGCAAAACGCCTGATTGAAGCTGGATTATTGCCTGAACGATTTTTACGTCTATCTCTCTCCGGGCAGGAACGGATGCTGTACCGACACGTGGATGTAGGCCCGTGGGCAGTATCGCACAAGAGTATGAAGACCTATCTAGCGCCGAGTGCTTATGCTGCGTGCAGGCCTCAGGACACGTTGTTGCGCTGGCGGGAACTTGCAAATAGTTTTGGCGGCCACATGGATACCGCCAGCTTGATGCGGACTGAGCTTTGGACTTTTTTATCAGAAAAATGCCTTGCGCGAACCGATCGGGCAAGCATGGCCCACAGCCTTGAGGTTCGTGTCCCTATTCTCGGAAATCCTGTCCTGGATGTGGTGTTGAATCTGCCATCGAAAGTTCATTTTGATACACAGGGCGGCAAAGCTATTTTGCGCTCTCTTGCACGGTTGCACTTACCGGAAATGGTCTGGAACCGTCCCAAACACGGATTTTCAGTTCCCCTGCACAGCTTTTTTCGCGGCGCTTGGAAAAATATAGCAGCGCATGCTGTTGAACAGGTAGAATTGCTGGCGCCTTTTTTGAATGCAGGGGCGGTTAAGTCTTTGTGGCGGGATGTATTGGCCGGAAGAAGGACTAAAGTTAAACTGATGTATACATTGATCGTATTGCTTCTCTGGCTGGAAATAAATCCGCTTGATTATAGCGACTATAACCCGGCGAACAACTGTTGCAGCAAGCAATGCGGCGGATAGTAATAGAAGATAACAGGCACAGCCTTCCAGTTTGCAAACACGCAACGTACCGGAGCACCATCGAAGAATATGACTAAACGTTTCTTCTATGACCCAGCGGAGACGCCGCTATTAAAAAGAATTTTGTATCTTTTTCGGCCCAACGCGCTGCCCGTGAGGAAGTTTCCCTTGGACATTCTTCTGGAGACCGTGGCGGGCTGTAATGCAAAATGCGTTTTTTGCCCCAACGGCAACGGGTCAAGCAAAATTCCACCGGGAAGAATGGATTGGGAGCTTTTCAGGAAAATTATTGATGAGAGCACAGCCCATAGTATCAGGCGTATTAGCCCGTACTTGATGAACGAGCCGCTTTTAGACCGGGATATTGGCAAAAAAATAAAATACATCGCCGAAAGCAGAGGGCTGGACAGTTTTCTCATAAAAATAAACACCAATGCCAGTTTACTTGATGAGGAAATGGCCCAGTCGCTTATTGAGTCAGGGCTTGACCGGATTCATTTCAGCTGCCACGGCATTTCCAGGGAATCCTATGAGGAAAGCATGCAGGGGCTCTCTCTGGAGAAGACGCTGGCAAACATTGACCGGTTTCTGGATCTGCGGAACAAAAACGGCTCCAAACGCCCTAAAGTTGCAGTGACGATGTTAAAAACAAAGCTTATCGAGCAGGAACTCCCCCGTATTAAGACATACTGGGAGGCGCGGGGTGTATCGGTTCATATACGGCCGCTTGAGAACAGGGCAAATCCTGAAATTGGCGGAAAAGGCCTCGCGCCGGAGGCGTGGAGAAAATTTTCGTGGTGCAAACGGCTGTTTGCCCAGGCAAATATTCTCACCAACGGGGATATGGTGTTGTGCTGCGTTGACTACGGGTACACCACGGTGCTGGGGAATGTAAGTGAAACAAGCATTGCAGCTGTATGGAATTCAGAGAAAGCAAAAGATATTCGCAGGCGCTTTTTAAGCGGTAACACTGAAGGACTTCTGTGCCATGCCTGTCTGAAACAGCCCGCATGACTCGCCCTTTTTCATCATCGATTAAATAAGTGACCGTTAGGCAGTATACAGAAATTACCACCTTGACAGAACTACACTTCAATAACATTGACCCTCACTACGAGATAACAAAGCACGAGCGTATAACTGCTTTTTTTGCAATTGCGCTGACACTGCTGTTGAGAATTGTGTTTATCTTTCGGTATCAATTTGATTCAGATGAATCTCAACACCTACACATTGTGTGGGGTTGGGCACACGGACTTCTTCAGTACCGGGATCTGTTTGATAATCATACACCGCTGTTTCACATACTGAGTGTACCGCTTTATTTTGCTTTTGATGATAATCCTAATGTTCTGTTCTTTATGCGCTTGGCAATGGTTCCCCTTTATGCGGCGGTGTTGTGGTGCACCTATTTGATAGGCCGTGAAATTATTTCTTATCGAGCAGGCATATGGGCAGCCATATTCACTGGACTGTATCCGTCTAATTTTCTCTGTTCCGTCCAATATCGTCCCGATAATCTGTGGACAGTATTCTGGTTGTTTGCCATTGCCGTACTCATAAAAAAGCAGATTCGGCCCCTGCGGTGCTTTTATGCCGGCTTATTATTAGGGGCAGCAATGGGTACGTCGATAAAGACGAGCTTACTGTTGTTCGCGCTTGCGGCTGCAGCCTTTGCCGTTATAATTTTCTTTTATAACCGTTACCAGCATCGTAATGCTGTCTTCCATTTAGCCCGCTGTGCGGCTGCCCTGATCGCGGGACTGTCCGTAATCCCTGCGCTGCTGACCCTGTTCTTTTACCTAAAAGGTGGTCTGGCACCCTTCCTCTATCAGACTATAGGATATAATGCACTTCCAGTTCAGTTATTATCGTTTAAATCGCGGGTTTTTATTTTCCCTGGGTCTCTGGTGCTGCTCTGTTTGATTGCACGTGGCATTATCCGGCACTGCTCAGAAGATACCCGGAAAATAACCCGGTGCGTTTTTGTCCTTTTTACCGGAGGATTTTATATTGCAGCGCTTGAGGCGTTCTGGCCTCTGCTGGAATGGGAGCATTATCTGCCATTTTATCCGCTGTTTATTATCGTCGTAACACCACTCATTTTGAAAGTACCGTTCACCTTGCAGGCACGCTGCATAGTACGTTCTCCGGCCTTCTGCCGGTTTTTGATCTTTGCTGTCCCCTTATTTTTTGCCGTCATGGAAACCGGTTCCATACTTGGGTTTGCAGATGGTGGCGCACCATGGAAGAACGGATGCAGCACCGAAATAAACCTGCTGAATGATGTCCTGCGCCTTACATCACCTGAAGACTTTGTTGCTGATTTTAAAGGTGAGACCATCTTCCGCCCGCGATCTTCTTATTATGTACTGGAGAAAATCACCCGTAAAAGATTCGAGCGTGGACTGCTTCCGGATGACATCCCTGAACGCCTTATTAAAACCCGCACCTGTGTTGCAACATTAGACGATATAAGGTTCCCGGATCGTGCCCGGATTTTTTTAAACCGGAATTATGTCTCTGTAGGGCGCCTGCGCGTAGCAGGACAATTGCTTCCGGGCACCTCCGAGTCAATGTCATCGATTTCCTTTAATATACAGATTCCTGCGCGTTACGTGCTCGTGTCTCAGGACTGCGCTCCCTCAGGATTGCTGGATAATATTCCCTATGATGGTGAACGCTTTCTGGAAGTCGGACATCATGAATTCCGTCCAGCTTTTCCCAGCTGCAGGTTCGCACTGCTGTGGGCAAAAGCTTCTAGATTAGGATTTTCCCCATTCACATAGATAATATATATATTTGCCATATAACCAAATGAAATTGCTTAATATAACCGCTAAAGATATCTTTCAGCCCTTGCAGGATGACACTTTTTCAACACCCCCGCCGTTATCGCTAACAATTCTTTCTTACATGAAAGTATCCATACTGGTGCCAGCTTTTAATGAGATTGCGACAATTGGTCAAATCATAGAGAGAATAAAGGCAGTCAAACTACCAATAGAAAGGGAGATAATAATTGTCGATGACTACTCCACAGATGGGACAAGAGAATTTTTATCACAACTGAGAGATGAAGAGATAAGAGTACTATTCCATGATCAAAACAGGGGAAAAGGCAGGGCTATTCGTACGGCAATCGAAGATTCAAGTGGTGATATCATTCTCATTCAGGATGCTGATCTTGAATATGACCCTCAAGAGTATATCCAACTATTAGAACCTATTCTTCATAATAAGGCGTCTGTGGTCTATGGTAATCGAGTGATTCCAGGGGTAAAAAGATCATATAACCGGTATTATTGGGGTGGGCGTTCCTTGACAGCCGTTACCAACCTTTTATACCGCGCAGGAATTCACGACGAGCCTGTGTGCTACAAGGTATTTAAAAAGGAAGTGCTAAATGCTTTTAGATTAAAATGTGAGCGGTTTGAATTCTGTCCGGAATTTACCGCTAAAGTGTGCAAGGCTGGATATGAAATTTATGAAGTTCCAGTGTCATACAATCCGAGAAAATTTTACAATGGTAAAAAGATAACCTGGATAGATGGATTGCAGGCCATATGGGTCCTTTTAAAATATAAATTTGTTGATTAAAATATATCCACTGTTCTGAGCCTGTCTTACACAATAACTCCTGCAACCAAACATTCAACAGACTGAAAGACTACTACAGCAATGTCTCTCGTGGAAATCAATTTCCGAGGAAAGAAGATGAAAAGCGGTGAGTAATTAAATTTTATAATGCTCGAAAGCTGAAATAAATTATCCAACAAAATGCAGACAAAGAGGTCTGGCATATGAAATTTAGGTTTAGTGAACCTCTATTTATGCTTTTCAATGAGCCCTTAAGCAATGAAGTCATGCAGCCATCATGATTTCAGGTAGGTAATTAAAGCATATGATGGACATTTTTCACTATCCCATTATCTTGGCTCCCACCACGCAGGGAGTAAGGGCGTCCGCCAGGTGAATCTTACCTTGTGGCAGCCAGGATGGTATAGCAACTAAGATTGTACACAAGATTGCTCAGCCCAATAACATAGCGGCTAACACCGCAAAATGAAAAACGTACATTTTTTATTTGAACAATTTAGTCAGAAGTCGTGCAAGCCGGAAGAGGTGCAGCGAGGTGAGCGAGCCGCGGCTTACTTATTACTGATACTGGCTGTGCTGCTGCGTATTGTTTACATTTTCCGCTATCGTTTTGATTCTGACGAACCCCAGCATCTACACGTCGTGTGGGGCTGGGCACACGGACTTCTTCAGTACCGGGATGTGGTTGATAATCATGCCCCGCTGTTCCACCTGCTGTGTGTTCCTCTTTATAAAATATTCGGTGATAACCTTAATGTCTTGTTCGCAATGCGTCTGGCAATGCTTCCTCTCTTTATAATGGTGTTATGGTGTACGTACTTGATAGGGCGGGAGATTTTTTCTCACCGAGTCGGTTTATGGGCAGCGGTGTTCACTGGTCTATTTCCTTTATTTTTCCTATGTTCTGTAGAATTTCGCACTGATAACCTCTGGACCGCGCTCTGGCTGCTGGCGGTGACTATACTCATCGGGGGGAACTTAAAAGTAAAAAAATGTTTTTGGGTCGGCTTTTTACTGGGTGCGGCTATGGGCGTCTCAATGAAGACGACCTTATTGCTCACCTCACTTGCGGCAGGCGCACTGGCAACAATTCTTTTTTCCCCAGACCGTTATTTATCAAGATATGCTTTGAGACGCCTCTTAACATATGCATTTTCTATGCTTGCCGGGTTCTCTGTGGTCCCCTTGATACTGCTACTTTTCTTTTACTACATAAAAGATATTGGACCTTTTTTCTATGGAACAATAGAACATAACGTTTTCCCCGGCCTGGGTTTGTGGCATAGATTTTATGTACGGGCTCTTATTTTCCCTGTGTCACTTGCAATCCTTTACTGGTTTGCACGAATCATTGGTAAAAATACCGCCCATGAAGGCCAACGATCCAAGCGGGTTTTTATCTGCTTTATTGGCGGCATTTACTTCTCGGCATTAAAAGCTTTTTGGCCGGTGCTGGAATGGCAGCATTATCTTCCGTTTTATCCCCTCTTTGTTATCATACTGACACCTGTGGTCTTGAGGCTGCTTCCCCTATGGATTTTGAAGCCTCAGAGTAATGAGCAACTAAACCACCGTTTTCTCGGATGGTCAGTACCTGCTTTGATTATTTTTCTGGAAATTGTCTCGATACTTTGTTGTGGCGAAGGGGCACCCTGGCATAACCGCACATCCAGGCAAATGCAACTTCTAAGCGATGTGCTCCAGCTTACAGGACCCGGTGATTTTGTTGCTGATTTGAAGGGAGAGATGATTTTTCGCCAACGTTCCACCTACTATATTCTGGAAATAATCACACGGGAACGAATTAAACGCGGGCTGCTGGTAGATGACATACCTGAACGCCTCATTGCAACCCGCACTTGTGTTGCATCTCGCGATAGCAAGAAGTTTCCAGTGCGTACCCGTGCCTTCCTTAGGGACAATTATCTGCCTGTTGGCAGTCTGCGCGTAGCCGGGAAATTCCTTCCACCAGCTTCTGAAAAAAACAACTCTATTTCATTTGACATCCAAATTCCTGCCCAATATGTGATTATTTCCAAAAACGGCCCTGCTGCAGGCACGCTGGATGGCACACCGTATACTGGTGCCTGTTTTCTAAAAGGCGGACATCACGAGTTTCGCGTATCTTTAACAAATGACAGGTTTGCCCTTATTTGGGCAAAGGCACAGGAGAGTGGTTTCTCCCCATTCTCTTAATAGATAAAATTATATGATAACCACTCTGGACTTTACCAAGGATTCCCGGGTGATGGTTCTTGCCCCTCACCCGGATGATGAGGCGCTTGCCACAGGTGGTCTCTGGATAATCCGGGGATAATCCGGGGACACCATACTAGTTTTTGATTGACAAGGAAACAGCAGAATCGGGTGGGCATTGGGGTCAGGCTTAACAATTTTTATTTATGAAGTTTGATTACCGCATGCTGTACTTTTATTTAATAATCCCTGGTCACAATATGCTGATACAATAACACCAGACCAGGTGAAATAAAAAACCCCCAATCACGATACGGTGAAAGGGGGTTTTTATCTTGTTTAAGGAATTATGTTCTATTCGCTCATCGGGAATGCAACGCCGGGAGCCAGCAGATCCTGCGGGTCAATAACGTTCTTAATAATTTTAGCCATGGCAAAATGATCCGGGCATTCAGTCCAGGTGCGCTTGTCACGGCCAACGCCCAGAGGCGCCATGCCGATCTCCTGCATCATCACATCAAACTGGGCCTTGATAACACCCACCATGGGCAGGAACTTGCGGTTGGCATAGTCCAGCACAAAGATAACCTCTCCTGCCGCGTTTGAATGGCCACCCATTGACAGGTAGGTCTGGCCGCAGCTTGCATAGAGCCTGATCGTGGGGTGCGGGTGATTAAGAAATTCCGGATTGTCGCGGCAAACCTGCTGGTACGCCTGCATCCCCCGGTCCATATAGATTTCAAGTTTTTCCAGAGAATCAAACACACCGCCAGAAACAAAGATGCCGCCGGAGTCAGACGTGCCGTTGAAGGTGCCGCAAATTTTCGGGCTGTTGCACTGCTGCCAGCCTGCTGCATTTGCCTCATGGCCGTCAAGTATTGCAACCATCCAGCCCGGCATCACCACGCCGCCGTGCTGCTCAAGAATCCTGATGCAGGCATTGCGTTCAAAGTCAACTTTTGCCCGGGATCCGCGGAAGGACATGCCGATCAAATTGATGTCCTGAGTTGCTTTCACGAAATGCGCTCCCTCCTGCCAGTGCTGGCTTGAATAGAGCGCGTGGGTCCAGCAGCCAGGGCCCATCACGGTTGCTCCGCAGGCGTATTCCTTCTTCATCACTTCGTACATGGCAGTGCATGCTGAAGAGAGGGTCGGGTAGGTCACCCATAAAGAGCCAACCTCCTGGGGCGTTGCGAACAGTCTGAACTCCATTTCAGTCACTATGCCGTATCCCGCGTTGGAGAAGAACGGCAGGTAGGTCAGCGCCGGGCCGGGGCCGTGCGGCCAGCCGGGTGCTTTCGGGTTTGACATCGAGCCTGCCTTCAGAATCTCGCCGCTTGCCAGCACCATTTCATAACCG
>Ga0031655_10002236_pt1 | contig 11248 bp, 9 predicted proteins | sample FrelakmetHBP12HB_FD_55187 | JGI IMG/M metagenome (GOLD analysis project Ga0031655, IMG submission 55187) | Freshwater lake sediment microbial communities from the University of Notre Dame, USA, for methane emissions studies -HBP12 HB | ecosystem: Environmental > Aquatic > Freshwater > Lake >... | reverse complement strand
TCATTGAAAGTACCTTTTATTTTTACTATTTAGATACTAATCTATCTTAATGGTTTTGTAAATCTATTGTTATATCCCCGCCATAAATGGCGGGGTCTTACAGCACTGGGGATAAAAATTTTTTCTAGTGTGACCTATTTTGTGCTTATTTTTTTAATTGGCAGTGACTATAGTTCATACGTTTTAATTTTTTTTCTTTTCTTTTTCCTTCTTTTTCCTTTTGTTTCTTTTGTTTCTTTTGTTTCTTTACGCATTTTATATGATGCATAACCACAATTTGTTGATATTGGTTCGGGAACAGCATACCCCAAACTTTCTATTTCACCAATTTTATTTCTAAGTGATCTAATTGGTATTTTTAGTTCTTTACTGGTTTTTGTTCTGCTACCGTTGTGTCGTGTTAAAACCGTGATGATGAAAACAGAAATCAATTCTAATATGGTAGTTCCTTCTTTTACTTGGAGCATTAGGCACATCAAACCATCTGGCAGTTCACGTTTAGGAATAGTCATTCTAAACCTCCTTGCTGATTTGATTCGAGATCATGTTTTGTATTGGTTCTACTTGCAATATAAGTGCGGGGTAAAAAAAGCTCTAATTAGGAAAATTAGAGCTAGTAAAAGGACTGAAGCTATCGATCAAACTTAGTGTAGTATAGTTCTAGTGGCATGTCTAGATTAATTTTTTCAATACATCTATAAGATTTGCACTTACATATATCTCACCGGCATCTAATCTTTTTTGGAAATTTGATTTGTTTACATTTTTTATCGTGCCCGTTTTTATATTTTTTAGTTTCAATTCATTGCCTATGCTTACAACTTGATATAGATCAGTTTCACCATTTTCTTTTGGTATTCGATATGTTCGGTCCTTTTCTATTAATCGTTCCATTATAATTACCCCTTTGAAAAAATCTTCAATCATAATATAACTGAGTATATTTCAAACTGTAGTAGGAGTAGATATGTCAATTAGAATTATCCCAAAGGGAAATGGTTACTTTAAAAATTATGATAAAATTTTTGGAAAGAAAAAGAAAGAGAAAGAAAAAGAGGGAAAAGAAAAGAAAGAAAAGAAAGAAAAGAAAGTTGAAGAAGAAGAAGAAAAATCAGAATTTGTAGGGTCTTGTTCAATTCTAGTTGGGACTGAAATCATAAATTGTAAATTGCTACGTATTACTAATGGTAGGGCTACGGTAATTGTAGATGGTTATACATGTTCAGATTGTTTTCCAGCCGAACATATTATGAACTACGTTCCACCGGATTGATCATACTACACCTGTTAGTGGTAAAACAAAAGGAACAGGTCCAATTGGTGGTGTTTTAGTATCAATACCAGTAATGGTATATGTGACGCTCGCAAATGCCTTATACATGGCTTTGGGGAATTCTGCCTGTATTGTAGCTATTACGGGTTGAGAGCCGCTTAGATCAGAAATAAGCCTTGATACTGCGGTAGCAAGGGTAGGTGGGTCTATAACGGCTATAGCGGTAGCGGCAATGCCGTTTGTGCCTGATGGCGGTGGTGAGATACTGGCACCGGCAGTTATTGCCATAATACTTGCTAGCATTGACGTTTGCCAAGCATTTGCTATTTTGATTGCTGGTGATATGGGATCAGGAGAAGGTATTTTTGATACTGTAAAATACGCTTCTTGAAATACACTTTTTTGCCATGTAAATTGTAGTGGTGTTATTTTAGCAACACTATTATTGAATTCCAGTTTCCCCGTCACACGGGCATCTAGGAAGTTAGCCATATTTTTTGGAGCCTGATCGCCAGTGATGTCATTTGGTATTTGTGCAAATTCTTCAAGCCATACTGACATAGGTTCTAACATATATGATCCTTTTTAGTGGTTGTTATGTCGTCTTTCTTTTTTTTCAGTTTGAGACTAATTTTTTTTCTTGTCAACAAGCTTAGATTCTGAATAACTGATTCTCTTGAATCAAAAAAAAATAGTTATGTGCAATAATGACTTAGTAGTGAGTGGTTGTGGAAGAGAGTAAAACTATTTCTATAAAAGATGAAGCCGGTGCTCGTTTTGCAGCGTCTTCTTCTTTTATTAATGGCCTACAATTTCATTGGGAGCCACCTTCAGCCAGTAAACATAGTTCAATTTATCACGCAAGTACTACAGTCCAAACACGTATGGTTGAGATCGATCATCCGTCCTCTTTTAGTAGAATAGAATTATTACAAACAGATAACGAAATACGAACAGAACAAGAGATACAAGATCGTAAAGATTACTATTCTCTGCGTAATAAAGATGGTTGTAAAACGAAAAATCGTTTGTTTAAAGGAGAAAATTTTAATTTTAAACCTTGTTGGTTTCATCAAGCGGTTGCACCCGCATGTATAGCTACAAAACAAACAGATAGCATTTTTGCAATATTGAGAAGTCTTAATAATCGGTATAAGTATGAAACTGATTACAACCAGATTATTTCTTTAGAGAACGCAATAAAGCTTAAAAAAGGAGAATTGCGACATATAAGAAATAATTACAACAGTTCACATTTTCTTCATTATAGGGTTTATTTTTTCGATCTAGATTATGCACGTATTGTTCCCGTGGAAGAAATTCTAGATTTTCTAAAAGAAATAGAGTTATTTCCTTATTTGCGCTCGGTTGTGAAGACATCTCTTACTGGTTATCATCTATATATGAAATCTGAGATGATTGCATCAAGGAAACATGTTGCGAACTGGCCGATTGCCCTTACGGATAGCGAATTATTGCAAGCTACAGATCCTAAATATCTTGAAGAATTGGCTAAGAGATGCCCTAATAGAAATGGTTTAGAGTGGCGTAAAGTCAGATTAAGAGGTTTACCAGCACCATCTCGTTTGAGTAGTATTCCTATTCCAATACCCGAAGAGGCAGAATTAATAGATGGTCTTTATTATGGTGATGATAATTGCTACAAAGATTTTCTTAAAGCATACAAAGAAATAGCGCATGTACTTGGTTCAGATGAATCGGTTTTAAATAGTGTAGGTTTAGCGCAATTGCCGGGGTATTCAAATCCTAAAAGCGGTTTTACGGCACATGAGGTTTACACAAATACAGAATCTCCTGTCTTGACTTTGAAGATTGCTAAAAATCAAATAAGTGAAAACATAAAGGATTGGTGCCATAAAAACAATAAGAAATCATTTTATGTTCCAAGTAGCAGTAATAGGGTAGAAAGAACTCTAGTTGTATCAAATAAAGAGGTTTTAAAAAAGTTTGAGGGTGTAAAAATTAAATTTGATCCATCTTCCTCTGCGTTTGTCTTACCTATTATCCCTATAAAAAAAGTTGAAGAATCTAAAGTAAAAAAAGAATCAAAAGAATCAAAAGAACAAAAAAATATAGAAAGTATAACCAAAACAAAAGGTAAGAAAAAAATATCATGTTTTTTACCATCCTCTTTCGAGGAGTATTGCAGTATTCATGAATTGAATGATTCCCTAATATGGGATTATGATATAAATGGGCACAGTGATGCGATGCTTAAACTTCTAAGTCGTTATGCCTTTACTTATATTGATTTGGAAAATACTGAACAACAGGAAATGTACTTTGATACTATTATAAAGCCTTATTTTAATGTGCGTGATTCCGCTGCGTGTAATAGGACTAATAGAATTGGCGGTTTAAGGATTTTGTTTAGGCGTTTTGTTTCGCTGTGCAAAAATACTGCGACATCTCTTACACCTATTAGAAATGATATTGCACGTAGTAGAAATTTAGTACCGAATCAAAAGTATTATACGGCAAGTGCTGATTTACAAAAAGATTGGAATCAACAACTGATAGATACTTTAGGGGCGGATCATAGGCTTGTTACAAATAAAGTAGAAATAAAACTACGTAGTCTTCTGTGTGATTATGTTATTGCTGGTACTGTTATTTCAGAAGAGAACAATAGATTACATTTTCAATTTCAAATCCCAGCTAAAGTGTTAGCTGATCACATAAATGGGTATAAGAAAAAGCTTAAGGTTTATGAAGAACTTGGATTCTATTCTAGTTGTGAAGACTATAAAAGACCAATAAAACGAAATGGCCGTATTGCGGAAAGCGGGGAGTGTAAAAAGAGTTTTTTAAATATAAAAGCAAAAGAGATTGTTTTAGAACAAGAACTTTCTATTGCGAGTAAAATAATGGAAAATAATATAAAAGAAGAAACTAAAGTTATTTCAGAAGATATAAAGAAATTCCCAACCCAAGAAGAAATCAAAAAATACNCTGATGATGAAAAGAAAACTTTTCTTTATGACATTCTTGTACATAACATAAACCTAGATAAGTTTACAATGGCCTCGACACTGCTAGGGTACATCGAAACTAGAGATAAAGAAAAAGAAGATGTGTTTAAGTATGGGGAAAAGTTGTTTGTTGATACGGTAATTGATCGATATCTAAATAATCAACTTCCTGTGAAAACACATTATATACAATGTGAAAATATGTTGAATGCTCTTAAGCATGTTATAGGCAATGATCCCCCTCCGGTAATAGTGGATACTAAATTACCTAGTATGGAAGAAATAGAAACTTATGACGATGCAGCTAAGAAAACTTTTATTTATAACAAACTTATGTACTGGCTCCCAGAAGAGCTTATAGAATTTAAGAGTCTTAAACTATTGCAAACCGGTGCATATGATGGTGTAAGTCGAGATGATTATGAAAAGATTCTTATAGACAGTTTGTTTGAAAAATATTTATATGCTGAACTTCCTTTGTTAAAAACACCACGAGAATCGCTTAATGTTAAGTATATAGTAAAAGAAGAAGCTTTTGATCCTCTTAAAGTTGTGTTCATTCCAGCGGATAAAAATCTATCAACGGATGAACAGTGTACGTTTTATAGCAAACAAATAGATGCACATAGGCGTAGATGTAAGGAAGAAATAAATAAGACTAGAAACCACGATCCAAAACTAAGGGAAGAATTAGATCAGAACAAAAAAGAGCTTTATGATATCATACAGGAGTTGAATGAACTTATAACACTTAAGGATAAGCTTTATTGGGAGTTTAGAAATAGGGCTGAAGATCGTTATGACTGGGGTAAGTGGGTAAATCCGGGTTGTTTGAACAGGGATAACATGACGAAGATATATATTGAGAATCTTCAAAAAGAAGATCCTCTATTATATGAATTTTATTTAGAACCTGTAAGACTTTATGCAGTAGAGCACACATTTACGCCTAAAGTTGAAAAACATGCCTTGCGAATTGTATACCTCAAGAATACAGTACCAATTCCTTTAGATTATGATGAAGATTTTTCATACCTTAAAAAATGCAAAAGTCAAAGAAAGTATGTAATTTCCTTGTTAGCATTGTTGTAAAAATAGTATATTCTCTTTTCATGTTTACTCAAAACAGGATGGGAATATGTTTAGACCTGATGATATTGGAAAAATTTTTGGACAGGACCACATCCAAGAAATTCTTTTGACATGGGTAGAGGATATTAAGAAACTACCACAACAAGTTTTGATATCCGGTCCATATGGCACAGGTAAAACTACAATAGCCAGAATATTGGCAAGTCATATAACAAAATCCAAAAAAGATCTGTATGAGATCAATGCTGCTGATAATAGGGGTATTGATGATGTTCGGTCGTGGATAGATTCTGCAAAATTCTCACCGCTGGGTGAGGGTGGTAAAGTTTATATTATAGATGAATTGCATCAGATGACAAACACAGCACAATCGGCATTACTAAAAATTCTTGAAGAGCCACCACCAAATGTTTATTTTTTCTTGTGTACCACAGAACCTTGTAAATTGATCGGCCCTATTAGGTCAAGATGTACTGGCTTAGAATTGAAACTGCTTACTTTACAAGATACGTGTGACTTATTAGCTTTTGCATTCAATAACCAATTGAGTAAACAGATAGCAGAGGCGATACATTATAAAAGTACGGGCCACGCCAGAGATGCCGTCAAAATGGCTGAATTAGCGGTGATTTCGAATGTAGTTAGTATCGAAGAATTGAATAATCAAGTTGGACTTGGTTATGCTGAAATAGAGAGATTAGTAATCAATATCCTTAATGGAAAAGTAGCATGGGGAATCGCCACACAACTGCTTACAATACAAGATGCTCAAATTTTGGATACAATAATAGATCAAGCCGTCTTAAATCAATATGAAATAGTTTTAAAAAATTACCCCAGTTTATTGCAAGTACGTTTGCTTAGAAAAGAATACAAGATTTCTATAACTGAACAAATATTGCATTTTTTGTCTATCTGTCATTCAATACTTACTTAATATTTGAGGATGTTTATGAGTGTTTTAGAGCAATTGATATCGGGTAAGGATAGGGTTCAATATCTTTTAGAAAACTATCCTAGTCTGCGAGATGATGATAAAAAACTTTGGATTTCCTATCTAGTTCTTTTTCATAACTTGCAGGATGTTTTAATTCGTCCTGAACCTTTTGAGGCTTTGTGCAATCTTTTGCTCAAAGATAATGTGTGTAGCTGGGAAACTATTCGAAGGTTGCGTCAAAAACTACAAGAAAAAGGTGGTTATGAAAAAATAGGGGGTGATCCGACAATACAGACCTTGCATAGATTACGAGCTAAAGGTAAAAAGGTAGAAGGCAATAAGGGTAAAAATAGAAATTTTAATTTACATAGTAGAGTAGAAGTGCTGTTAAAAAATTATTCTCCTTTACGTGATAACGATACTCAATTATGGTTAGCATATCTAACTATGTTTCATGGGATGAAAGAACGCATTAATGGGAGTATTGATGCTTATGAAGAGTTTTGTGATATGATTCTTAGCAAAGAAGTGCCGACTATGGAAAGTGTAAGAAGAGCACGACAACTTTTCCAAGAAAAGGGCTTATACATGGGTGAAAAAAGAAAACAAAAGAAAACTACAAATGCTGAAAAAGTTTCTAATGGCTAGGTGAAAGGTTGTTGTTATGGCTAATACTGTCAGTTTATGCATGATATGTAAAAATGAGAAGTCAAATATTGGTGCTTTAATGGAAGATGTTTGTCCTGTACTTGAAGAAATACATGTGACAGATACTGGAAGTACAGATGGTACTTTAGAAATATTAGCAGAAAAACAAAGTAAATACCCCAATCTTCATATTCATCATTATGACTGGACAGATCATTTCAGTGATGCTCGCAATTTCAGTTTTAGTCATGCTGGTAATGTTGATTGGGTATTTTGGCTTGATTCTGATGACCGGATTAATTCAAATGCTTTGAAAAATTTTAAAGATCAACATCTCGACAATTCTAATGTTGATTGTTGGCTCTTACCATATATTTATAGCAAGAATCCAGACGGTAGCCCTCAAACCTACTTGACTAGAGAACGATTTATTAGAAAAAATAAAAATCCTACTTGGATTGGAGCTATTCATGAAACTGTTGCTATTCATTACATGCGTCAAGCAGACTATCAGGATTTGAAAGTTGAGCACAACAGGGATGGAAAATTTATTGATCCCAAAAGAAATTTAAGAATTTTAGAAAAGGAATTTGAAAAAGATTCTAGTGATCCTCGAACAGCATACTATTTTGCCAAAGAATTGTTCGATCATATCGATCCAAGAGCTAAGGATAAGCTAATTTATTATTTGGACCTTAAGTGTGATAAATATTGGGACGATGAAATCGGGGCTAGGTTTAGATTAGCCAAGCAATATCTGAGTGAAAATAATTTCAGAGCAGCTATTCAGACCATAGAATTTGTTTACCATTTGGATGGCACTAGATGCAGAAGTGAATACTATTTTGTTTTTGGTGAGGTAGAATATAGGTTAAGAAATTATAAAATAGCTATTGATTGGTTTAAGCGATGCTTATATGCGCCCCCCGGACCTCCTAGAGTATTATGCTTGGAGTACTGGACATGGCACCCCCATAAAAAATTAGCTGAGTGTTATTATGAGATAGGTGAATGGGATAAGGTTGCTTACCATATTGGTAAAGTTAAGGAGATTTTGCCGGGTGATATGGGAACTGAAATATGGGCTAAAAACTTACAGGCCACTAAATTATTTCCCAAGAATTCTAATTTAGTTGTTTTGGAATTTGGTACTAATCTGCGTAATGATAGCTATAAAGTAAATCTGGAATCTTTTAGATGCAGTACCGATTTCAATCCATGTTTTGATCGAATGTGGAAGTTCAGTAAACAGATTCCCTTTTCAACTTCTTGTATAGATGGTATTGTTATTGATTCGGATTTTTTTAAAGGAATTTCTATAGAAGAACTTACTCGTGTCATCAAACCCTGCGGATTTTTGTGGGTGGTAATGGGGGATTGTTTTCACGTTATTTCATTAAATATTGGTGAAAATTTTAATGATTTAGGTACTGCTGTTTATAAGGGTGTATATGTAAAAAATTTAATTCGTATAGATAAGACTAAGCCAAATATTGGTTACACACATTCCCCATGTGCTATTGATTATGGTGGTTATCGATATCGTATACATAATTTGATTATGTCGGCTAAGAAAAATGGTTATCCTGTTTTTGATATGAATACTCTAAATCGTGAGGTTGATCTTTACGTTGATATGCAGATGCAGGAAAGACGGGGGAAGGTTAATGTATTAGAAGTCTGTGAAAAATTGGATACTTATGGTTTTAATGTTCAAAATGCTGATGTTCTAGATGCGTGTAGCCCTTTGTTGGCCGAGTACCTTAAGAAAAAATTTCCAGATAAGGTAGTTATTAACATAGATGATCATTTTGAATTGATGAATGAAGATTGGTTGTGAGGGTACAATATGTTTACAGTTGGATGTTTTGGTTACGGTGGTACTGTTGCACTTATTGAACAGTTTAGAGAAGAATTAGAACTAAATAAAATAAATATTATAACTTGTCATGAACATGCAAATGCTACTGTTCAATATGATAGAACCCAAATTAATAAATTTATCGATTCTTGCGATATTATACTTTTACCCTGTAGGACAAAACTACAGCCAGCAAAATCGGTGAATCGTTTAGCACTGGCAATGTCGAGAAAGAAAGCATGTGTTGTATCATCACTAGATGCATATATGCGATATGTAAAAGATGGGGTAAGCGTCTTAGTAGCAGATACCAAAGAACAATGGTTAGAATGTGTTTTACAACTTAGGGATGATCCGGGTTACAGAGAAAGAATAGCTACTAAGGGTTATGAGATAGCTATGAATCAACTACATCCCGCAGGTCAAATTACAAGATTATTTTCTGCATTGAGCAAACATAATATTTTTGGGTCATGGCCACAAGAAACTTTTGTTCAAGTTATTATACCGCATTATGCAGATAGGCTTGATTATTTGGAGTTAGCAGTTAAATCTGTTGCAGAATCATGGGGTCCAACTAGAGATATTTTAGTTGTTTCATCATCCAAACAGAACCCTGAAAATGCGCTAAAAATATATCCAAATGTTAGGGTTATCCATCAAAATGAAAGATTGTCATTTTCACAGGCAAATAATTTAGGTTTGAAAAATGCAAACACTAAAACTACTCATTTTCTATTGCTTAACGATGACACTATCGTAACGCATAAAGCTTTAGGTAATATGATAAGAACTGTATATGCTATGGGAAATAATTGCATTTTGAATCCCTATAGTAATTGCGACAAGGGATGGTTGCATAATGCCGATATCTTCGTTGCTTCAAAGGATCTCCACCCTAATATGCAGATTGAAGAATTTCAATCACATGAGCTTGATGCAATTTTTAAATTTGATACGAGTGAAACTACGGATGTTTTAGATTCTCCTTTTTGTGCTTTTTACTGTACTTTAATACCCAAACAAATTTTTGAAAAAGTAGGTTTCTTAAATACACTTTTTAAGAACGGTGGTGAGGATCTAGATTACTGTGAGCGAGCTAAACGCTTTGGTTATACATGTAACTGGACTAAGTATGCATATTGTTTTCATTTCGGTGGTAAGACAAGAGCAGTTTCTGAAAGTGAAAATTATCAACAGCATCATAAAGAGGATGTTGAAAATAACATACTCACTAAAAAAAGATGGGCACCTAATAAAAAAAGGATTGCAATTTGGACCGGTCCTGCTTGGGAAACATGGGATCTAGATTCTTATAAAACAACCGGTATTGGTGGATCTGAAACATGCGCTGGTAGATTAGCTCAAACAGCCGCAGAAGCTGGACATTCGGTTACTATGTATGGAAGTCATGAGCTTAAAGAACAGTACGGTGTTCAGTTAATGCCGTGGGATTCGTTTAGACCAGAAGAAGAATATTTCGATCTATTCATAGCCTCTAGGAATGTTAATTGTATTGACGAGAGATTGAAAGCTAAAAAGGTTTTAGTTTGGGTCCATGATATATGGTTATTATCCGGTAAAGAAATTTCAGAGTATAGAAAACAACGTATTGATAAATTTGTTTGTTTGTCACCATGGCATGTAGATTTTTTTAGTAATCATCATCAACTACCAAAAGATAAAATAACTATTATACCTAACGGTATAAATGTTGAATTATTTGATCCACCAAATACAGAGGCTAAGAAATATGGTAAATTGCTCTATTCAAGTTCCGCAGATCGAGGTTTAGACAATCTAATTTACTGCATGATTTTTGCAAAAGATAAGATTCCTGAACTTCATTTGGATGTTTATTATGGATTTTTTAACTATGAGAGTGCAGTTAGGAGTCGTGGCAACGCTATCGAAATTAAGCAAATGGAAGATTTGAAAGCCCTGATTGAAAAGCATAGTGATTTTGTGACTATGTATGGTCGTGTGTCGCAAGCAGAACTAGCTAAAAAATGGAATGAAGCTTATGGTTGGGTATATCCCTCAAGCTTCAGCGAAACTTTTTGCATTACAGCAAAAGAAGCTCAATTATCTGCAACTCCTATTGTTTGTTCTAATGTTGCAGCACTTCAAACAACAGTTGGTGATTATGGTCATCTTGTAAAACATGACCCATATAGTTATGACGGTAGATTGGAATTTGTTGATCAAATGGTTAAGATACATAAAGAAAAAGATTACTGGTTAGAGATGTCTAAAAAATCGTTTTCCGGTGCGAAGGGTATTGGTTGGCAAGATCGTTGGAACGATTATTGGAGTCTGTGGTTATGACGATTGGAAGGGATATTTATCCCCAGTGCTGTAAGACCCCGCCATTTATGGCGGGGATATAACAATAGATTTACAAAATCATTAAGATAGATTAGTATCTAAATAGTAAAAATAAA
>Ga0031655_10002228_pt1 | contig 11275 bp, 9 predicted proteins | sample FrelakmetHBP12HB_FD_55187 | JGI IMG/M metagenome (GOLD analysis project Ga0031655, IMG submission 55187) | Freshwater lake sediment microbial communities from the University of Notre Dame, USA, for methane emissions studies -HBP12 HB | ecosystem: Environmental > Aquatic > Freshwater > Lake >... | reverse complement strand
ATGGGTGTGGGCTCTTCAAAGCCCATATCTTCTATTGCTTTACCGATTTCACGCGAGAGGTGAAAATCGGAAAATTGCATACGAGTATTCATATCGCAACATCATTTGATGTGAGGGCTCTTAAGATGGTGCTTTTAGACAGGTTTGGAATTATCCGGGAAAAGGTATCCTGCGGTTTTTTTATCTTTCATGAGAGAATGGATTAGTAAAAAGGTGAGAGAAATGAAGGTTGTTGCATTCAACGGAAGTGCACGCAGGGACGGGAATACAGCGATTCTTGTCAATGCAGTGTTCAAGGAACTGAAAAAAGAGGGATTAACAACCGAGCTTGTACAGCTGGCAGGAAAGAAGATCCGGGGCTGTACTGCGTGTGGAAAATGCTTTGAAAAGCAAAACAAGCGGTGCGCGGTCAAAGGAGATATAACCAACGACTGTATCGAAAAGATGCTGGAAGCTGACGGGATCATCCTTGCATCGCCGACATATTTTGCCGATGTCTCATCGGAAATGAAGGCCCTAATAGACCGGTCAGGGTTTGTTGCCAAGGCAAACCAGGATATGTTCAAACGAAAAGTGGGTGCCGCGGTTATCGCGGTGAGGAGGGGTGGTGCAATCCATGCATTTGACACTATCAACCACTTCTTCTTTATAAACCAGATGGTGGTTCCGGGTTCGTCCTACTGGAATATCGGTATCGGGCTTGCTCCGGGCGATGTGAATGGAGACGATGAAGGAATTACGACGATGAAAACACTGGGCGCTAACATGGCATGGCTGATGAAAAAAATCCAGGAATAATTTCTCTTTTCAGATAACAATGGTGAGGTCATCGGTTGCCACAACCAGACCCGGGCATTCTTTCTCAAATCGTTTTTGTACTTCGCGTCGATCGTCAAGAGTCCTGTACACTTCTGCACCAAAATGCGAAAGGGCAAGGCATTTTACATGAGCTTCTTGTGCAATCCGGATAGCATTCTCTGGGTTGAGATGCGGCCATTCGGGGCTTTCCTGCCCGGGCTTCAATCCGCATTCGGTAATCAGAAGATCCGAATTTCGGGCGAGCGAGACTGCGTTGTTGCAGAAACCAGTATCCGTACAGTAGGTGATTACCTTGCCATCAAGGGTCAACCGGTACCCGAAACAGGGTGCCGGGTGTACGAGCGGGAGGCACGCAACCGGGAACGGGATGGTATGCTCTCCCTCTTCAAGTTCCACAACCCTGACAGGGTACGGAAGTTGTATGAACGGCACAGTGAACGGCTCTGCAACAAAGGTATTCAGGATGGCAGCAGTCCCTACTTGCCCGAAAATTTTCAGACCCTTGGAAAATCTAAATTTAACGAGAGTATGCAGCCCTACAATGTGGTCAATATGAAAATGGCTGATGAACAGGTATGCCGGTTTGTCCTGGGTGATATACTGATCTGCTTTTGCGATACCATTACCAGCATCAAGGATGATGTCATATTCTTCGGATTGGATCAGGACTGAGCAGGTATTACCGGTCACGGTGTCGTACCAGCCGTTCGTGCCCAGAAAGGTAATCTTCATGGTACCGGATTGTTGTTAGTAAAGCAAAAATGTTCAGATATACCTGATCTCCTTTTCATCAAACACAAACACAAAGAAAGTTGTTATATTATATTGAACAGAGAATATCCGATTATGAAACAAAAATGCGTTTTTACTTTTATTGCAGCGCTGGTGCTCTGCTTTATCTGTATTCCGGTGGGAGCGGTCATGCTGGAAGTGACGGTCAAAGGAGCGGTAGCGACCATCAGCCCGAATAAGAATACCCTAACTGTTGACAACCCGCTCCAGTACGGATGTAGTTACCCGGCAAGTGGAGTACCGGTCTGTTCCTTTACTCCTATCAACAAGTCCACGCTCACCGGTACAGTACCGGATGCAGTTGCATTCACGGTCTTTAATATCGGCGATCCGGTTGTTGCGACCAGCGTTGGCGGTCCGGGTGAAACGTGGATTACGCTTGCAAAGTTGTTCGGCTCACGGCCCAACGAAGAGCTGGTGACTGCAATGGTTGGTGATATAGCAACGATCCCGACCCCGCTCATCGGCAATTACGCTCTGGACGCGACAACTGTCCCGGACTGTTCGGCATGTTCGGGCATCACGTGCACAGCCACGTCAGCTACCGTGAAGGTAAAGAGCGAGGGAAATGGCGTCCTGGAAAGGACACTCATGCCCGGGGAATCACTCAGCTATAGTGGAAGGAACGATGGTTCGAGTGTTTACATCAAGTTTGTCAAAGGACAGGCATCATCCACCACATGCCCGGGTAAGGCAGGTATGACCGGGCCTCAGGCGATCTCTGTTTACCTGGTCAAAGTAGTGCCCCCCATCAGTTCAGCGCAGACAAATATCCGGACGGCAACGACAACCCGGCTTGATGAGGCGCTGACACCGCTGCCACCGACAGTTTTGACGAGTTCCGCAGTGCCGGCAACCACCAGGACAGGGATGTTGCCGCTCGCGGCGATCGGGGCGATCGGACTTGCAGGGATTGTTCTGGTAATACGAAGGAAATAACTGGCTCTGTAGAATTCCTTTTATTAGGATATGAAATAAAAAAGCTTAGGTAAACTGAAGGAGGGGACCGTGCCTGTCCCCCCTTACCGCCCCTGCGCTCAGAGCGATAATGACGTATTACCAGTTCAGGTGGTATCGTATTGGGGGGAGCCAAGTGGCGGGGGTGAAACCCCCGTGAGCGTTCAAGTTTTGCATCGTCTCCCTTATTCGCCAGGCTTCTGTTAGAGTGCGACCTTCTAAATAGATCCGCTTCGAATCCCAATGCATACAATATGGTGAGGGTATGGTTCGTGTTGGTGTCCATGTTTCAATCGCAGGTTCGATGGATCTCGCCGTGGATCGTGCAAAGGAAACCGGGTGCGACGTGTTCCAGATGTTCTCGCGCAATCCCCGGGGCTGGGGATACAAGCCGCTGTCAGATGAAGATTGTGATACTTTCCGGGGGAAGATCCGGGCCACCGGAATAATTCCCGTTGACCACATGCCTTATCTCCCGAACCTGGCATCACCCAAACCGGATATTTACGAAAAGTCGATCGCAGCCCTCACTGCTGAACTCGAACGGTGCGGACGGCTTGGCATCCCGTATCTCATTACCCATCTTGGACATCACCTCGGCGCTGGGATTGCCGGAGGAAGGGCCCGGGTCATCAGTGCGATTAATACAGCTCTTGGTAAATCAGACACTACAGTTATGCTGCTTCTTGAAAACACTGCTGGAGAGAAGAACAGTGTCGGCAGCAGTTTCGAGCATATCCGTGGAATCCTGGACGGGATTGAAAATCACCGCCGAACCGGTGTCTGTTTTGACTCCTGTCACGCGTTTGCTGCGGGATATGAGCTGCGAACGGAAACTGGCATCGCAGATACCCTTGCACAGTTCGATGACCAGATTGACATCAGAAATCTCAAAATCATCCATCTGAATGATACGAAAGGTGACCGGGGAAGCGGGCTTGACCGGCACGAACACATNGGTATGGGATTCATCGGTGAAAAAGGGTTCCGGAACCTTCTTCACCATCCCGTCCTTTCAGCTCTCCCGCTTATTTGTGAAACGCCGGTAGATGAGCGACGGAATGATGTCGGGAATATTGCAAAAGTGCGCGAGCTTGCAGGATAAGGTATCTTTCTAGGTCCTGATTATACGTGCGAGCGACCGTTTACCGCCAAATGCGCAAATAAATTAAGGATCTGGGTTTAGTAGAAACGGACATGAATCTGTAACGTTCACACCGGGCCCATAAAAAATCGCCAGAATACGATGGACACCCGCCTCAGGGCCTCTCCGAGGCACAGCGGGGCAAGGAAGTTTTTTTTAATTTTTAGTCACCAATCCGCGGCGGGGGCGTCCCTTCGAGGGCGGCGGCATTTATCGTACCTGGATAATAAAAAGGTACCCTCTCCGCATGATAGCTGAATACTACGATTTTCATAGGAAATGCTCAATAATTAGCTAACGCTCACGAGATTTCCCCCCCTCTGCTCCGGCTTCTCCCAAAAATGCGACAACTCCACAAAAAGATACTACATCATTATCGTGATAAGCGCAGGAGCGGTATGAGGGGTCAGGCACTGTCCTCTCCATTATATTAGTGGTTTTTTGTATTTCATATCAAAAGTAAACGGAAATCTCCAGACCCCAGATTTGAGGGGAATTGCATTCCAGCGTGCGGAATCCCTGGTATAACGTCCTCATCAGGTTTGCCGCATTTTTTTGTGGAGCATCTATAAGACTTTTTTTTACAAGCGAAAAATGCAGGGTTACTTTTTCCCGTGCGCTTATTATCCTCTACACACAATAGATCTGGCAGTGAAGGCAATATTCGACGGCACCGTAGTGCGTGTGGGGAAAGAGGGGCGTGCACTCTATGAACAAAGCGGCTACGGACGCCTGGATCGGGATGGAGTGAAACTCTCCAACCAAGAGGCGCTGTATCTCCTCCACCGGCAGAAGATTGATGTGGTCGGGTACACGTTCAACACCCTGTTTTCTGAGTTTGCTGACCAGGCCAATTTCCTGCGCAGTTTTCTTGTGTACCGTGACCTTCGAGAGCGGGGATATGTCGTGCAGGCCGGACCGCACGATTTCCGGGTTTTCAAACGCGGCGAAAAACCCGGCACGGGAGAGTCGCTCTACCTCGTACGGGTCCTTTCCGAACGCGATCCGATCCGGTTTGCAAAACTCATAGAGGAGGTTGTGGCCTCAAGAAATATGCGTAAGCAGTATGTTCTCGCTGTTGTCGATGACGAAGAAGAGCTGACCTATTATGAGATCAAACTCCAGAAACTGGCAGAACCTGGTAATTATTCACCGGAGGTATCCGCTCATGAAGCGTTACTGGGGGGAAAATCTGCGATGGTGCTGGCACCGGCGCATTCAGATCTCGAACAGTCAGGATTTGGCAAACGGCTTGACGATGAACGTCTTATACTCGCTCCTGTTGAACTACTGTACCTTATGGGGAAAGAAAAAATAGTCCTCAAAAAGGGAAATATCCTTGTCAGGACTGATGAGTATTTTGCACTTGCCCGGGAAACTGACGGAGAACTTGCCGAGAAGGATAAGGTATATACTGAACTCAGGGGGTACAATTTCATTCCACGGACGGGCTACAAGTTCGGTCACCATTTCCGGGTCTATTGTGGAAAAAATGTACATTCAGACATGCTCGTGCATGCAGTCGAAAAAGAGGCGTCACTTCCTATGAGCGTGATCTCACGATCAGTCCGGATGGCACACAGTGTCAAAAAGAAGATGTTGTTTGGCGCTGTACATACTACCGGAATTCAGTTCGTTGAATTTGCCCGAATCAAACTATGAGCGCTCACCATGCAAGAACCGCAGATTAATCCCTGGTCAAACAACCAGTCCGTCGATGTTGAGAAACTATTCTCCGATTTTGGCATCGAGCCCATCGCCCCGATAATCCCCGATCTCCCCACCGTCCCGTATTTTATGCGGAGAGGTATAGTAGTCGGGCACCGGGATTACCGCCCGATCGCGACTGCTATCCGTAACTGCACGCCCTTTCATATCCTCACCGGGTTCATGCCGAGCGGTCACCCGCACCTCGGTCACCTGATGGTCATGAAGGAGGTGGTCTGGCATGTGCAGCAGGGCGGCAATGGCTACATAACCATTGCTGACCGTGAGGCGCATGCAGTCCGGGACATGTCATGGGAAAAGTGCAAGGAGTACGGAAAAGAGTACCTTGCCTGCCTTTATGCACTCGGGTTTGAGGGACAGACTTATTTCCAGAGTAAAAATGAACGGTTGAAAGATCTCGCATTTGAGGCAGCGACCAAAGTGAATTTCTCTGAACTGACAGCAATTTATGGTTTCTCTCCTGAGACAGATCTCGCCCATGCCGACAGTGTGATCATGCAGGTTGCAGATATCCTCTACCCCCAGATCGATCGCGAACCGGCTCCCACGGTTGTACCTGTTGGTATTGACCAGGACCCGCACATACGGCTTACACGGGGTGTCACCCACAAACTCCGCATGTTCACGGTTGAAGAGCGGCACGGCTACATAAGCGTCCGGTCAAAGAATGCACCGGAGCAGGCGCTTGAATCCGTAAAAGCAGCGTTCCCGAATGCAAAGAAGTACGAGGGGCATGTGGATATCAAAGGTGCACCATGCGCTGATGTCAGTGCTAAGGTCCGCCAGATAGAACGTGCGCATGGGGGTTTTGCCTTCTACACACCTTCGTCTACCTACCATATTTTCATGCCGGGACTTACCGGTGGTAAGATGTCCAGCAGTATCCCTGAAAGCATCATCTCGTTCTATGAGCCTGAAGCAACAGTAAGAAAAAAGGTGATGAGCGGGATTACCGGTGGGAGAATGACCATGGATGAGCAGAAGCGTTGTGGTGGGGAACCAGACAGATGTTCCCTTTACCTGCTCAACCTTTTCCATATGGTGACGGAGGATGCTGAGCTTGCTGAGATTCGCAGGAAATGTGTGTCGGGCGAGATCATGTGCGGCACCTGCAAGAAGGAGACGGCGGAACGTGTAGTTGTGTTCCTGAAAGACTTCAAGGAGAAAATGGACGCGGCGGCAGATAAGATCGAGGTATAAGATGGCGGAACTGACACAGAACGAGAAACGGTTGCTTGCGACGCTGGTAAAAGAACACAAAGCAGATGCCCCGCATCTTGCCACACTGCTGGATACAACACCTGAATCCGTAGTACAGTGGGCACACCTTTTAGAGGACAAGGGACTGGTCAGTCTCGAGCGGATTGTAGATAAATCCTTCGATTATTCAGATGAAGGAAAAGAATATCTCACCAATGGACTTCCCGAGACTCAACTCCTGAAATTTTGCCGGAACGAAACCCCACTGGTCGAACTCCAGAAACATGCAGCATTCATGATAGGTTTCGGGCAGCTGCGCAAAAAAGGGCTCATAAACGTTAACAATGGTGTGGTATCAAAGACAGATGGTGCTTCGACCATCGAGGATGAAACCGCACTGAAAACCCCGCCGGCTGGCGGGCAGCGTACAAAGGATCTCATCAAACGCGGAATCCTGCAGGAAACGGAATCAGTCCGAAATATAGTTTCAATAAAACCCGAAGGGCTGGCGCTGGCAAAGCAGGGTCTTGATATGCGTGAAGAGACCGGGACGCTTACCCGCGATCAGATCCTCTCCGGCGCATGGAAGACGTTAAACCTTCGCAGGTATGACGTGGCCAAGCTCCCGAAAAAGGCGTATCCCGGCAAGATCCACCCTTACCAGCGTATCATCGCCGAGATGCGGGAGATCCTCCTCGAGATGGGGTTTGAGGAACTCTACGGGGGCATCGTCCAGCAGTCGTTCTGGAACTTCGATGCACTCTTCCAGCCTCAGGACCATCCTGCCCGGGAAATGCAGGACACTTTCTACCTCCGCGAGACCCTCCCGCTCCCGCCTGGATACGAGAAGGTGAAGGCTATGCATGAGTGCGGTGGCGAGACCTCCTCGACCGGCTGGGGCGGGGTCTGGAAGGAGGAGAAGGCCGAGCAGTGCGTGCTCCGGACCCACACCACGAGCGTCTCGATCCAGCACCTGGCAAATCACCCGAACCCCCCTGTCAAGGCTTTCTGCATCGGCAGGGTCTACCGGCGAGAAACGATCGACACAACCCATCTTGCCGAGTTCGAGCAGCTCGAGGGGATCGTGATGGACGAGGGTGTCACGTTCGGGAACCTGCTCGGGATCCTCCGTGAGTTCTACCACCGCATGGGTTTTGAGGGTGTGCGGTTCAAGCCCTCCTACTACCCGTATACCGAGCCTAGCCTCGATGCCGAAGTGTACGTCGAGGGCATTGGCTGGATCGAGATGGGTGGCGCCGGCGTCTTCCGCGAGGAGGTCACCGCGCCGCTCGGGATCAACTACCCCGTCCTTGCCTGGGGCCTTGGTGTGAGCCGGATCGCTATGCTCCGCCTCGGCCTGAAAGATCTCCGCTACCTGCACCGGAGTGATGTGGCGTTCCTGCGGGAGACCCCTGCGCTTCGCTCCACCAAGGGAGGTGTCTGAAATGGCCGTCATCACCCTTCCCTACAAATATCTCGAGCGGCTCACCCGCACCGATAAAAAGACGATTCTCGACAAGGTCGCCCTTATCGGCTCGGACGTGGAACGAATTGAGGAAGATCACGCGGATGTGGAGTTCTTCCCGGATCGCCCCGACCTCTTTTCGCCCGAAGGCGTAGCCCGGGCCATGCGGGGATTCCTCGGGATCGAGACCGGGCTACCCGTGTACCCTGTGAGGCCCTCGGGAATATCGTTCACCGTGGATCCCGCCCTCGCAAATATCCGCCCCGTGCTTGGTGCAGCGATCATCCGCGGGGTTGAGTTCGATGACGAATCCATCCAGAGCATCATGTCACTGCAGGAGTCGCTCCACTGGGCTGTTGGCAGGGGCAGGAGCAAAGTGGCGATAGGCATCCATGATCTCGACGCCGTCAAACCGCCGTTCCGGTACATCGCCTCGCCGCGGAGCAGGAAGTTCGTGCCGCTCGATTATACTGAAGAGATGACGATGGATGAGATCCTTGAGAAGCACCCGAAGGGCAGGGATTACGCGAAGATCGTGAAGGACTTCCCGCTCTTCCCGCTGATTGTGGACGATGATGACAATGTCCTCTCGTTCCCCCCAATTATCAACGGTGAGCAAACGAGGGTGACTATCGATACCAGGAATATTCTGCTCGACACTACCGGGACGGATGTTAGGGCGGTGGGTGTTGCCGTCAGTATCATCTGTACTGCGATGGCAGAGGCAGGCGCGAAGATCGAAAGCGTCGGAATTGGCGGGGTTCAGACCCCAACCCTTGCTCCCGCAGAGCGGACTGTGAGCGTGAAAGAGTGCTCACGGCTGCTTGGTATAGAACTGACGGCACCGCAGATGGCGGAGTTGCTCAAACGGATGCGGTTCGGTGCCGAGCCGGCAGGGGCTGCCCGGGTAAAGGTACAGGTGCCCTGCTACCGGGCTGATGTTATGCATGACTGGGATATCTTCGAGGATGTGGCGATTGCGTATGGGTATGACAAAATCATGGACCCCCCGCCGGCTACCTTCACTGTAGGAAAACCGCACCCGGTGCAGGTCTATGCAGCTCTTGCCCGCGAGGCGTTTTGCGGACTTGGGTACCTCGAAGTGATGCCGTTCACGCTTACGAGCGAGGATATCCTCTACAAAAAGATGCAGCGGCCCGGGCGGGAGGGTGTCCTCCGTGTGATGCACCCGATCAGTATCGATAATACCGTAGTCAGGACAGATCTTCTTCCCCTGCTCCTTGAATTCCTGACCCTGAATCGCCACCGCGAACTCCCGCAGCGCCTTTTCACGGTAGGCGACGTAGTGGACTCCTGTCTCACCTATCAGCAGGCAGCCGGTGTCAGCACCCACCCGGATGCAGATTTTTCGGAAGCCTATGCATCTGCCGATGCAGTTCTTCACGAGCTCTCGATTACCTATACCGTGAAAGAATCAGATGACCCGGCATTCATAAGTGGCCGAAGAGGGGACATAATTGCCGGCGGAAAAAAGATTGGTGCATTCGGGGAGATCAACCCCGCCGTGCTGAATGCCTTTGAGTTGGAGCATCCGGTAGCGGCGTTTGAGCTCGACATCAGAGCCGTACCGGGATACCCCGACATTTAAGATACTCTTTTACATCGCGGACAGTAAATTCACCGTAGTGAAAAACGCTTGCTGCGAGGCACGCATCCGCTTTTCCTTTTGTAAAACCGTCATAGAAATGTCCGAGCGTCCCGACACCGCCGCTCGCGATGACCGGGATGCCCGCTGCATCGGAGATTGCTGAGGTTATGGAAATATCGAATCCATTCTTCGTTCCGTCAGTTTCCATGCTGGTGAGGAGAATCTCACCGGCGCCCCGCTCCTCCACCTCCTTTGCCCATGCTACGGCATCAATACCAGTCGGCTTACTCCCACCATAAATGACCACCTCGTACCAGCACATCCGCCCATCGTCAAGATACACGGGGATTGCCTCCTCGTTCGGGGTGAAATTCCGGCGCACGTCCATCGCGACCACGATGCACTGCGTGCCGAACGCCCCGGCTCCCCGGGTGATGAGAGTGGGATCGTGAACGGCACTCGTGTTGACGCTCACCTTATCGGCGCCAGCCCGAAGGATCTGCTGGATATCATCAAGGGACCTGAGACCTCCCCCGACGGTGAGCGGCAGGAAGAGCTGGTCGGCGGCTCGTTTGATGAGCTCGACAATGATCCCCCGCTTCTCCTTGGAGGCGGTGATATCGAGGAATACCACTTCGTCTGCACCCTGCTCGTTATACCGCTCGGCAAGCTCGACAGGATCCCCGGCATCGCGGAGCCCGAGGAAGTTAGTACCCTTTACCACCCTGCCATCCTTGAGATCGAGACAAGGGATGATCCGTCGCGTCAGCACCATTGGATACACCTTGGGTGGCGGATACTATCTATATTTCCCATCAGCCTGGCATTCACGGAGTTTTTATGTAACTTGCGATGCCTATTCATTGAGTAGTCAGTATCCGGGCGGCTGGTTTTTGGCCCCCACCCTATGAGGATGTTCATGAGCTCAGGAAAGCTGAAAATCGAATGGGCAGCGCAGTACATGCCGGTGCTTGCCACAATAAAAAAACAGTTTGTTAAGGAAAAACCGTTTGCCGGCATAACGATCGGCATGGCACTCCATGTCGAGGCCAAGACCGCAAACCTGGTCTCAACGCTCGCTGCGGGCGGTGCCGAGGTGTACATCACCGGCTGCAACCCGCTCTCCACCCAGGACGACGTAGCTGAAGCCCTCAATGACATCAGGAACGTCCACTGCTATGCGAAGCGTGCATGCTCGGTCAATGAGTACTATGCCGCCATCGACCAGGTTCTCGATGCCATGCCGGTCATCACCATCGATGACGGAATGGACCTCATCCATTACATCCACACGAAGCGCCGAGACCTCATCAGGAAGGTGATCGGCGGCTGCGAAGAGACCACGACCGGTATCCACCGGCTCCGGTCGATGGCAGCGGAAGGCAAGCTCGAATTCCCGGTCATCGCCGTGAACGACACCCCCATGAAGCGGTTCTTCGACAACGTCCACGGTACCGGGGAGAGTTCCCTCTCGTCGATCATGATCACGACGAATACCCTCATCGCCGGGAAATACTTCGTGGTTGCCGGTTACGGCTTCTGCGGGCGGGGGCTTTCGAAG
>Ga0031655_10002227_pt1 | contig 11277 bp, 10 predicted proteins | sample FrelakmetHBP12HB_FD_55187 | JGI IMG/M metagenome (GOLD analysis project Ga0031655, IMG submission 55187) | Freshwater lake sediment microbial communities from the University of Notre Dame, USA, for methane emissions studies -HBP12 HB | ecosystem: Environmental > Aquatic > Freshwater > Lake >... | reverse complement strand
TCCATTCATCCGTTGCGTAAGCCCCACCTGTACGAGCGGGGCGATGTGATCCTTGGCTGTGGAGGTTACGAGCCGGCACGATCCTACCTGATCTTCTCAAAAAGCCGCCATTCTGCAGATCACGGGGCTGATGAAAGTGGAGGTGTCTACGGGAAAGTCATAAGCGGCAGGGCTGTCCTCGACCGCTGGACAACCGGAGACAGAATTACCCGAATCGAGCCGGTCATCAGCTGGGCAGATACCAGCCGTTCTTTCACCACAACTGACATGAGCCTTATTATTGAAGAAGGGATGCACATCATCACCCAGCTGAAGGTGATTGCCCAGGGGTTCACCCCGGAACAGATCACCGTTGAAGCGGCTGGCAGTGTAGAACATATGCTCCATGCACTCCAGTTCGGGAAGTTCACCGTCAGCCGGGCAACAAGCACCCATATTCTCGACTCACGCCTCACGGGGACAGCTGGTATCGAAAAAGAATTCCGGCACCCGCGCAGGGAGGGGACAGTAACGGTAAGGAACGCCGGACAACTGGAAGGAGGCATTTATATATACCGTGATGATGTGCCCAGCAGTCTTGTTCACAACGTCGCCGGACAGGTAGTCCATGGTATTGAACTGGTAAAACTGGCACAAGAGCATGATCTCCTTGCGGTCAGTGTTCTGCCGGAACGAATCGATCTTCTCGGACTCTCCCTTATAAGGGCAAAAGAGATTGCCAAAGAAAGGGGTATTTCAATGAATGTCGATGGGGAAGAGGGAGAGAGGATTATTGTTTCTCAGGAGCCGGGTACAACGCTGGACGTCCTCAAAGAGCGAATGGTCACGGTGACAACCGCCCCGCTGGAAAAAGTAATCGATCTCGAGCTGGATGATGAAAAAGCGCCTATCAGCTGCGACATATTCCGCCGTCTTACCGGGCTTAAGGAACACGATGCCGGGATGATACCGGTCTTTTTTAAATTTGATGATGTTGTTCTGTTCAGGTCATTAACTTCCCCGGGGGTCAAGATCAACCCCGAGAATACACCAGAAGATGAAGTCCCTGCAGCGGCTCTTGCGATCACCAATGACTCCCGCAAAGGTGCCGGACTGGTAGGTGTGCGGCTTTCGCCCAATAAAGAGTTCGGGCCAACCTCTGAGCCATTCGAAGGAACCAACATCATCGGGCGGGTTATCGATACGGAAAAACTGAAAAATGTAAAGGAGAAGGAGAACATGTACATCAGGGAGGTAAAGCGGTGACCGATTATACTCCGGCACTGGTGGGAAGCGTAACAAAATATGTGGTAGTGGAATCATTCGACGTTACCCCGGCTGATCTTGCTGCACGTGCCTATGAGATCTCACAGGGTGCGATGATCAAGGAGACCTGTTTTGGGCTTGTCATCAATGGGCAGGCAGAAGAAGTCGATCGCATCGTCGCTGAGCTCAGGAGTGTGGACCCGGATCATATTTTTATTAAAGACCGCGGGTTTCCTCCCGGGGACACCCGACGATGCCGGGCAAACCTCGGGGGCGCCCGTCCGGGATTTCATGGAATGGAATACGAAATGACGGTAATTCCTTACGTCTCACATGGCCTTGAGGTTCTCAGGGAAAATGATGAAACCAGCATCCCTGCCCCGGAAAATCCGCTGGCGCGAAAGGCTTTGGACATCTCCAGGCTCAGGAAAATAATCGAAACCGAGGAATCCTGAACATGGCGAAAGTATTCATCTATCCTTCCACGAGTCTGATCCTCTCTGACATGGTAGCACGCTATGGGCATACCCCACTCAGCTCCGCAACTGCCATCCGTGAACGCATCCAGACCGCAGGATTCGAATCCACCCCCCTTCAGATTACTCCCGAGGAACCAAAAAAAGGNTTAAAATGGGCTGCTGTTGAGGTCCCCAGCGGGGTNCGNGGACGCATGGCTCTCTATGGACCGATGATCGAGCAGTGCGAGGCTGCGATCATTATTGATGACGCCGACCTTGCGTTCGGGTGCATGGGATGTGCCCGGACAAACGAATTGATAACTTTCCTCGTGCGACAAAAAGACATCCCCAAGCTCGACCTCTACTATCCAAAAAATGAAGAAGAGGGCGTAAAGTTTGTTGCTGCAATCAAACGATTCCTCACCGGGTTGGGAGGAGGGAAATGACGCCCCCGGTACGCATCGCCCAGCTTTCCTGTGGACCGGAGTATTCCGGAGTCCAGCAGGAGATCAATACCGCAGCAAAAGAAGTGAATGGGGAGATCTTCTATCCGGATATCGCGTTGAAGGATGTCCTGCAAGATTTTGATAAATTCGGGCTCGATGTCCGAAGTCCCGATCTCAAGCTCGCCATTGCCCGTGCCAAAGCACTCGTAGAAGGACGCGTGGATGCAGACGCTGTTTTTATCGCAACCTGTTTCCGGTGCGCCGAGGGAGCAATCGTAAGGAACGAACTCAGGCGCTATATTCATGAAAACTCAAGGCTTCCGGTGGTCAGTTACTCCTTCACGGAACGGACAACCTCTGGAACGCTCCTTACCCGCATGGAGGCACTCACCACCATTGCCCGTAGAAGGGCACTTCTCGCCCGTGAAACACAGCAGGGAATTACCCTTGGACTTGATTCGGGTTCTGCCACAACAAAAGCCGTGGTGATGAAGGACAACAAGATCATCGGCACCGGCTGGCAACCAACGATTGAAGTTCTGAGAAGTGCGCAGGAAGTGATCGGTCACGCACTTAAAGAAGCGGGAATACAGCGCAATGAAGTGCAGGCAGTCGGTACGACTGGCTATGGGCGATTCCTTGTGGGAAAAGAGATTGGTGCCGAACTTATTCAGGAAGAACTGACGGTGAACTCCAAAGGAGCGGTCTACTTGGCAGACCGGCAACATGGTCCGGCTACTGTTATCGATATCGGGGGTATGGACAACAAAGCAATATCGGTTATGGATGGTATTCCCGGAACATTTACGATGGGTGGCATCTGCGCAGGGGCAAGTGGCAGGTTTCTCGAAATGACGTCAAAACGGCTTGGTGTCGAGATAACCGAGCTTGGCCCGCTCGCCATGAAAGGATTCGCCGGACGTGTCCCCATGAACAGTTATTGTATTGTTTTTGGCACCCAGAGCCTTGTCAACGCTCTCGCTACCGGAAGCACCCGGGAGGATGTTGCCGCGGCTGCTTGTCACAGTGTTGCCGAGCAGGTCTTTGAACAGCAGCTGCAGGAGATAGATATCAAAGAGCCGGTGCTTATGGTAGGAGGTACATCCTTAATCGAGGGGCTCGTATTCGCAATGGGCGAGCTCCTGCAGACAAAGATCGTCGTGCCACCTTATTCACAGTATATTGGTGCAGTTGGATCGGCGCTCCTTGCATCCGGGTTTATCAGGGACGATTAGATGCTTGCTATCGAATACTTTGAGGTGGAATGTCCGGAACCGCTGGGCGCTGCATATTACAAGCAGATATCGAATGATGTCCTGCTTGATCACAACCTCCTGAGAGTCATCAGCAAACTCCATGTATTCATCGATCCAAAGATCCCGGTCTTCGTCGCGGTGGGCACGCTAAAAAAGATTACCACTATCGTCCGTGTGCGGGACTTCGCCAACGTGAACCCGCTGGGTGACAAGATCACTCTCGTCATTTCGGACGAGACCTACCTTGCGCCGATGCTAAAGATATTCTGGCAGAAGTATGGCAAAGACCGGGTCGAGCAGCCGGACAGGTTCACGGTTATCCTCTATAACACGGAGGCGGATGCACGGGAGATAGAGGAACTGATCGTCGCTGACCCGAGCGAGTCGCTGTTCAAAGATCTGATTTATGCGTTCCGACTGATCGCACCGGAAGGGTTCCGGGTGCGCAGCGAGAAGTTCAGCAAAGAGCGGTTCTCATTTGTAGCGAGTGAGGATACCCTTGCCGAAGATCTCAACCCCCTTATCCGGGAGAAGTTTGCGCTCATTGGAGAGAAGCTATGACTCTCGTGCCGGTAACCTACAAGGGAGGTATCTACCAGCACGATACGATCATCGACCTGATTGAGGATCTTGGCGGGTACATCGTCCAGAAACACATCATCGCCGCGGAGGTCGTGCTCCAGTGCTTTGTTCCCCGGAATGACATCGAGCTTATAAGCAGGATCGCAAAGCCGCTCTTCGGGGAAGTGACCGATTCTCCGCTCGTGGGTACGGAGATTGCCGTTGTCAGCATGAGCCTCGAGATCCATCACCTGCCCCATCCGTCCTGCGATTTCGCAGAATATGCGAGGCGTATCGGGGCAAAGACCAATATGGTCAGTCCGGCTCGCGGGCCGGGAAAGAGGATCTCCCAACTGAGCGACGAGGAACGCGATGTGATCAACGAACACGATATCGCCGTTCTTGCATTCGGTAACTTCGAGTCATGCATTGAGTACAAATGGCCTGCCCTGCGCAGGGGTATCGAAGTGCCGATAATCGTCATGGGAGCCCCTGACACAGAAACCCTGAAACGGATAATCCATCCTGCTGCCGAAGGGTACGTGGGGAACGTCGGCAGATTCATGCGCCGGGGCAAGACAGAGGAAGAGATTGGGATTCTTGATAAGATTGTCGCAGAAGTTACCCGGGTCATCGAGATTAAGAGAGAGGAGATCGCAAAAGACCCGCTTTCGGTTTCACCTGCACGGCTTATGGACCTGATACGGGAGCATGTCCCTGCCATCCATGATGTGACTTCCCCAACTCCCCTCACTGTTCAGATGGAGGGGCTCAGGGTCAAGTTGCCGTACGATACATTTGCCGGGGACATACGGGAGATAGAGATCGAAGATGGGATAACCGTTGCCGATGTTGCCGGTGTTGTTCCCTCCCGGATGCGGGACTATATACTCGTAAAAATTCTGCCCTTTTCAGAAACAAATACGGTGGTATGATGGAAAAAACAACGAAAGAGATGTTTGAGGAGCGGCTCGCGGAGATCGTAGCGCGAGGCGCAGATGTCACTGCAGATGAATGGATGCAGGAAATCGAGGAGGAATATGGGCGCGTACCGCTTATTTTCAAACGAATGGGAGAGAGGCCTGAGGTGCTCATATCCCATCTTCTCTATAAGGGGACGGTTGCCCAGACCAGTCCTCTCGATCCAAAATATGTGGAACTTATCAGCTTGGGGGTGGGAGCGGCACTCAAATGTCCGCATTGTACCGGTTACCATATGCAGGCTGCTCTCAAAATGGGTGCGAGCAGGGAAGAAATCCTTGAGGTGATCCTGCTGGCAGGCATGATTGCCAACTCATCGGTGCTTGCCAACTCCTATCGTATATTTGACGAGAAACTGGAACGCTGCTTACCCTGCCAGACAAAAAGTATGAAAAGCATAAAACCCAGACGAAAACCTGCAGTTAAACCAAAGACACGTTGATCGTTCAAATGCGGGGATTACCCGCATAGCTTTTCAATCATCCTGGACTAATTTTTATCATTATGAACGGGACTGCTGGGCGGCACTGTTTGCAGTGGCGGGGAACCGGGTAGTTGTGCTTCTTAACCGAATGTCCGAACGTTTGTAGATCGGATCCCGAAGGTGAGAGATTCGCGTATATTCAGTGCTCATAGGCTTGATATAACAAAGACTTACTATCATCGATGTCCCCGAAGATGGCCTCCAGCTTGTGACCATCAAAATTGGACATTCTGGCTTGACAGGGAATTTCTTGAGGGATGTCGGTATGTTTCCTCAAGATCAGTGAATTATCTCAGAGACACAGATCTGATTACAGAAATTTCTTGGTCACAAAAACGAAATCGGTAGGATGAGTGAAAAATTTCCCGTCTGTTCGGACCTCAGCATTATTTCGTTGCGCGGGATCGAATCCTATAAATGGCGACTCCGGACAGAATTATGTGAGTAGAATAATCTGAAACCGCGTACCGGTTAGGAACAGGAAAAGATCATGAAATCAATAATTCTTGCGGGAGGTGTCGGGACGAGACTCTGGCCTCTCTCCCGTGAATATTATCCAAAGCAATTTATCCAGCTGGACGGGCGTTCCCTTTTCCAGAAGACGTATGAAAGGGCAACCCACCTTTCAGATCCCGATGAGATATTTATAGTAACTAACATAATCCACCAGTATCTTGCACGTAACCAGATAGAAGAGATGGGATCTGCCATATCGGACGATCACCTGCTAGCAGAACCGGAAGGAAAAAACACGTTACCCGCCATCGCATGGGCCATGCAGTGCATTCGTTCCATTTCATCATCTGCAACCGCTGTGGTTTTCCCGAGCGATCACCTGTTAGGAGAGAATGCGCTGGATCAGATCCGGGCTGCAGAGCCGCTTTCGGCAAAAAATATCGTTACATTCGGTATCAAACCGGACTCTCCTCATACGGGTTATGGATATATTAAACCGGGGCGACCGCTTCCCTATGGTGCAATAGTCGATGAATTCAGGGAGAAGCCGGATGAAAAGACCGCACAGGAATACGTCAGGAACGGGTATCTCTGGAACAGCGGAATTTTTCTTTTGTCTGTCAGTTCTTTCTTTTCAGAGCTGAAAAAATATCGTCCCGAGCTTTTCGACGCATTCCGTGAGGGACACATACCGGACTATACGCAGCTTGAGTCAATTTCTATCGATTATGGACTTCTGGAACAATCAAAAAAAGTTGCTGTTGTAACACTCGATACAGAGTGGAGTGATCTTGGAACGTTCAAGGCACTCTATGATGTAGAGAAGCATGATAGTGAGGGCAATATCGGCAAGGCAGAGTATTTTTCGGCAGAGAACAACTTTGTACATGCACCAGGTAAACATGTCGGACTGATAGGTGTCCATGATCTCATAGTCGTCGATACGTCTGACGCGCTCCTTGTCTGCGACAAGCGGCAATCAGAGTTGGTAAAAAATCTCGTCACCCGGTATAATGACCGAAATGATCCGGTTACGAAATTCCACCGGCAGGTGCACCGCCCATGGGGATCCTACACTATCCTTGAGGAGACGGGAATCTACAAGATTAAACGGGTCAGTGTCAAACCCGGCCAGAAACTCTCTCTCCAGCTGCACCATCACCGGAGTGAACACTGGGTAGTAGTACGAGGGACTGCTGAGGTCGAACTTAATGGGGAGTTCAAGCTTCTCAGGCAAGGCGAGAGCACGTTTGTCCGTAGTGGAACAAGGCATCGGTTGAAGAACCCGGGTGTCATCCCCCTTGAAGTTATTGAGGTCCAGCTCGGAGAGTATCTTGAAGAGGACGACATCATAAGGTTCGATGATGACTATGGAAGGAAATAAAAATTTTTTAAAGAAATCATCGACTCTCCTGACGGGAATGCCATACATTTTGATAAGAAGAATGCGGGCCATTTTTCCTGTCATTTCATGCCACCCTTACTGGCGCTCAAAGGTGCGATAAAAAAATCACTCTTAAAGCAGGATTTCAAGTTATAAACCGTATACTGCTATACGCTAACGCGAATTTTCCCGCCCGGAGGTAAAGATGGGGTAAACCATCTTATTTTTTCTTCCTGTCGTACTTTTTCGCATATCGTGATTCTCCTCCTTTACCGGATTGAACCAGGAATTTTCCACCATTACCGATAAGATCGGTTCTTCCGGCGGCAGTCAATCCTTCGATGACCAGTCCATGGTTACGCGGATCACGATACTGCATTAACGCACGCTGGATCATCTTTTCCTGACCTTTCGGCACATGAACCGGCTCCATGGTGAATGGATTGAGACCGGTATAGTACATACAGGTCGAGACACTCATCGGGGTCGGAGTGAAGTCCTGTACCTGTTCAGTGTAGAGATGGGAGTCATGGATATAGACCGCGAGCTCGATCATGTCATTGATCGAGCATCCCGGGTGTCCGGACATGAAGTACGGCAGAAGGTATTGCCGTTTCTCTTTGCCGTGCTGCAATGTTTCAAAGCATTCGCAGAACTTATCGAAAACTTTAGCTTCGGGTTTGTTCATTAAATCGGTGACTTTTTTTACCACATGTTCCGGGGCAACCTTGAGATGACCCGAAACGTGATGATCACAGAGACTTTTAAGATAGCCTGAGTCATCTCCGAGTGCGAGATCATAGCGGATGCCGGAACTGACAAAGACTTTTTTCACACCCGGTATTTCACGGAGTTTTTCGAGAAGGGCTACCTGATGCTGATGGCTCGTTCTCAAGGTTTTACATGAAAGGTTGCAGCGTTTGTCCCGACACGCCCCGGATTTTTCCCAGAGGTCGCACGAGAGGCGGTACATGTTTGCGGTCGGGCCACCGATGTCCTGAACAATGCCTTTGAACTCGGGCATCTTCGCCATTCGTGTTACTTCACGGATGATCGATTCACTGCTCCGGCTTTGAATGATCCTGCCCTGGTGATGAGTGAGGGCGCAGAATGAGCAGCCCCCAAAACATCCCCGGTGACTTGTAACGGAAAATTGAACCGTTTCAAGCGCAGGAATGATGTGTGTATACGAGGGGTGTGCACGCCTGGAGAATGGCAGATCATATATGTGGTCGAGCTCCCGGGTCGACAGAGGCAGCGCCGGCGGATTCTGGATGACGATGGTTTTCGGGTGCGGTTGTGCAATTGTCCTGCCCCGGACGGGATCCTGTTCGTTATAATGCATCGCAAAGGCACGGGCGTATGCTGTTTTGTCTTGTGCAACTTCGACGAAACCGGGAAGTTCAACAATACCGCACGGCCGTTGATTGCGCCAGTGGGCGTGGTCAAAGGTAAATGCCGTTCCCCTGATGTCCTGCACCGATGCGATATGTTCACCGGATGCGAGTCGATGACCGATCTCAACTACCTGACACTCTCCCATACCAAACACAAGAAGATCTGCCGGAGCATCTGCGAGGATCGACTGGCGCACACGGTCCTGCCAGTAATCGTAATGGGCGAACCTTCGCAGGCTCGCCTCAATACCCCCGATGATAATCGGTGTATCGGGGAAAAGTTCGTGCACTTTATTGGTATAGACTATCGTTGCCCGATCGGGTCGCCTAGGGATCCCTGTGGGAGAATAGACATCATCACTCCGTCGTTTACGGTTGGGGGTGAAGTTGTTTACCATGGAGTCGACATTTCCGGAGGAGATGGCGAAGAACAGTCGTGGTTTTCCAAGTTTGGCGAAATCGCCAGGAGAATTCCAGTCTGGCTGGGCAATGATCCCGACGGTGAATCCTGCATCCCACAGGACTCTTCCTATTAGTGCAGTCCCAAAAGAAGGATGATCAACGTATGCATCCCCGGTCACCAGAATGATGTCCAATTGCTGGATGCCGAGTTTTTCCTTTTCTTCTGAAGACAGCGGAAGAAATCCGGGTTGATCCATCATAGAATGCAGAAAATATCAGAATATTCACAGATGCAGGTATCTTTATGAAGATGGGCGGCGGGTCAGATCGCGGATGATTTCAGCAAGTCCTCCTGGCAGATCATCCATCTCTTCCGATTCCTCGTTCCCTACATGCTCCTCCTCATTTTTGCCTTCATCAACATCAACAGGAGGATACTCTACTTTTCCTAAAACCGGAAGATGAACCTGAGTCTTCTTATCAAACTCCCGGCGTGCAGAAAGACCGGTAAATTCCAAAACGACCGCTTCAACAATGAGATAAGTAATTGCTTTTTCTCTGAGACAGCCCGTCAGGGCATGACCGGAACGGCCCACCGAAGCATGATAATGAATATGCGGGCCATCTTCGCCCGGGTAGATGGTACCAATTCCAAAAACTTCCCAGCCACCTTCAAACATCACAAAATGGGGAACCGGCGGGATCACCGGCTCTTCTGGACCGGTAACCATCCTTCCCTTCATAAGGGCGCCAAGGAAGAGGATCGAACCAGCATAGACAGACTTGTCGTTGATAAACTGGCGCAGAGAGACCAGCATGTCCTCGCCATCATCAATCCGCACGACAAAGACCCTTCCGAGCTGGCCTTCCGTATACTGCATAGATCTATTTCCTTTTTTGGTATTCATATGGTTTGTGCGGACTTATACCTTCTACGGCTCTTGATAATGGCGCTGAATCACAGAACTCCTAGACGGGAACAGAATGATAGTCGTGGCCGAAAACCATGGGGCAGGGGTTGATATTATCTTCCCCCGGCACCACCTCCCCCGAATCCGCCTCCGCCGGCGCCCCCATGACTTGGAGGTGTGAAATGAAGAAGCGGAATAAAGGCGTAACTCATCCCCACTACTCCCAAAGGTACACCGGTTTCCGCAATGCGGATATTGAGCGCCTTCATCGCCTTCCCTACTTTGTCTCCAACACCGAGTGCGGTGCCATATACCAGCCATTCGCCCCACATTGAAAGATCCTCGGGCGCATATTTCTGCATCATTGCCATATCGGAAAGAAAGCGGGTGAATGCATCCCATTCAAGTTTTTCTTTGAACCTATCGTCTTTCCAGTGACCAAAAAGCGTAGACGGCGCAGAAACGGCGATCAACGCCTGAACAATGACGATGGCCCAGAGCACAACAGCAGGACCGAGAATGGACAACTGCGCAGGTATGCCTAGAGCAAGAATCAGGGTAACAGCAAACATTGCGATGCCGGTAAGCAGGAGGGGCAACAGGTGATCCCGTCCATCAACCATATACTGTATAGCAAGGGTTTTATCCACCCGCCCGGTTACATCGGTGAGCGTTCGCTGATATTTCAGTGCCTTTTCTTCAGCGGCGTTGCTTGTTTGTACACTGCGTGCGAGCGCTTCTATTTGTGCCGTATCAAAAACGCCATTTTCTGATACAAGTTCAAGGAATCCAAGCACGCGCTGTTCATAGGGATCGGTCGTCACACCGGAAAGCAAGCGGATTTCGATTCCCCTTGGTTCGCCCTTATCAGTGATCGAGATAATCTTTCTCCGATGGAGATCGAGCAAGGTTGCATAGTAGCCATCTTCATCGAAATCGAGCGCATCGCCTTTGAAAAGCAGGTTAATCTGCCATGGCTTGAGTGCAGGATTGGGAATCGTACTCAGGTATTCAGGAACCGTGTATGCCCTCTCCCTGCCATACCAGTAATAAACTGCTATTAAAAAAACCGGAACCAGGATACCCGCAATTTTGGCAAGAATGTTCAGCACATTTGCCACAAAATACGGGAGATTATACCAGAAATTTGCTGAAGATGTTTTTCCCTTAATATCCAATACTTCTTTCCTGAATCCCGGGACCTGAAGAAGTCCGTCTGCAGATGTCAGGAATTCAACAGCCAGGTTTTCATCGGCTCCAACACTTCCGGTGATAACGTAAGTATCTGCAACCTTC
>Ga0031655_10002224_pt1 | contig 11281 bp, 15 predicted proteins | sample FrelakmetHBP12HB_FD_55187 | JGI IMG/M metagenome (GOLD analysis project Ga0031655, IMG submission 55187) | Freshwater lake sediment microbial communities from the University of Notre Dame, USA, for methane emissions studies -HBP12 HB | ecosystem: Environmental > Aquatic > Freshwater > Lake >... | reverse complement strand
CAGAACCAGAAATAGCACCTAATACGGTTGCGTTCCAGTTTGTATCCAGTTGATACAATCGGCTACCGGACACAACGTACCCATACCCGCCATACGCCCATAACCCCCGAATAGGGCCAGTACCAACCGTTGCCAATTTACGCAAGCCAGGCGCGCGGTTAAGAAAACCTGACGTTTGCCCTTCTTGAGTAGCTTCTGGAAACAGATTGACCATACGGCTATCCGCAGCATTAACGCTGCGGGCAACATATGATTGACCTAAAATCGGTGTTTGCATTAGTAATTTCCGGCGTACACGTTAAAGCGCTGACGCGTTGCAACCAGCGCATAAGGCATAGACATAACGTCATCTGGATTATTTTGACGTTTCAAAGTACGTTTAGATGCCATAGCAATCCGCTGTACTGTTGGCGGCGGTTCGACACCAAATTCAGCCGCAATTTCGCACGCCAAATTGTATTTAAACGCGCGCAGATAGCCTGGCGGGAATAGAATTTGTGTGGACANCGAAGCCGGTTTGTTTAGCTCATCAACCGAAATAATATGCCATTCCAAATCTNGTGTAGGTTTTGGATAAACGGTCATTGTAAGATTCGGGTATTCCATATTTATCCAGCAAACTTGTGGATAAGTGGAAGTTACCGTTTTGACTGCAATGCCATCATATTGCTGCTGATTGATAAACTTAATACCAAAAGACACGTTAGTACCAGGGTCAAGGTAGTAAGTCGAATCATCAATCATAACCGGACGATTGCCGACAAAAGTACCGCTAGGGCCAACAGATTGCGTTAACACCCCCGCAGGCCAAGTAAACACCTGATCTTGAGTATTAAAAATCATTAACCGCTCAGTGTTCCATGAGTCGATCATTTGATTTAGCGCAGTAAGCGCATCTTGCGATGCTTGCGGTGTTGGATCTTCGCCTTCTGCTAGCTGACCAATCAAGCGCAGCGCAGCATTAATTTGTTCGCCAGCAGTATATGTTGTCATGCTTAGGTTCCTTTAGCTGCGCTCCGCGTAGGTTTACGCCGTGCTATCAGTTCGTTTTCAACTTTAGGCGCTTCGTCATTGTATCGCGTCCAGCCGTTTTGTTCATCATTTTCGGCTTCAAGTTCCATAGTGGCAATCTTGCGGCCATGAATAGGGTGCTGTAGATATATGTTCATAGTTTAGATGGGGAGCCTAAGCCCCCCGCCTTATTAAGTAATAGCGCCTAGCTGCCACTTACTACCATCAGAATAAAACAACTTACCCAAACCAGTAGCGTTACTGGTCATGCCGAACGATCCTTTTGGGGCCGTGGTGGTAGTTGTATTAGCTGTAATAGCGGTGGAGTAAAAATAAACGCCTGCAACAGCATTAGATGCCGCCGCGTCACCTGAAGTAGTAACAGTAGCGGCTGTGACCGCACCAGTTACCGCAACACTGTCAAACTGAGGATCAGCGTAAGCTACGCCGATTGCTTTAGTATTAGGCATGATTTTCCTTTAAAAATAGGGGCCGAAGCCCCTATTTAATTACGATGCGCGATACAGCGTCCAAGCGCCAGCAGCCGATTTACGGGCGATAAAAGCACCTGAAGTACCATTTGCAACAGCAGCCGAACCAACCAACGTCCAGCCAGTATTGGTAGTCAGCGTAGCCGTACCAGCGCCGGTAGCAATTACGTTAAACCTAAACGCAAAGTTAGATTTAGCGACAGAAACAACTGCTTCCAGATCCGAAACCAGCGGCAATTGCAGGTTAGCAGACGCGCCGGAATAGTTAATAATACCGTTAGTAACATCAGCCACTAGCAGCGGTGACGCAGCAGCAGCATACGCAACTGGCACACCTTGATCATAAATTTCAACTTCAGCCAGATTGCCGTCACCAACTTGATAACCACCTGCACCATTTGGAATTGCCATGATATTTTTCCTTAAAAAGTTTTAGAAAAGGGGGTATTACCCCCCTTTTTAATTAGCCCCAGATACGCGCGGCCATTTGTGGACGGATGGTGCTGTAGCCATACAGAACGTCAATACGGCAAGGCATACGGTCATTGTTGATATCGTACTGACGAACAACACGCAGTGAAATACCGTTATGGACAGCACGCGAAGCCATGTCTACGCCTTGTGGCAGCAGCAAGTCAGCAGTTGCAAACGTGATAGCGTCTTTGTGGTAGACCAAGTTCTGTGCATATTGGGTTGAAGCAGCGCCCAAGAAAGTCACAGTAGCATTGACCAGCGGCAGCGTATTGACGGTTGCCAGAGCATGAGCTGCCGAATAAATCGGAGCCACGGTAACAGTCCAAGTACCAGACACGGCAGTAGCGTCAGCCAGAGCAACAAACTGGAACAGCGAACCAGTCGTTTCACGGGTTTGTGGGTTAACCGCAAACACGCTGCTGATGGTAAATACGTCACCAGCTTTGATGATCGTAGTAACCGAACCTTGTGACAGCGACAGGGTAGCAGTACCTTCCGAAGTCACCGAAGCGGCAACGATGGTAGCAGCGGTAGCATCACGAGAACCTGTGGTGTGCTGTTTGATCGACTGCGACATATTGACTTCTTCAAAGCCCAGAACGCCTGTACCCATCATGCCATTTTTAAACTGACGGCTAACGGTATCGGTCGGGTTAAACAGACCTTTCATGCCTTCAACCAGACCGGCGTTAGCTGCTGGGTTAACAGTAGCGTAACGTGGGGACATAACAGCAGCGTTTTCGTTCAGCTTTTGCTGCGCTTGCAGCAGAACCAACGAAGTCGATGGCGTAGTGCCTGGCGTACCGACCGAGTTACCAATAGTACGATATGCATTAGCAACGTCAGCATCAATGCTGGAGGCCAGTTGGGAGATACGCGGTTTCAGAACACGTTCTGCGAAGTCATCCAATTGCATGGTCAGTTCGGCAGANGTAAAGTTTACGCCGATATGCTTTTGGTTAGCCACAGACAGGGTGGTGAACTGTTCGTTGTCATCNTGAACTTGNAGGGCAGCACCGTCAGTTACCAGAGCGCGGTCAGGCAGACGAATACGCAGGGTAGAACCAATTTTTGCACCTTCAACGGCGAAAGAATCGTCGTATTGGCGATTAACGTTACGGGTCAGAACCAGATTATTTTCGAGAATCTCAAGCGCTTTGCGCGTGATCATGTCGATTGTAAGAATGCTATTTGCCATGATATTTCCTAAAAGTAAAATTAGCGGAGTTTCGACGCTTCATAGTTTTTAGCCTGTCTTTTACGGTCAGCTTCAATCCACTGCGATGTAGTCATAGTTTTGACAGATCGTGGGTCAGTAGTATCGTAAACTGCACCGCCGCTGCTTTTAGCAGTGACAGGACTAATCGGCGATGGAGCAGTCGATGTTTTCTTTGCTGGCGGGCTTGAGATCAGTTTGGCCTCAATCCTTCCAATTTCTTTTGCCTGCATGAACGGCTGAAGTCGGGAAATGCGATCCGCTTCTTTTGGGTTAGTCCCTAAGTAATAAGCCAAGTCGGGGCCAACTTCAGAAGATTGAATCGTCTGAGCCATCACGGTAGTGATTGGCAAGTTCGGGTTGTACGCGACTTGTTCAAAGTCATCATACTTGCCCCGTGCTTCCTCTTCTCTATCGTGATAGGACTCTAAAAGTTCAGTTTGTTGCTTTTTCGCTTCGCGATCGGCCAATAGTTGTTCTGCTTTAGAAATCGCCAATGCTTCAGCGTATTCGTCCACAGTATTAAATTGGTCAAGCACGGGAGGCGTTTCAGCAGCTTGAACGCTTGCGCGTTGCGACTGTTCCCGTTCCCATTTTCGTTGTTCTCTTGCAAGTCGTTTACCAATGGCAGCATCTAAGTCCTCTTGGGAAAAGGTTTTAGCTACTACAGGTACTTCCGGCGCTATTTCTTCAGGTTCTGGAGTTGCCGTAATTTCCAGCTCTGGCGCGGGTACTTCCGCTATTTCTACTTCATCTGACATTTTATTGATTCCTTAGAATCCTCGGTGATCCTCGCCGATAAGGTTATTCATAAATAATTGTAGCCGTAACTGTACCACTAATGACAACATAAATGCCATCTCTAGCATATGCGCCATCTAGGGGCAATACATAAGAAGTTGCGCCAACAGGCGTAAACGTTCCCAAAATTACTGTAGTTGTCGCGTTTGCTAAAGAATCATAAACAGTAATTGTTGGGGTATTAGATGCGGAACTGACAAAAATGCCTTTCAGCTTACCAGCCATCGGTTTAATATTTGCGGTTGCTGAAATGTAGGTGTAATTTGCCATATTTATTCCACAGAGTTTTTAATTAAAATACCTTCGACAATTAAGCCAATCGGCGAAGTTCCAGTTCCTGTATTGATTTGCCATTGCAGGTCAGTTTTTTGTGCGTATGCAAAAGGTATTTGGCGTGCTGCGTTATAGTTAATAATAAACGGTGATTGCAAAACCAAATATTTTGTTTTATTAATGTTGTCTGTTGCTTCAACACGATAACTACTATAATTGTTGCCGCCGCCAGCTTCGTTATTATATGCATCTACGCGATACAAATAAAAGGTAGAGTTAGCTGCAACTGAGTATACCGAAGCTTGTGAACGACCTATGCCAGCATTTATTTGGCTATATATAGCAGTTTTTGCTACGTCACTAATGCTAATGTTTCCAACTGGCAGCGCGTAAGTATCATTAAACGCTACCGCGCCATTAATACGCAAAAAAGATTGCGTAGTTTGAATGCCTGTAACGCCGTTAGTTAAAATAACTGATTCATTAATTGGATTCCAGTTAACATCTAAGCCAGTAATAACAATTCGGCAATTAGTATCTGACGCTGAAGAGCTATATACCAGCATACGTTGCGCGACAGTAGGAAACACATACGCGCTCACGTTTTCCCAAACCGCATACGGCCCTGCGGTAGTTACCGCAGCTTGGTAGCCAAAAATATTAACTGGCGTATGCCCTGGTATTTGACCGCGAGCTACTTGTAGCTCAAACGGTTCATTTTTACCAAAGTAGGTTTGGGACGCTAATAGTGTCATGCCAAAAACCTTAGTTTGTACAACGTAGATAAGTACAATTGAACGATGTTATCTATAATTTGCTGCAAAGACGTATCACTTTTGTCAACTACGTTATATCGTTCTTTTTCAATTTCATCAAGTTGATCTTGTAAGAACTCAATAATGTTAGCTGTTTTTTTGGCCGACATTAATGAAATAGGGCCAACTAACCCATGCCGACCTTGATACGCTTCAGTAAATTCATCCGCGTTTTCAATAACTTCATGATAGAACGTGTTCAATGCCATGTGTTTAGAAAAGCTACGCGTATTTAAATGCACGCTATGTGCAACATCACGCGCTAAAAACAGCAAACCTACAAAATCAGCGGCTTTCATTGTGGCATTCCTTGTTCTGGCGGTGGTGGCATTCCTTGTTCTGGCGGTGGTGGCATTCCTTGTTCTGGCGGCGGTGGCATACCTTGTGGCATACCTTGTTCTGGCGGCGGTGGCATACCTTGCGGTGGCTGCATTTGTCCACGCCCAGGCATTTCATTAATTAGATCACCACTGGTAATCATGCCATGAACAGTTCCCAAAACAATATCTTGAATTTGTTCTGGTGACATACCGGCTTGAACTGCTGCAATACGTTTAGTTTCTGCGTCAAAAGCCCTGATTTTAGCTTCAAAATCTTTGCGTTCCATATCCTGCATTTCCATCGATTTACCGACGTTTTGCAGCATTTGATGCATTTGATCAAGTTCTTTACCCATTGCTTCCATTTGCTGATTAGCTGCTTGCAATGCTGGATCTTCGTCTGGGTCAGACATAAGCTTAGGATCAATAGTTTTGGCAAACCGTTTAGCCATTTCTTGTGCGCCAGGCCAGTCCATGTTTTTAATAAACAAATCACCAGCAACCGCCCACAGTTGTGGATTGCCTTGCAGCAGAACCGACATACCTTCCAAAGCTTCTTGACGTTTGGTCATGTAGCTAGGGCCAGTCGTTACGCAAACATCGTACTTACCAATGCCAGGGTTGTAAATTTTCTCAATCACAATCCCTGACTGATCGACAATCTTTTTAACTGGTTCAGGTTGTGTTGGGTCAATCTTAGCCATGTTCGTTTCGCCATCAGCACCAATGATGCGGGCAATACGTTGCGTGTCATAGATTTTAGGAATCAGGTCTACAATTTGCCGCGTGACATAGCGAACAGCGCGTGCCAAATTATCCACATAATGATAAGTACCGGTATCAGATTGACGCTCTCGCGCCATAATCGCTTTACCAGACCGTTCGTTAGAAGTTTGACCAAGGCTTGTATCATACTGACCTGTTGTTGATTTAATATCGTCAGATGCGCCCATTTTGGCTTGCAGCAGACCGCTAGACGCTACCGGTGGCTGTGACCTAGCAGGCAATGGCAGAACGCCGCCTTGACCGTCTGTTACGTCTGGATTGACTTCCAAATACGGCCAGTTGGTCGTATTAGCTGTTTTCCACTGGTTTTCATAGCCTTCAAACTGACCGCCATATCCAATAAACGGTGCTTTTGGTGCTAGCGCCAACATTTCAGTTTCTTGGCTAACCCAGTAGTTGTACATACGCTGCGCGTCTTTAGCATTGCGTACCAAACCAGCTACATATAGTTTGCCATCAACTTCGTATTCGTTGCCAACCACACGAACGACAGGAATAGATGATCCTGCCCAGTCATTTTGCTCAATAAATTCATACCCATTGGTTTTGCACCATTTAACTTGCTTGGCATTAACCACGCGGGTACGCAAGGGCTTCATGCCCATGTCTTTCATTTGCTGATCTTCAGGCGAACCCTCAAAAGCCGATACATTGCCATGATACAAGTTCAGCTTTTTGTCGGTGTACTCAATATAAAAGTACTCAGCAACGCGTATAGTGTCTTTATTAACCCAGTTCGCCAGCGATTGATCACCTACACCGCCTTGTTCCAGCGTCGAAATAGGTTTGGCATTAGGGAATTCACGCTCATAGTCATCCTTGAGCATATCTTCGGTAATAAAGCACCATTGTGCGTCTGAACCGCATGGGTCTTGGATCGTAGGATCCATGTAGACTGAGAATGAGTTACGAATGCGACCAATTTTGATATCCTGATCAAAACTGTCATCGTTACAGTATTCCGTCAGAATGCGGATGTAACCTTCACCGTAGGTTACTTGATTCTCGCAAGCGGTATCATAAGCAACATCCGCATCTGATATATATTCAATATGGCGAACCATACCGTCAAAAATTTCAGCAACTTCAACGTCAGCTTTGTCATCAACCGGAATAACTTTACCCGCAGGGCGGTTTTGACGTTGATCGTTGGTTACTTGGCGAACGTGTTGCGGCAGTTTGTTGATAGTCAAACAAGGGCGGGCGTTAATTGTCTGACCTTGCACTGCGCCACGCGTTGCCAGCACATCGGCGGGCCACTGCCATTGATTGTCAGGTGAGCCAGCGTAAAAGCGCAGGTCATCCAACTCATCTTCGCGAGATTCGCTATAAGCGCCAATAGCCAACGAAAGTCGGCTACGCATTTTAGCTAGATCGTCAGCTTGGTCAGATTCAGATACTTTACCTGCTGCTTTTACGTCGCTGTTATAGGCCATTATTTAGATTTCTTAGCAGCTTCACGTTTAGTTGCGTAAGCAATAGCAACTGCTTGTTTGATTGGCTTGCCAGCTTTAATCTCAGCTTTAACATTTTCGCGAAAAGCTTTAGGCGCGGTGCTTTTTTTGAGCGGCATTATTTACCTCCCATACTTTTTTTCATGGGCTTATCCTGACGTTTGTCAGACGCTACCTCACGTTTGCTGCCTTCTTTAACGCCTTTTTTCTCAACGTCTTTTTTAGACTTTTCAAATTTAGTAGCCATTTTAACTTCCCATCCATGAGTTAAGTACCACGCCAGGCTCGGNCTGACGACGGATATTTGTCGCATTATACTCCCGATGCGCGANAGGAAAAGCAAAAGTTACGCATAAAGCATCCGCAGCATCTGGCGAAGCCATGCCACGGGCTTTCATTTCTTTTTTACCCTCTAAAAAGATCGTCCCCGCCGAGTTAGGTTTGCGTGTTGGGCTGGTTAAATCAGACTTTAGCTTACGATCTTCTGAAATACTAGCAGTTTTAAGCCAATCTTTCATCGCGCCCCACATTTCAGCGCGTTTATTACCCCACATAATAGGATTTTTAGCCTTCCAGCCAAAATTTACCCCGCGTACCTTGTACCGTTGCTCGGTCAGCCTGTCTAAGATGCCGTATCCCAGACCACCTTCGTCGATAACGGTAAGAGTCGGTTTGAACTCTTCGATTGCGTCGATAACGCGGCCAACAATCGACATAGTATCCTCGCCTTGGTAGCGTTTGATGGCGATAAGATCGCGGCCTTGACGTACAACGATAACCGTCGAGTCGGAGCCACCGCGCGCCGGATCAATACCCATGACAATTGGGGCTGTTTCGTCCTTATACTTCGGACGTTTGAAAGCATCTTCGACTGTAACGGGGCTAATGAACTGGTCTTCGCCTGCGGATGGAAATTCGCCATAGACTTCAACCCGCGCTTCGCGCGAATCCTCACCGTACTCCGCGATAATCTGGTTATAAACTTGCTTGTCTGTATCCTCGACCGTTCTGGCGTCAACAGTCCGTGCATTCCAAAATGCTCTTTTAGCATTAAAGCACTCAAAGAAATAGCCAGTGTTCCGGCGGGGGTTACTAAAGGCAAACCAATAACGATCTAGAATATTCTCGGTAAAGAAACCCGCCGCGACTGACCAGATGGCGTCCGGTATACCACTGGCTTCGTCAAAGATTACCATCATTCCATCGTGGTTGTGGACACCCGCGTAGCTGTCTGGATTTTCTTCCGACCACAGTTTGCCTTCTGCCGCCCAGTAACGCGTGCCTTTCTTTAGGTCGCGTTCGACTAAATCCGTTAGCCAGGCAGCAGGAAGCAGTTTAGTCGCGCTGATTTCCCACCAGTGGCTGTTGATCAGCATGGCTGACCATTTGGACAACTCGCCCCATGTGACCGATTTTAGCTGCGCTTCACTGTTGGCGCTAACAACGACTGACGATCCAATGCGGGTGGACAGCATCCAGTTAATAAGCCAGCTAACCAGCGCCGACTTACCGATACCACGACCAGATGACACGGCTTCACGCAATGTGTCCATGTTCATCTTGCCTTGGTTAGCCTTGATGTGCGCGCCTATGTCACGCAGCACTTCCCGTTGCCATTTACGCGGGCCTTTGAATTTTGCCAGCGGCGTATTCGGCTGTCCCCACGGGTAGGCGAACAGNACAAACGCTTCAGGGTCGTTTGCTAGCGCCGGTGACCATAACCGCGTCATTAGCGTCTGCTCTTCGTCCGGCGAGTATATTGGCTGTTGGGCCATTATTCTTTGCCTGTCTTGGTATAGTTTTTAAGCGATTCCAATAGCGCGCGTTGCGGAGCGCTGTAGCCCATACTAGCGTTAGCTTCTTCCGGCCATTGGCTAAACACATACCCTCGCACCGCAGCATCCGTTGCGTTACGCAGCGCTTCGCCATGTGGGCGCCCTTCGTCCAGCGTGGCTTGATAATCATTCGACTGGTGTTGCAACATCTTAATCTGTTCCGGCGATAGCGACTTAATCAACTTATCGCGGGCTTTATTAGCATACGGGTCTACATGAAGTATTTCACCTGCCAAATCATGATGCGTAAAATCGTTTGGCCTAAAAACCTGAATGCCTACTTTATTAGTAGGAAACGACTTAGGTCGGGTAGGATTACCATATTCATCCGGCGCGCCTGTTTCACCGACCGGCCATGTTTCAGCGTACCCTGGGCCAACGCCAACTTCAACCGCTGGATTATGTTTAGCGATAAATGGATACTCAGTTGTCGCTTTACGAACCAATGCGTCTATATATGGATTACGCTGAACTTCAGTCTGTAACGGAAACAACTGGTTGGCGGGCGCTGGAGCTAATTGATTGACGGGCATCTTCTAGTACCTCAGTAAATTGACCTTCGATGACGCGTTGTTGCGCCTGTTCAAGCGCTTGCGTGATGCTGATGTTCTGTACGTTGACTGATATTTCTTGCTTGGCCGTCCAGCCGTGAACGTGCTGCAATATAGCCAGCGCTGACTTAGCGTCACCGTTTCTGGCTGATTCGCGTAGCTGCGCCGATGCTTCCATTTCGCTATCTGCGCGGCCTTTTTGCATCGCCAGTTCGGCCATAGGATCAAGCTGACATAGCTGCCTGTATTCGACAGGTAGCATTCCGGATGCAAGCGCCAAAGCATCGCCTTTAAGCCCAAGCGCGGCGGCTTCGTAAATAGCCTGCAATCGCGCCTCAGTCGCTTTGACCTCACGAATAGTAAGGGGGAGTGATTGAAACATGGCTGGTAGCTTAACATAAAAAAATAAAAAATTGTTTGTGATAGCACCCTGCCACACACACTTCGGCGCGGGCGCCTCCCCCCCACACCTAAGAATTACTATTGCCAAGCTGACAACGGGCAGCTTAGGTTAGTAAGTGCTTACCAACTTGTCAAGCGGGCAATTAGCAGAATGGCAATGATATCAGAATGGCAATGTTATTAAAATGGCAATGTTGCNTGGGGACGCGGGCGATTATCTGTAATCGCGAAAATTATTATCTGTAATCGCGGGCGGTTATGTAATTGTCAAAATGGCAAGTTTGCCTAGTGGATTCGGTTCGCGTCAGCGGGCGGCGCGCNCCTACATTTTAGTTGTCAGAATGTAAATTGTAGGCAATGTAGGCAATGTAGGCAACGAATTTAAATTGACGCTGGATCCTATACAGTAGTTTTCAGTCTTATACAGTACTGTTCGTATATACAGTAGTTTTATAAAAATTAACACTTACTATTTTATTGCCTACATTGCCTACAAATAGCTAAAACGTAGACGCGGCGCGGGTTCCCGCGTAGGCAACCGCGCCCAAAACGATTGCCTACAAATCGCCCACATTGCCTACAAAAAGAATGTAAAGAAAAAGATTGCGCAAATAAAAGAATGCTATATAATTCTTTACATGGACAGCGCAAAACGCGCTGCCACTAATAGGAGCCACAAAATGTTTGCTACTCTTTACGCGATTTCTTTTTTGCTCATTATGGTAGGTGTAATTGCAATGGCATTTGACTCAATTACTAATTAAAACGGAGCGCCCGCGAAAGCGGGCGAATGAAAATGCGCGAAATCTACAAATTCAAGTTTTTTGACCCGTCCACTGACGCATTCGGTTT
>Ga0031655_10002223_pt1 | contig 11282 bp, 8 predicted proteins | sample FrelakmetHBP12HB_FD_55187 | JGI IMG/M metagenome (GOLD analysis project Ga0031655, IMG submission 55187) | Freshwater lake sediment microbial communities from the University of Notre Dame, USA, for methane emissions studies -HBP12 HB | ecosystem: Environmental > Aquatic > Freshwater > Lake >... | reverse complement strand
GAGTACCTCACAGCATTCTGCCACGAAATGATCCGGCGGGAGGTACCGATTGGCTGGACCTGTCTCTCACGGGTTGACGGACTCATGCCCGAACTCGTTGACCTGATGAAGCGAGCGGGATGTATCCGGGTTTATCTTGGTCTCGAATCGGGAAGCAACGAAACCCTCAGGCTCATGAACAAGCGGGTCACGGTTGAACAGGGAATCCGGGCAGTACACCTTTTTTCACGGGGAGGCATTGGCACTGCCGGATTTTTCATGGTCGGGTACCCGAAAGAGACTGTCGAGTCGATTGAAAAGACTTTTGCTCTTGTCCTGTCGCTCCCGCTCGATGAAGCCTGGTTCACCATTCCGCTCCCCCTTCCCGGAACACCCCTTTTTTCCCGTGTTGCCGATCTAAGGAAATGGGAAGACTGGGAGGTCTCAAACCAGGTGAAATTTGTTTACCCGTCGGAATTTGATGAACGCTGGCTTGGACGCCGTATTAACGAGACCATGGAAGCCTTCAGGAAAAAAAAGGGTAACATCAGTTCCGGAGAAAAGTCCGTCACTANCTGAACGCCAGACAAGAGATACTCCTTNTTTTCCGTCTCTCTCATACAGAAATAATCCCGTTTATCCAGGTATCCATAGGCGATAGTCAGGTTTTTGAAAAATACACAAATACATAAATATATAACCAGTCATAGAGACCGCCGGTGAAAAACCATGGTATCCTTTAAATGCAAGGATATCGGTATGGACTGAAAATCTGAGACGACCGCAAACAATGTGCAGGATTTGGATGATAAGGTTGCCCAGCGTGCCCGTGAGGTTCACAAAATCCCATCGCGGATAACGGATGTGGATGAAGATCCACAAAGCGGAAAAGCAACCCCTCTTTTTTAAACACGCACCTAATGGTTGATACTGATGAAGGATCCACACCTGATTAAATACTGGTATGCCTCCTTTCCGTCACAGGATCCGCCTCCTCGACATCTGGCAGGTGAATGACCGATTATTATAGGTCTCCTTGCAGATTCNGGCATAACCTATGCCAAAGGTTTTTTCTTTTTCCTCCACCAGAGTAAAAAACATGAACGCTTTTAATTTCACACTACCTTCCCGGCAAAAAAGACAGGTTCAGAAACCTGAAAAGCGGAGAATGTCCCATTTACCATTCCCTCTTGAAAAAGATGATAGTGGTCTCTGTATTACAATACCGGATTCTCCTTCCGCAAGGGCAGGGATTTGAACATAGTCCCAGGACAAAAGGAGTTTCCCCATGAAAAAAGGAAAAAAGCTTACGTATATCGACCTCCTGGCTGACAAGGAGATACATTCTGGATATGAAAAAGTGCTGGACCTGATCAAGCAGGATCTGGGTCTCTCCCACCCGATTATGATCGGTAGCAGCGAGGTCTTCTCTGCGCCGGAGTTTGAAGTACGCGCTCCTTTTGACAAGCGGATTGTTGTCGGGAAATTTCAGACCGCAACACCAGCCATGATAAGGTCAGCAATCGCCACCGCACACCGGGGTTTTTCTGCGTGGCGGGACAGGGAATGGGAAGAACGCGCCGGGATAATCCTGAGAACCGCAGAGATCCTGGACTCCGAAAAATTCCTCCTTGCTGCACTTGTAACTTATGAATGCGGGAAGAACCGGTACGAGGCTGTTGCAGAGGTAGGTGAAGCAATAGACATGCTCCGCTATCATGCAGAGATCTATGAAAAAAATAAGGGCTTCGCAGTCCTGACCCGCCCTGAAAGTCCCCGGGCTGAGAGCAGGAGTGTTATGCGTCCGTACGGGGTCTGGGCAGTCATCTCTCCCTTTAATTTCCCTCTTGGCCTTGCTACGGGGATGGCTGGAGCAGCGCTCATCACCGGAAATACAATTATCCTGAAACCGACCAGTGTTGCACCTTTTTCCGTACTGAACCTCTATCATGCGTTCATCGATGCCGGCGTACCTCCGGATGCTGTCCAGTTTATCACCGGACCAGGCAGAGTGTTTGGGGAGATCATAACTGCACACCCGGATGTTGGTGGCATTGCATTTACCGGTTCGCGTGATGCCGGGATAGTGCTCCAACGCGCATTTACTGCAAAACAACGGTATGTGAAACCTTTAATTTCAGAAATGGGAAGCAAGAACCCGGTCATTGTCACGGAGTATGCAGATATAGAAAAAGCCGTTGAAGGTGTTTTCAGATCTGCTTTTGGGTTCAGCGGCCAGAAATGCAGCGCCGCATCACGCGTCTATGTCCACAATTCCGTTGCTGACCGGTTTATAAACGACCTTCGCCTGAAGGTAGAAAACCTAATCATTGGTGATCCAAGGGAGAAGGACTCGTTTATCGGCCCGCTGATTGATGAGAAGGCGGTACAGACGTTCAGGGAAGCAGTTGACCTGGCAAAAAAGGATGGGGGGCGGATTATCTGTGGAGGGTCTGTGCTCTCTGAAGAAATGTATTCGCACGGGTTCTATGTACAACCCACCGTTGTCAGCGGGCTGACCTCTGGGCACCCGCTTGCAAGGAAGGAGTTGTTCGTTCCAATCCTGATTATTGAAACATTCTTTACTCTAAAAGAGGCGCTTGATAAAGCCAATGCCACGGATTACGGGTTAACTGCCGGTATTTTTTCCGAAGATGATGACCAGGTTGCTTATTTCTTCAACACTATCCAGTCCGGTGTAACCTATGCGAACCGGCGTGGCGGAGCTACTACCGGGGCCTGGCCGGGTTCCCAGCCATTTTGCGGCTGGAAGGCGAGCGGGTCTTCGGGTAAAGGTGTGGGTGGGCCGTATTACCTGATGTCGTATATGAGGGAACAGGCACAAACCCGCATTCAGTAATACATTTTTAAAAGATCAACCTTTTTTGGTCTGTCCTCCATTGGCTGGAAAAGGTTGATCTCCTGCTTCGCCTGGTGATGTGCAGCCAGAAATCACCGCAAGAAAAAAAACACATTAAGCACTTTCATGGTACAGGAAACCGGCCAAGCTGGTGAAGGTTTTCCATGTACCGTTCCCGTCGTTGATGGTAGGCCTGGCCCCCAGGTCCGTACGGGACATATTCGGCAACCTTCCATCCTTCTGCCGGCAACTCGCTTTTTGCTCCGTCGGCAAGTCCCTTCAAAAACCCGAATTCTATGAGATGTTTGCGATTACGCATCTCGTCTTTGAGCCAGTCAATCAGCTCTGGATCATGGGTTGCTGCAGAAAAAGGGATACCGGTGTTGATGAGGGTTTCTGCGTGTGTCCGAAACCTCTCCTGGATTATGGTAAAGTCATTGGTATCTCCCACATACGCACCCTTGACAAGACGCACGGTAATTCCTGCGTTTATACACGCTGAAAGATCATCGGAAGTGCGATCAAGGTATGCCTGCAGGGCAAGGGTGACCGTTTCTCCCTCCAGGGCAAGATTGATGGCTGATTTGAAGATATCACCTACGAGAGGATGGCCTTCCATGTCGATCTCAAACGGCACTCCATGTTTGCGTGCTTCATGAACAAGGAGAGATATGTTCCTGATATAGTGCCGGTAATCAAAAAGGATTCCGATCCCGGATGGTTTTGCGGAAAAGGAGGTACCTGGTGACTGTTCTCCGATTAGTGTAATCCCCTCGAGGTGAGATGTAAGGGAATGCTCCGATGCTTCTGGGGTTGTTGCATATTCCGCAATCATGGCAACGATGCATCGGATCTGCTGTATGTTTCTTTCCCTGCACCATTGAACAGCACTTTCCAGATCCGGTAGCGACCAGCGTTCCTCCATAATACCGTACCAACCTGTTGCCTTCTATACTATCAATCTCATCCCCGTTTGTCTTTTTCCTGCAAAAGACAGAAATGACGTTTTAGTATGAAAAACTTTACCTTTTAAGCATCCTTCATGTTACAGCTAAGGGATGTATCTTTCATGTAGGTGAAGGTTATTATACTAAATCGGGAGGGAACGGATGGCACAATGGAAATGCAGTGTATGCGGATATATCTATGATGAAATAACCGGGGATCCCAAGGCCGGAATACCCGGGGGGACCCCTTTTGAAAATCTCCCTGATACGTGGACATGCCCGGTCTGCGGGGCAGGAAAAGAGGCTTTCAGGAAAATGCCCACAGAAGATATCCATGCAGGCTCAGTCACGACGGTATCCGATGTGATGGTTGCAGAACTGGTTGCATGGGGAGTGAACGTCGTATTTGGGCTTCCCGGTACCTCATCGCTCGGTCTCGTTGAGGCAATCCGGAAAAATCCCGGTATCAGGTATTTTGTCGTTCGACATGAGGAAAATGCGGCTTTTGCTGCTTCAGCCTACAATAAACTGACCGGCAACGTTGCTGCATGCCTTACGATTGCCGGTCCGGGCGCAACCAACCTTGCCACCGGACTTTACGATGCAAAGGAAGATCATGCTTCGGTCCTGTCATTGAACGGGCAGGTAGAAGCACAGTACACCGGCCCCGGAGGCGTGCAGGAAATCGACCAGGATGCATTCTTCCGCCCTATTACGGTTTATAACAATACCATTTATGAAAAAAATCTGGCAGTCCTGTTGCTGACCCGGGCACTCAGGTATGCGAAAATTGATCGGGGTGTTGCACAGATCTCGGTTCCCAATGATATCCAGAAACAACCCCTGGATCCACGGTTCTGCACCCGTGAGTCATGTCTCTGTGGTCCTGACATNCTGCCATCCGATGACATGATAAAAACCGCTGCCCTGGCGATAAACAACGCGAAAAAGCCGGTTATTCTTGCTGGCTGGGGTGCCTATCCGGACGGGGAGAAGGTGCTTGCTCTTGCAGAGAAGATCAAAGCCCCCATCCTTACCACGTTCCGTGCAAAAGGGATACTCCCGGAAGATAACCCNTGGGTNATCGGTATCCTCGGAAATGTTGGATCACCCCACGCACGGNTCCTGGTAAACGAGGCCGATCTTGTTATCACCCTCGGGGTAGGTTTCTCAAAATATACCAATGTGCCAACGGAAAAATCCTTCGTACAGGTGGATATCGATCCGCTGAAACTCGGGAAAAACAGGCAGACCATTACACTCTGGGGAAACTGCAGGTTTGTGCTCCCAAAACTCCTCCCCCTGCTCCACGAACGGGAAGAGGGGGGTAGTAAAAAACGCCTTGCTGCCCTGAAAAAAGAATGGGACCTGCAGCGTGATGCCGAAGCGGACAGCAGTGCGACACCCCTGCGCCCCCCGTTCATCATGAAGGTGCTATCAGAGGAGATCCCGCCCGATGCAGTGATCTCGCTTGACGTCGGAGAAAACCAGTGGTGGTTTGGCAGGAACTTCCGCATGAAACAGCAGCTGTTTGCGATGTCAGGCTACCTTGCAACCATGGGATTTGGCTTACCCGGGGCAATTGCTGCCAAAATTGCCTATCCCGGCCGCACGGTGTTTTGCATTACCGGTGATGGCGGATTTTCCATGGCGATGGCAGATTTCATAACGGCCGTGAAATACGATCTCCCGATCATCGTAGTGGTGCTCAACAACCACCAGCTCGGCATGATCCAGGTCGAACAGATGATGGAACATTACCCGAACTATGCGACAGATCTTCTCAACCCGGACTTTGCCCGGTATGCAGAGGTATGCGGGGGCATTGGAATCCGTGTCAGCCGTCCCGAAGAACTCAGGCCTGCACTCCTCACTGCGATGTCCTATAAACGCCCGGTTATTATCGACGTAGAGACCGATCCAAAACGGTTCTGACACTATCTTTTTCCTGCAGTCATGAGAAAAAAATCCCGCACATACTGACCAGAAAATATCGCGGGATTGCGTGGTCATAGTTTCCCAAAGGCATGAAGGAATAAAAAATTCTCCTATCAGATTACCTGATCCGGGATATCGGGAGGAATTTTCGTCCAATATGCACTCAGGATGAGTCCGAAAGACGCGCTAGTCTTTTTACAATGACGGAAGGGACAGACTGTCCAGTTCGCTCTCATAATAAAAAAGTGGTGAAGTTATTTGGCTAGTACCCGCCACCGTATCCACCACTTGAGGGGCTCGTGGTTCGGGTTGCCGTGGGTGCAGTTGTGGGCGGTGTCGTTACTACTGGAGTACTACCGGAAACATTGGCGACATACCACAGGTTATTGAATCCCTGTCCCTTTACATCGCCCGGCTTTACATCACCAGAGTAGAAATAGAGCGATCTGCCCATGAAGGCCGTCTGTTTCATGCCATCGCCTCGGGATATGGAACTAAAGTCTGACGGCTTCAAAACCGACGGAGCTGTCACGGTATCAGCGCTGAAGGCCGGCCACAAACCAATGCATGCACCAGTACAGACGCTCTGTCCGGTAGTGTCTTTTGTGAAGAAGTAAAGCGTTTTTCCGGATGTATCCGTAAGATACAATCCAAGGTCTGTTTTATGTGCAATCAGGACACTTTCATCGGGTTTGATCACAAACCAGACCTTGAGTACGTTTTCACCATTCACATCGCCCGGTTTTGTATCTGCCTGGTAGTAATAGAGAGGCCAGCCATAGTAGGTGGTCTGTTTTTTACCATCAGCCCGAGTGATGGATCCAAAGTCAGCCGGGTCTAGTGGGGATGATACCTTAATGGTATCTGCTGAAAAGACCGGCCATACGACTGCACATTGCCCATTGCAGGAGCTCGTCCCGCTGGCAGGAATATCATTTGCAAAGTAATACAAGGTTTTTCCTTGGGCGTCCACCAGAATGGTGCCAAGAGAACTGCTGGCTGTTCCGATCGTATCGGCGGGTTTTACTGTTGTCGGCTGGGGGGTTGGTTGTACCGTTTGTTGCTGAGTGCATCCGGCAATGAATAGTATCGAAATGACTACCAGCAAAAGGAGAAAGAGGGTTGTGTTTTTCATAGTAATATCACCTTATCAGGCAGTGTGAAATTCCCTCTGTATGTATAATAACTCTTTTGATAGTTTTCAATTTTTAGAACTTGATAGGACAAAGGGGCGGAACCATTCACTTCTTCCCTATCACAAAATAGTAAATTAAGGGTCAGGTGACCCCGTTTTTACGCAACCACAAAGGTGCCGGTCATCAATTCGGGATGGATATCACACCGGAAGAAATAATCCCCGGGTTTTGATGGTACCGTAAACGTGTAGGTTACGGTCTTTGGTCCGGTTACAAAGTCACCGGCAAAGATCTTTGTTGTAGCCGTAGAATCCGTGTAGAGCGCAAAATTGTGCGGCATATCATTATCCTTGTTCACAAACGTCATCACTACGGTTGAACCGGCTGGTGCTGTGAGGGTTTTAGCGTCGAACGCCATATTCTGGGCTGTGAGGGTGACTGGAACCATCGGCCCGGCAGTCGCTGATGTTGGGGCGGGTGTCAATGGTATTGTCCCAGAAGTAATGTTAAGAATTCCCTGCAGCCCTGCATTCGGGTCGCTGCGGAAATAGTACGTCCCCGGGGTGGATGGTGCTGTAAAGGTATATGTCTGGGTGACCGGTCCGGTGATCAATGGACTGCGGAAGATTGCAGTCGATGCCGACTGGGACGGATAGAGGGCAAAGTTATGGGGATCGAGGTCCTGATCGTTGTATATCAGCGTTACCAACGCACCAGCCGGGACCGTCAGGGTTGACGGGTTGAACTTGTCCCCTTTAATTATAAGCTGGATCGTCACGGGAATGCCACCGGAAATCGGTGTTACCACAGCAGTTGGGGTATATTTTGCATTTGTACTCACAAGACCCGGGGTGTCTGCCGGTACCATCTGCCAGATCTCTCCTGATCCCTGCGGTGTGAGGCCCGGACCACCATTCTGGTTGATAAGGACAAGGACCTCATGGTCGTCGTTCTCATAGAGGGCGCGGACGAAAGCATTGATCCGCCCGTTAGCATTGTTCGACATACTCATATGACTGGTTGTCCACATCGCATTCTGGGCAGGGGTCAGTGCCGAGGCATCCTTAGGAAGTGTCGAGAGGTCAACACCGGCCGGGGGTGTGGACACGAGAAGCGTCCCGTTCCCCAAAATCCTGTTTTCGTCCGACCATGTCCCATACACATACTTTCCCTGGAGCGAGGGGATCTGGCTGCCACGGTACAGAACCCCCCCCACAATCGTGTCCCCGACATCATGGCCGAGCTCGACAACCGGGCCGATAAGCCGCTGGCTGCTGTAACCGGTTGTGGGACAGGAAGCGTTTAATGGCTGGAAGTCGTTAGCCGGGTTAAAACAGTGCGTTCCCTCCCGGATATTCCAGGGGTAATCCCCACCCTTGTAAACGATAAGCACGGATTCGAAAAGCCGCTGTCCAGCCATGGCGATGAACATCCTGTGGCTGCCGCCGGAGTCAAAGGTCGCATACGCCGGGTTCCGGAACCCGTACGCAAATATTTCGGGTTGAATACTCGTGTTTGACACGAACGGATTATCCGCAGGAATCCCGTATTGTTTGGCCGTGCTCGTGTGATCTACATCGATCCTGATCACTTTTCCGAGGATCTTCGTGAGGTCCTGGCCGTTGCCTGTACCGACCGTATGGCCCATCCCGGTATCGTCTGCCCTGCCCCCGTCCCCGAGCGGGAGATAGAGGAACCCGTCATCCGGTCCGAAGAGGAGTACTCCTCCGTTGTGGTTCTGGTATGGTTTGTCGACCTCAAGGAGTATCTTCTCGGATGACATGTCGATCTGGTTCGGGTCCGATGCCGAAACATGGAATTCCGAGAGGCGGTTCGTGCAGCTCCAGTTGGGATCCACGCCAGCCCGTTTCGGGGCGCTGTAATATACAAACACCCTGCCATTCGTGGTATACTTTGGATGGAACGCGATGGAAAGCAGCCCCCGCTCATCATAGGCCGGATCGATTTTGACCATACGGTCTCTGATATCAAGGAATGGCTTGTTGATGACCGTGCCGTTCATGAAAAATATTTTTACAAACCCGTTCTGGTCGGAGAGGAAGAGCCGGCCGGTCCCGTCATGAGGAGAGGCGATATTCATCGGCGATACAAAACCGCCTGCGACGAGCTGGAGACCGACCGGCACGGCCGGAGTCTGGAGTTTCGTCAGCGAAGGATAGGCTGTAAATGTTGCTACTTCCGGGGAATTCCGGTTGGTAAGGTCCGTTGCTGGAGCCGGGGTGGGAGTTGGTGATCCCGATCCCCCGTTCCCAGTACATTCCGCCATCACTGCAATCGCGACTATGATGGCAAGGAGAATCAGGGTATGATTCTTCCTTTTATTCATATGTGCACCTGAGAATCGAGATATAATAAAAGTTATTCAGAATCTCAAATATTGAAATAAGGTATTTTGAAACGATGAAGATAAGCATAATCGATATTTAATAGGGAACAGTATACTTATCCGGCAAATGTTCTTGCGTATGATGTGGTATATACCCACATCCTGAATATGTCAGATGCATTGTCGGATGGTATTGTGAAACAATTACCCACAATNTTCTGGAATTGAGGTTTCATGACGACAAAAAAAATTGGCGTGGTTAAAGAGCTTGAATATGCCCCCATGAAGGGTGTAATAGTCGACGGAAAGGAAATCCTGATAGTAAAAACAGGCACAAAAATTTTTGCGATGGGGAACAAGTGCACGCACATGGGGTGCAACCTATCGAGCGGTAAATTCGATGGTGAAACCGTACGGTGCCCCTGCCATGGATCGGTGTTCAACGTCAGGACTGGAGAAGTGGTGAAAGGTCCTGCAAAAAAATCAGAACCTACTTATTCCGTAACGGAAGAAAAGGGTGAACTGAGTATTGATATTTAATTCTTAATTTTTTCCGATCAATTTGACTACTGGTATTCAAATATACCCTGATTCGAAAAAATCTGGTATCAAACCTCGTTTTTCGTTCCGGAAAACAGCAGAAACGCCAAAATATCGAAATAGAAAGGAATTTTTTTAATGTTCAGGCCTTATTTTTCTGGACCTCTTTCAGGATGTGAATATGCGGAATGCCGATTACTCCGGCCTGTTCCATGGTCTTTTTTAAATCCTCTGACGTACCGAATTTTCTTGCGTTCTCGATCGAATCCCATTCGAACAGTATGAACACGTCAGTGGGATCTTCAACGTTCTGGAAAACTCGTGCGTTTTTTGAACCACTGGTTTTCCGCGTGCCTTCGTGTCGGTCAAAGAATGGTTTCCATTTCCCGAAGTCACGCACTTTGTTATGGACCAGCATGTGTGGCATGACATTCCCTGTGCCGGTGGAATGATAAACGTTGCGGGATGTTTCATTTTATGGAACGAATAAATAAAGAGATAGCGGACTTGGTCGTACTCTTCATTAATCTGTACTCGGGTTAACCTTTATAGGAATTACGGACTAAAAACAATAAAAAGGGGTATTTATGTCAAAAATCACCCAATACAGTGCAAAAAATCTCATTCCTGAAGCCGGAGTAGATCCCGAAAAATGGAACAGGATTCCCTCTCCCGATATCATTATAAAGACCGTTCATGAAATTGAGAAACATGGTATAAAAGTCATACTCTTACCAAATGGTGAAGAAGCGCTGTCGGTGATAAAAAAAATCATTCCACCTGGTGCTGAAGTGATGAACGGTTCTTCAACTACGTTGATCGAGATAGGGTTCGAGGAGTATGTTTCACATGGGCAGTCCGGGTGGAAAATTATGCATACGAGCATCACAGCGGAAAATGATGACCGTAAAAGAGCAGAACTGCGAAGAAAATCCGTTACTGCCGATTATTTCCTTTCCGGAGCAAATGCAATTGCCAGTACTGGAGAGATCATTGCATGCGATGCAAGCGGGAGTCGCGTGGGTGCATGGCCGTTTGCCGCCGGGCATCTCATCCTAGTGGTTGGAATAAATAAGATCGTTCCTACTCTTGAGGACGGATTGAACCGTATCCGGCACTTTGCCTACCGTTTGGAAAACGCCCGGGCGATGAAGGCCTACGGAACACCAAGCATGATAGGGAAATGTGTCATACTTGCCCATGAAAAGAACGAAGGACGGGTTACTCTTATACTCATCAAAGAAGAGCTGGGATATTAGAAAAGACTGATCAGGGTATTTTTCCGATAACAGGACAGTAGTTCTGCTCCCGACGGCGTGGCGTCTGTCGGGTATCCTGGTAAAAAAAAAGTTTTTTCCCATTTTTGAAGAATGGTGTTTTTATCCTTTCAGGTCAGCATTCTTCGAGCATTTTCTTGACCATTTTCATGGTCTCGATCTTGAACTGGAAATGCTTGATCATTCCCTCTTTCATCATGATTTTCGATTCAACCATGCGTTTCATAATTGTTTTTTTCTGGTCGTCAGTCATTTTTT
>Ga0031655_10002222_pt1 | contig 11283 bp, 18 predicted proteins | sample FrelakmetHBP12HB_FD_55187 | JGI IMG/M metagenome (GOLD analysis project Ga0031655, IMG submission 55187) | Freshwater lake sediment microbial communities from the University of Notre Dame, USA, for methane emissions studies -HBP12 HB | ecosystem: Environmental > Aquatic > Freshwater > Lake >... | reverse complement strand
CTGCACGCGTGCAAAGTGGCGATTTTTTTTCGAGGAAGTACCTTTACGGGGGGAATTTCGCGTTGTGCGTCCGTTGGTGGCGTCCGAATTTTACCAGCGTGTAGTAGAGCCTGTCAAGCACAGAATCGTTTTAACGGCGTTTTACAGAGGCAAGAATTTAACTTTTTATTTCGGCTGGTAAATGACTTTTGCGCCGGAGTTGATGCGCTTTATGAGTTTGTCAACACACTCGATACGCGTAGCAACGGCCGTTTGCAGAAAGGCATCTTGCGCGGCTTGATCGTAGCTATCTGACTCTCCGGCATTGGCGGCCGCAACGAGCACGTATGGCGTGCGGTTTTTTATACTGATGGAAATGCTATCGGTTGCCGGTGAGATGGTTTGATCACCAAGCGCGTGTTGTTGGTGACGCTTCACGAAGCGCGGTGGAATGCCTTCCTTTTGTCGGCCACTGGTAAACTTGCGAGCATTCAGTGGATTGCCACTCCCGAGCCAACCAGCTTTCAGAAGTCCGATGCGGTCGAGATGAACTTTCTCTATCGCGCGGAGCGCGGCGAAAGTTACGGCCTGGCGTTTATCTAGGATTGCTTGGCGCGCTTTGCCGGTGGCGCGTCCGGTTCTGTGCGCCTTCGTGTAGAGAGTCGGGTCAAGTGTCTGAATTAGTTTGCGGTCTTTGGTGGCCACGTAAGCGCGGTTGGCGGTGGCACGGATGGAATTCTCGGTACGTTCGAGGTTGTGCGGAACAGTGGCAGCAACCAGAGCTTCTACGAGAAGGCGCGCTTGCGAGGTGAAAACGTCTTTGCTGGCCGCTGGAACGGCCTTGTTCAGTTCGGCAACTTTGGTTTGCCAGCCGGTGAGATCGACCTTTACTTCCATGCGCCAGTATCGGCGCGAGTGTCGGAGTTGTCAACCAGCGCGCGATGCTGAATAATTCCAGGATAATTCGCGCGCACGCGCTTGGTCTATGGCTTGGCGCAAAGTTTCGGCGTTTTCACAGGTTACTCTGTCGCCGTTGCGCCAGAACACATGCCAGCCGGAGACGTTGCGGTAAATTTCAGCTCTGGCTTTGGCTATCCAGTCCATGCGCTGTTTGTCCGTGAGGAATGCGAGATAATCAGCTTCGACTGCGTTCAACATGTGTTTTGTGGTGTTGGCTTCTTCAGTCTCCATACATGCCGCCTTTCTTTTGGGGATTAATTTGATTCTACAAGTTCTTTTTGAGTCGCTTTTATTACTTCGATGGTTTCTATTGCTTCTCGAAAGGATTTTGCTATCCCAACAATGAACCAGCCGTATTGATCTCGTTGTTCAAAACATGCCGCTGAAAACTTGCATAGCGCTTCGTTTAATGTTTCGACATGCCACGGATATGGAGATGTCGGATTATATTCAATCGCCCAATATTCAATCGGCATAAGGCAATCCCTTCTTTTTTTCTGTTTTTCTAATTTCTGGTGTTAGAAACCGAGTGCAAGGTGCGTCAAATTCCAAGAAACATTCACCACGTGCTCCATCTCGATTCTTGGCAACGTCTATCCTAACGAGGCGAGAAAGATAATCATCAGTAACTTGATCGCGCCACGAAATCGGCAAATCATCGCGTTTTACATTGCGGGACATAAGCAAAATTACGTCGGCGTCTTGTTCAATACCACCAGACTCGCGTAAATGGTGCATTGCTGGGTGGTCTGAATCCATCGCGGCGCGGTTAAGCTGACTTACAACAATCGTCGTAACGTTCAGCTCTACCGCAATTCGTTTCATGCTTTGGCTGGCCTGTGTAATCGCGCTGTATCGGTCCTGCCGGTGCTCCATTGCAATAAGCTGAAGATAATCAACTACGATAAGATTAAGCGGATTTTGCCAATGTATGCGATGAGCTAATGAAGTAATTTGTGCGGCCGTTTGTCCTGCGCGCTGGGAAAAAGTTATTTTCGCTTTAGCAATTTCCGAAGCTGCTAGTTTCAGCGCGGCAATCTTCGTTTCGCGTTCAGTTGAGAATGGTAAAGTAGTATGACAGACTCCGGCACGTGCTGAAGCCATGCGCCGCGCAATGGCCAGATTTGTTTGCTCTAAATTCACCATTAGTCCAGATGCGCCGGAGGTACAACACACTTGCGAAAGCATTTGCCCAACAATGCTTGATTTTCCAACTGAGGGCCTAGCTGCAACCACCCACATTTCGCCCGGTCTAAATCCGCCGGTTATTTTGTCGAGCGTACGAAATCCAGAAAGCAAGCCATGCGTTAAGGTCGTATCCTCGAACGACTGCGCGGCTTTTGCGAAAATTGTTTCTGTTGTTTCAAGATTGCTTTCTAAAAGGTGCAACCCGTCAAGCTGTTCTTTGGCATAAGTCATAATTGATTCGGTGTTTTGGTCAGAATCATTCGCACGTTGATGCAATACTTCCCCGAGTTCGCTAAGTTGGCGTCGAGCGTATCCCTGCCATATTTGTTCGGCATAATAAGCCGCATTCCACGGCACGCCGAACACATATTTGCCGTGAAGTTCTTCCCATCTAATTCCGCATGCTTCGCGGTCGGCATCGACGAGGGTTATATCGACGCCTTTGTGATCTGCTACTCGCGTAAGTATGCGGGACCAAAGCTGGCCGTAATTGCCGTTTGAAAAATGCTTTTCCCGCAAGTCCGGCGCGGCTGCTAACGTCACTGGTGCATTGGAAATTACAGCGTTAAGAATTGCGGCTTCAACTTCTTCGGTGCCATTAGGCATTGGTAACATTGGCGGCCTCCTCGGCGGTTATATAACTGCCGTCTTTGGGTTTTATCTCTCTGTTTATTTTCTCCGGTTCATCCTCCCAACATTGGCCGCGCAAATATCTAGCAGCCTGCGGGATGTATCCGTCTTTCCATTTTCTACTGTTGACTTGCCACGCCAGTGCATGTTCAATCTCGTTCTCCAACTGTTCACACTTCATTTTAACCCATGCTTTCCACGCTTCGCCCTTTGCTTCCTTTTTCGGATATAGCTTCCAGAAGTGTAAGAACTTAACCGAATAAACTTCAACACTTGTCGGCTTTGCCGACGGAGTATGTATATATTCTGTTCTATTCCCTTCTGTTCTATTCTGTTCTTCGCAGGCGACTGACGCCCGGGTGACGCGCGACTGACGCCCAACTGACGTTTTGCGCGTTTCTCGCTCTTGAATTGATGATTCTATCCATCCTACTTCCGGACTAGATAGCAATTCCAAAGCACGTTTGAACCACGCTGCTTTTCCGCGCGTTTTTATCGCCATTATCTCGGGTGTCATCGTGGTGCCGTCATCTCGCACCAGACTGCCACGTGGATGGCACCTTGACGTCAGTTGCAGCATTAGAATCCAAGCGGTAAATATCTCGGCTGCATCGTCTTGAGACATAACGATCGCGTACCCTTCACCATCATGCCGGTTTGGAATAGAAACCCATGCCAACTTTGTGACTTGCCGCGATCGGTTGTTTTCAAACAAATCATTCCATTTGCGAATGCGATAGATCGTGCTCATTTTGCCGCCTTTCTAGAGAAGCGGCGCGTGCAAGAATCTCCTTGTTCCTTCAAAATATCAGCAACCATTGTTTGCGTCAGAATCAATCGTTCAAGTTTGATATCGCCTCCCTCAGTGGCGCGCCTGCCAAAAGATATCGCCCACCATCGTTCCCTTATCTTTTCATCAAGCTCAAGCGATATCTCCTGTAATAGTTCAAGAGGAACAACGACGAATATTTTGTTTTTCACTTCTCATCGCCCTTCCAAAAAAAGCGCCGCGCGTTGTGTGTGGACGCCGATGAAGGCGGCTCGGCTTTCGCCAAGCGGCACAAGCACGCGGCAAAATTCTTTTACTGATTGTTTCATCGTTCCACGTCCACAACCTAGCATAGAACGGCCAGTTAGCAAGAGAAAAGTTGCGGAATATTTCATGTTCTAAATTTAATTCCTTGACACTTTTGCATTTTGTGCGTATCTTCACGCACCATGAAAGAAAAACCAACACCCGAAAAGAACAGCACCGGCGTTTTCGTGCGTATCAACCACGCGGAATTGAGGCGGGCAAAGATGCGTGCCCTAGTGAACTGCGAGACAATGGCAGATTTCTTGGCGCGCGCAATTCGCCGCGAACTCAAACTTAGCCGCACCATCCCGAGAGGATAAAGCCGATGGGCGCTATCACCTACGGCGATTCATCGCTAATTTTCGGCATCCCTCTGGTCAAGAAACCGGTAAAGAACTTACCGTGTCAAGGCCGTATGCGGATGCGCTTTCGCAATGATACGTTCGCCAAAATATTTATCCGGACAGAAACGGCCACGCGCTGCTTTATGTTACAGGATAAAGGGAGATATTGGACAGCGGAGCCGAAGTTCGAGCAGGCGGCCAACTATCGCCAGAAGGCAAAAAAGATCGAAATAAGGCATGGAGATTTTTGCTAACTTCGGCGTGATTTTGGCGACAAGATTTCTTGCGTAAAAAGCTTGACGTTTTGACGGTTTGTGTTATGTTTGAGGCGTAACAGAGAGCAAGGCAAACCTGAAAAAAGAAAGGCAACCTGAAAATGAGGACAGAAAAAAGCATCCAAGAGATAGCGCGGGACGTTCGGCACAATCTCGCAGAAAAGCATCCGGCCTGTAAGTTCTCGGTAACGGTCAAGCATTATTCGGGCGGCCGCAGTATGACGGTGGCGCTCATGAGTGCACCGTTCCCGGCATTCGCTGGCGAGCAGAAAGACCAGTACGCACAACTTAACCAGTATTCCTTCAGCGAGCCGCAAGAGGAAGGACACAAGAGCAACGGCAGCGCGCTTACGCCGGAATGCTGGGAAGTCATGAAGTCGGCAACCGAGATCGCGCGCGCCGATAACTGGGACGAAAGCGATATCCAGACCGATTATTTCTGCACGAATTTTTACCTGCATATCCATATCGGGAAATGGGACCGGCCGTTTATCTGCACGGCGGCATTGGAGGAGGTCAATAAATGAACCACTTGCCGCCGCCGCCGTTTGACGCTACCGGCCTGTTGGTCGTTGCCGTGATCCTGCTTCTGGTCGTGATGGACATTTACAGGAAAGCATGAACCGTTTTACAAACAAAAGGCGTTTCGCGTTAAAGAGCTATTGCGGGGTAAGCCAGACGGCTTCCCGCAAGGATTCAGCATGGAGGGCGCGATGCGGACGACTACCAGAGGACCGCACCGGGGTAAGTGCGGAAGCGTCCTTAGTCGTAGCTCAACCAACCCCTAAAAACGCCGCGCGAGATATACAACGCGTCTTTTGTTTGGAAGCAGCAAGCCGGAGGACTGGTTCGAATCCAGTGAACGGAATAAGCTCCTGGCAAAAAGGTGTAATTGGTTGCATACCGTCTTGCTGTGGTTTTTCTCGGGAGGGAAAATGAGCCTCCGAAAAAGCCAACCGATCACGTTTACCGAGCGCAAGCTGCCATACGACGGCAGAATCAAGATCGGCTGGCAAAAGGGACGGATCGTTAGCACGGAAATAACTTACGCGGCACCCGTGCCATTAAGAGAATTCAAATCGGGGAAGCGATGAAGAAATACGGCGACCAAGAAGAGGCGGAAGAAGTGATCGCGGAACTGGCGAAATCTGCTGGTGGACCGCCTCGCCTTTTTTCTGACCCAGCGATTCTGTTAGATGAAGCGACACACGTTTACACGGATAGACACAGCCGACGCGTTCCCTCTGTTTCTCAAATATTGCCACCGCCTCGATTTCAAGCGAGCGATTGGTTTTTACAGAGGGGAACGGCCGTCCACGAATGTATCCGGATGATGATTGACAAAACGTTGGATTGGTCAAGCGTTGACGAAAGAATCGCGGGGAGATTACACGCCGCCGAGAAATTCCTGCACGATCTGCAACTTGAACCGCTAGGGGTAGAGGTCAAATTGTTTTCGCGCCAGTATTATTTTGCTGGTCGTTGCGACTTCTACGGCAAATTACCAGACGGTCAATATGTTGTGGCCGATTGGAAAGGTTCTCTTTCACCGCTGGCATTACCGCAACTGGCCGCGTATGCCATGCTGTTGCGTGAATATGGCCAGAATGTTCACACGGCTTGCGCGGTTGAAACTCATGATGACGGAAGTTTCAAGCTTCAGTGGTTCAGTCCGCGCGATTTGAAATACGGCGAGCGAATTTTCTTGGGGTATCTGACAACGTATAATTTCGAGCAGGCAAACGGCTTGCGGAAAGAGGAGGAAACAAAATGATAGCAACCGGTGGACGAGCTTTCCCGGAAACCAACGAAAGGAAAGTATGAACGACGAAAACAAAATCAGTTTGGAAATTGTGCTCAAGGAAACGGATAGTCCGGTTGCGATATCTCCGGAACGGGAAAAGCTTATTGAGACGTTAAAGCCTCTGGTCCCGATGATTGTCACTTTTTCGGAAGCGGTTAAGCACCAGCCGGTAACTAACGACCGCGAAGCAAAAGACATGGCAGAGATTATTGAACTCATTTCTAACCAAACGAAATTGGTTAAGGAAACGGTCAAAGGATTTAAGGCGGAAGCGGATCGCAGGCATGGTTTGTGGTGTGACTTGGAGGCGCTATTTGTGGAGCCGTTTACAGCGGCTTACAAAATCGGAAAAGCAAAAGTTATCAGCTGGCAACAGGCTGAGGCCGAGAAAGCGCGTAAGGAACAGGAACGATTGCAGGCGGAAGAAAATGAACGATGCCGCCGCGAGCAGGAACGACTTTTGAAATTGGCCGCCGAACGTAAGACGCCCGAAGTTCAAGAGCGATATAAGGATGAAGCCGCTGCCATTGTGCCAACTCAAATTCGAGTGGCCGCGCCTGATAAGGCGGTTAAAACTCAATCACGATGGTTTGTTGTTAGTGTTGATGCAGAAAAATTTATCACCGCTGCCGCCAAAGATAAAATCTTGCGCGGATTTCTTGAGGTTGACACTGGAAAACTTCAGCGCGCAAAAGCTGCAAATTCAGAATTCACGGCGGACGGAATCGTATTTGAGAAAAGGGCGGTCTAACAAAAACCCAAAACAAGGAACACAATGAAAAAGAAAAACAAGACGATGCGAGTTGTGAAGGAAACCCGATATCTGAAATACGCGTGGACGCCAGAAGAAATCAAAGCGAAGGGCGCGGAACTGGCGCAAGTCACACGCGAGATCGGAGAACTGGAAGATGACGCCAAGCGCGTGAATGCTGACTTCAAGGCGAAGATTTCCGCGCGAGCTGCAACGGCCATCACTCTCTCGAATGACATTACCACCGGCTACACGATGCGGAATGTGATGGTCGAGATGAAGATGAACACGCCAACGGGCGGCAAGAAAACCGTCAAGCGGCTGGATACCGACGATGTTCTCGGGGTGGAGAATATGAACGAGGAGGAGAAGCAGGATATTCTCGACTTTGAAAAGGCGAGCACGCCAGAACCACCGGCACCAACACCGGAGGAAGCGAAGGCTGAGAAACCTGAAGCGAAAGAGAAAGGCGAAACAAAATGAGTAACGAGGAACTGCAGAAAGCAGAACAGCAAAAGCAGGTTGCGACATTACGCGACCTGCTGGAAAAGGCGAAACCGAGATTGGCCGAAGTCGCGCCGAAGCACTTGAGCATCGACCGGCTTGTGCGGCTCTTACTCGTTGCCAGTAGCCGGAACCCGAAGATTCTGGAATGTACCAGCGAATCGGTTTTGAGGTTCGCCATGACATGTTCGCAAACCGGATTAGAGCCGATAGGCGCGGGCGGTATGTGGCCGGTCCCGTTCCGGAACAACAAGACGAATACGATGGAGCTGACGGCCATTCCGGATTATCGCGGCTTGGTAAACTGTGCCAAGCGCGCAAAGTGCATCACGGATGCCTATGCCGAAGTTGTACGCGAGAAAGACCAGTTCGATTACGAGCTGGGAACGGAGCCGTTCATAAAACACAAACCGGCCAGAGGAGATCGCGGCGAACTGGAAGCGGCGTATTGTGTCATCGTTCTCCCGGACGGAACGAAACGGTTTGAGGTTATGGGACGCGAGGAAATCCACGGCATTCGGAACCGGAGCCAAGCGTGGCGCGCCTTTCTAAAATACAAAAAGGAAGGACCGTGGAACACAGATGAGTCTGAATGCTTTAGAAAAACCATCGTGCGGCGAGCGATGAAGCCGTTTGTTGGTGCATCGAGCCAACTGGACGCGGCGGTAGAAGCTGATGACTTGGCCAGCGGTGTGATTGATAACGCGATACCCGCGCCTATCGCTATGCCGAAAGCTTTGCCTCCCGCAACACCGGAAGGCGATGCGCCGGAACCGAAACCGGCAACGGCCGAAGATGATGACAACATACCGATGGGCGGCGAAGTGCCAGCCGAATGCAAGCCGAAGCAACAACAAGAAGCACCGCCAGAAACCGAGACGCCGAAAAACAAACGGATGCCAAATGAGCTGCCGTCCGACAAGATGGAAAGCAAAGTTGTTGACATGGTAAGCGAAACCAAGACGGACAAAAACGGCAAGGAGTATGTCGTTGTGAGATTTGCCAGCGGCGAGAAGATCACGGTCTACGATAAGAAATTCGATATCGTTCCGGGAGAATCCGTGCTGGTCGAATTGGTACAGAGTGGAAAATATTGGAACTTGAAAAGCTGGTGCCATCCGGCCGTATAGGAGAATCGCATAATGGAAAACTTACGCAAACTTGTTGTCATACTCTTGGGCATCTGTCTATCAATCGTTTTGTCCGTTAGCGTTTTGATTTACGGCTGGGGGTTGACTCCGAAGAGTTGGTTTTGGATTCTCGGGATAGGCTTTTTCGGCCAGTTGATAGCTCAAGCTCTGATTGCATTGGGAAAGGAACCATGAACCGCCGCTATACACTCTCACAACGGCAAGCAGTCTGCGATGCGCTGAACAAGCTATGCTGGAAGTGGCGCATGATCCGATATTATTCGCGGCGCACTTCACGCAAGCGAGTGCAGTTCAAGGGAACACCAATCCAGAGTTTAGAACAAAACGCACAAAGTGTTATTAGCGAACTGGCCGATGCCAATATCGAGGGAATCAGTTTTGCAAATGATATTTTCTTTCCGGCCAAAGACTTCAGGCAGAAACGATGGCCGGAGGGAATGCGATTGAGTGCGGCCGCAGTAGCGGGAGCGCATGCCTACTTCAAACGGATTAACACCGCTGCGTACACGGCGGCAAAGAAAATCCGGGAAGGCGAGATGGTAGCACTTGACCGAAACGGGAAAGCTCTGCCTGCAAAGGGGAAAACAAAATGAAAGTATTTATTGATGCTGATGAATGGTACCCGGTCTATTCCTTAGAGGATAGCGGCGTGGCATGCGATGTGCCGGAAAAAACGGTTGCTCGCTGGAAACGTATTGAAACGGAATTTCATAAGATGCAGGTAGAAATGCGCGATGCTCGAAATGGGAGGGGGGAAATAAAATGAGCGACTTTCGGTGGAGTTTGATTATCTGGCCGCTGAAAGCCTTGATCGTTCGAGATGCCGCGACTGACGAAATCATGAGCGTTGCGATTGTGGACAGCACCGATAGTATCGTTGCGTCGAATGTGAGAGGGATCGACACAACACCGGTGGAAGCGGTGAACATCGCCAAGCAAATCGTGACTCGCCTTAACGCCGTACATGAGCAAGAAGAGCACGCGGAAAAGCTGGCGAGAAGTTCTATGGGAAGTCGTGGAATTGCTGGCAAAAAGAAACTATCATGAATCTGGATAATAACAGCGCGGTCCGTCTTGCCAGCGTTCAGGTTGGCGAACGGCGAGATGGAAATTACCTCCTCCATCTCGGGAGCTTGCCCCTCTGCCGCGCTCCTTTTTCGCAAGTACTAATCTTATGTGCAAAATCTACTAATTTAGTATTTGAATCGCCCGCAAGACTACAAACGCAATTAGGGGCGCAAAATTGTAAGTCTGCGATGAACCGTGAAGGGTGGCACTTCTGTCAGGGTGTTTCAACACTTAACACGCGGAATCTTCCCGGTGAAACTCCGGGGCGGGCGTTACTTTGCGAAAGGAAAAATGACTAACACCAGCCGCCACCGCCGCCCCGCGCACTATTGCGTGAACTGTGGTTGTTATCGTTACAACACTTGCACTTGTCAACGCCGTGGCGAACACGGCCAGCGCGCCCGCGCCAGCAAGGGCGACCACTGGTGCAAGCGAAAGGAAAGCCAACTATGACAACTGAACCGAAACGCACGCCGCCAAAGCCGCCGGAGAACATTCACACGCCGGATCACCACGCCAGCCATTCGATACCGGGTTGTTGTTGCTCTGTTGACCGCGCCACCGACTTCAAGGTGTGCAATGTTTGCGGCGCGGCATACACAGCAGAGGCAAGCACTTTGATATGTGCTCGCTCCGCAAGTTGTTCATTGACCCCGATATGCACTGTCCACGATGGTTCAACGCTGGGAAAGTGGCAGGTGCAGACCACAAAATATCATGTCGGCCTGTCTAAAACGATGGCTAAAAAGGAGGAAGTGATGACTGCAAAGGAAAAGAAACTGCAACGTATGTTAGATACTGCGATAGAGACCATTGAGGTGCGAGACAAACACATTGAAGGCATGGGGCGGCAAATTGCGGCATTGCACGACCTTCAGAATCGCACCGCAAAAAGCCTTGAGCACGAACGAGATGAACGTCAACTGGTGTATCAATGCTGTGCATGGTGCGGTCAATATTTCGACAACAATACACCAATGCAGGTGGTGCGTCAACATTTGGAATCGTGTCCCCAAAACCCTCTTGCGTCAGCTAAACACACGATAAGGTTTTTGGAGCAGCAAAACATTGCACTTCAATCCTATATTGGGCAGTTGCAAAAGGAAATCGCCGCGCTGAAGCGCAAGAAAGGAGCGAGCAAGTGAATCACGCACCCAAGCAGGAGGGCAAGTAGAATGAAATACGATGGCACGAATCTGGAAGCGGTATTGAAGGCGCACGTTCAGTGGTTGCGCGGCGATGCCGCAGGCAAACGTGCAAACCTCTACGGCGCAAACCTCTACGGTGCACACCTCGAAGGCGCAAACCTCGAAGGCGCAAACCTCTACGGTGCAAACCTCTACGGTGCACACCTCGAAGGCGCAAACCTCGAAGGCGCAAACCTCTACGGTGCAAACCTCTACGGCGCAAACCTCTACGACGCACACCTCGAACGTGCAAACCTCAAACGTGCAAACCTCTACGGTGCAAACCTCTACGGCGCAAACCTCTACGGTGCACACCTCGAAGGCGCAAACCTCGAANGNGCAAACCTCAAACGTGCAAACCTCTACG
>Ga0031655_10002213_pt1 | contig 11316 bp, 17 predicted proteins | sample FrelakmetHBP12HB_FD_55187 | JGI IMG/M metagenome (GOLD analysis project Ga0031655, IMG submission 55187) | Freshwater lake sediment microbial communities from the University of Notre Dame, USA, for methane emissions studies -HBP12 HB | ecosystem: Environmental > Aquatic > Freshwater > Lake >... | reverse complement strand
AGAAATTGGCCATACCATGCCACTGTTGGTAGCACTCAACAGTGGATTGACTGTTTTGTATCAATGTATCACTTTACGAGGTTCTAAAGTTGACAACCACACTTCAGTAGTTCCGAAAGCTTCTACCAAAGAACGTAAATTTATATGGATACAATCAACTTATCTCGTAATAGCAACTAAGTATTATTACAACTATTGTAGAAAACCATAGAAAATTTGATTAATTATCGACAAATGCACATAATGGTATCGATAATTATTAATATACACAGTTGTTTATCTTGGTTAAGAACGGGAAAAAAAAGGGAAGGTAAAATTTTTTCTGCTGCCTCCATTCTTCCCCTTTCCTCCCAAAATAAAAAAACTACATCATCAGATAATTTGTAGTTTGAAAAATTGTTCCAGTGATTCCCCAATGCGTTTCCAATACTACGACACCTATTGAGATACTAAGAATCCCTATCTTTTTTTCCTTTTTTCATCGATTCACACAAAAACATGAGTTAAAATCCTTCCACTTTTTTCTCTATATTCGCAATTATACTTTGGCAACTAAAGCAAATGTTGGTTTGATTTTCTGGCTCTAAATCTGATTTAAAAATCTTACATCGCATGGTTTTACAATCAATGCTCTATTAATTAGATCTAATCTATAGAGGGTCTGAAAAATTACAATAAGGGGCTAGTAACTATTTTAATTTTTAAAAAGCGAATATTTCTATTCAATTATTTTTTTAGGGTAATCACCAGGGGATAAACGACCTTTTTTAGTGCCATTTCGTCTGATAATGTTGTAGTAACCGTATTTATGTTTCTTCATTGTCGTATGCAATTTATTATGACAATCTTTGCATACTCTTATTGCAATATTGTTTTTATAATCAATATGATGTAATGAAATTTTGGGTATCTCAGAGTATTTTTCGGGAGAAGAAATATCATCACCGCCATCCCAGGCAGTCTGTTTCATATCTCTTGGTATTAATTCTCTTTTGCATATTTTACAATAATATTTTTTTAATTCCTCCATATCCTTTCATATATTGTAGTCATATTGATATTTTTTTTGAGTATTAGCTATAGAGAACACCTGATATTCAACCACCTTTATCTGAAGGTGTGCCACCAAAGTCTCTAAAGTATTTTTTTTACAATTTTGAATCAACAGGAGAAACAGTTCACTGCCAATCCTTATCATTCCGGTAATCTTGGGTTCAAATCCCTTCCTCCTGTATTTTCAATATTAACAGAAGAATAACACACATTATATGTAAAAATTCTTACTATGTGCGTAAAGCCCATATTTTCATTATCTTTTTATATAATATTTTATACTTTTTAATGATGAAACAGAAAAACCATGCCTAAAAGAAATCATCCAAAAGACCCGTGAAGAAGTGCTCAGAGGTAAAACAAAGTACCGTATGGCTAAGGAGATGGGAATACATGAGTTTGTCGTTTATAGTCATACGAGTGATCTTTCATGTGCTAAACTTGGAGAACCATACATCAAAGGGAAATCCTTTGATTTACTGAAGCAATTATTAGATGTAGGATATGTTCCGTCCAATGAGAAGATCCATTTCACTCTTCGGAAATTGAAAAGGAATCTCCCTATGATTCAACGTTCGCAGAATGACGGATACTCTATTTATTATTTGAATGATAAAAACAAGAATGCATTGCAAATGATGATTACACAGAAGAAATCACAGATTCTCAGTTACCAGGAATTGAAGAGCATCGCAAAGGTTTTTGGGGTTGATCTTTCAACCGATGAAAAACAAAAATATGTAAGAGTACCAGATAGTCGAACTATACCAATAATACGCAAGAAAAACGGCGGGTTCATCTCCAGTTTTAAGAAAAATCAAGTACAGTTAGATGATTTTACAGACAAAAATGATTTCCTTGGCAAAAAATGCTCAAAAAATTTGCCATATATCAATAGTTCAAAAAAGTGAATCTCTCCAAGAAAATGACGATTCTTTGGCATTTTTTACATTCGGAGGTACTGTACTTTTCCCAAATAAATGGGTGAAGGAAAAAATGAAGAGGAAGGAGAGGGAAAACATCTCGATTATTTCGACTTCCACAATCCATGTATATTACAGAAATCTCGTGCCGACAGTTTCTTTGAAGTGACACAAAACTCTACTTCTGGTTTATCTGCAGGCTTTAAAAACTTCCGGTATACAGTCTCATCAGCATGAAGTTCAATCCATTCAATATAGTGTTTCTCCTCCATCGGATGGGGAATAGACCCTACTTTTACCTTGACACCCGTCGTCGTTTTTTCAATTACGGGAACATGTTTTTCGTTTCCCGCATCCTGTAATTTCTCGGTAAGCAACTCCATGGGTTGCCCACAACACACCAACTCACCTGTACCTGCGTGGACAACTTCTACGATATTCCCACAGACATTACATTTGTAAATTTCCTTTAGTTTTACCATACACGTTTACCTCCATTCTACTTCTTTTGTTTCTTATTTTTATAATCCTTAATCGCCTCATGCAATGCATCAGCAGCTAGATTCGAACAATGCATTTTTTGCACTGGCAGACCATCAAGCTCGTTTGCCACATCACCACGTGTGATCTTGACTGCCTCATCCACATGTTTTCCTTTCGCAAGCTCGGTCACCATGCTGCTGGTCGCAATGGCTGAGCCGCACCCGAACGTCCTGAATTTGATATCAGAGATTCTCTCATCGTTTACTTTGATGAAGATCTCCATGACATCACCACAGACAGGGTTTCCTACCTTGCCATAGCCATCAGGATTTTCTATCACACCGACATTTCGCGGGTTCATAAAATGCTCCATGACTTTTTTACTATATCCTACGTTTGCCATTTTTATTGCCTCCATTCTTTTGACATTGGTGAAAGGTTTCGTAAGCGTTGGACGGTATCGTACGTCGCCTTGCTCACAAGGGGAATATCGTCCATTGATGTAGAACGCCCGAGCGTCAGCACCATGGATCCATGAGCTTCTTCATGTTTTAAACCAATCGCGAGAAGAACATGCGATGGTTCAAGTGTCTTTGATGAACAGGCAGAACCAGTCGACACCTGAATATCATACATATCCATATTTAAGAGAATGCTTTCTCCTTCGATATAACTGAACCGGAAACTGGCATGATGAGGCAGTCGTTGTATAGGATGGCCGGTCAGATAGGATTTTTCAATTTTTAAAATTTCTTTAATAAGTTTATCTCTGATAGGAATAAGTCGGTTAGTTTCTTGTTTCATTTCCTGTTGTGCCATTCGTGCGGCTTCACCCATACCAGCGATAGCGAACACGTTTTCGGTACCTGAACGAAGACCTCGTTCCTGTCCTCCTCCAAGGAGAACAGATTGGATTTTAACACCAGGTTTTACATACAGCGCACCAGCTCCCTGAGGACCATACAAATCATTCGATGAAAGTGTGAGTAGATCAATGCCATCTTTTTGCACATCAATCGGAATACGTCCTGCTGCAGCAACCGCATCAACGTGGAGATACAATCCTTTATCTTTCACAGTTTTACTAATTTCTTGAATCGGTTCGATGGTTCCAATCTCATTGTTCGCATACATAATTGAGGTTACCACCGTGTTTTTAGTAAGGATACTGTCAAGTTTTTTTAGATCGACAACACCGGTCGAATCAACAGGAATAGTTGAGAAAGAAAATCCGTTTTTCTGCAGTTCCTTCATCGGATTGAGGACTGATATATGTTCAATCGCAGATGCAATGACTGCTTTACCTTGGGTGATGTTTCTCAATGCGGTGCCTTTCACCGCAAGATTATTGGCCTCAGTCGCGCCCCCGGTGAAAATAATCGTGTTTTCGTTTTCCGCGTTGATGAACCCTGCGATTTTACTTCGTGCCTCTTCAATTGCTCGTCTCGCCTCTAATCCAACAGAATGAAGAGAGGATGGATTCCCATGGGACTTCATGAGATACGGTTTTGCGAAATCAAAAACCCTTGAATCGACCGGCATTGATGATGCGTGATCAAGATAGATTCNTGGCATTCGTTTCTCCCTTAAAACCACATGGTTGCCCCAGCATCTAACGCAAGATCATTTAAAGTTCCTGCACCAACGATCTTTACCCCTGGTATCAACTTGATTTTCTCTAATCCAAGCATCTGTTTCGACGCTTCGCATACATATATTTCAATGCCCATATCCAGGGTTTTTTTAATCATCTCAGCTACACTGGGAAACGTTCCCATTTTGATGTTCTCTGCAACACCTGGCATTAAGATTCTCAAACCCGTAGCTAGATAGTAAACGCGGGGGGTGAGATCCATCATCTTCGCAGTCTGTGCGAGCACAAGTGGAGAATACTGTTTCTCTGGCTGATCCGTGGTCTGCACGTACAGAATTGAGTTTTCATCTTTCATATAAACACCTCATTTCATTCGTTTAATATAGAAGGTTAACATGGAACCTTCTTTCTCAAATTTTATAATCTCATGTCCTGTTCGTTTCGCCCAACGTTTGATGTCTTCTTCTGCAGCAGGGTCATCAGCCTCCACCTTGAGAACTTGACCGATTTCGATTTTGTCGATTTCTTCTTTGGTCATCGCTATTGGCATCGGACAGTAGAGGCCTACACAATCCAATTCTGCATCAGGGGTGATATCAGTACTGTTACCCAAAGTTTGACCTCTTCTTCGCTTTCTTTAGTAGTTTTCTGTTAAAAGTTCATAGTATGCCTGTGGATGTTGGCATGCTGGGCATTTGTTTGGTGCTTCTTTTCCTTCATGGATATACCCACAGTTTCTGCATTTCCATTTGACGATTTTTTCTTTCTTAAACACCTGTTTGTTCTCTAGGTTTGCAAGCAGTGCCCGGTACCGTTTCTCATGGTGTTCTTCGACCTCGGCAATCTGTTGAAAACTATGCGCGACTTCAGGAAATCCTTCCTTTTTTGCTATTGCTGCAAACGCTGGGTAAATCGTGCCCCATTCTGCTTTCTCTCCATCAGCTGCCTCTTTGAGGTTTTCTTCTGTTGTCCCAATGATTCCTGCAGGGTACATCGCAGTGATCTCGACCATACCACCCTGCAGATGCTTGAAGTATACCTTCGCATGCTCTTTTTCGTTTTCCGCGGTCTCAAGGAAGATCGCTGCGATTTGTTCATATCCTGCTTTTTTTGCTTCCGACGCAAAGTACGTGTATCGGTTTCTCGCCTGTGATTCTCCTGCAAATGCTGCAAGGAGATTTTTTTCGGTCTGTGTTCCTTTTAAATTTTTCATCATCTTCATCTCCAATTTTATCTCTATTGATAAGTCTCCTTTTCTTCCAACTCTAGGGCCCTGCATGAACCATTGGCCAGTACACGTCAGCCTCTTCAAATCGATCCATGCTTTCTTTTTCAATCTCAAGGATTTTGTAGTGTTGCAGCTCCATGTCTGCAAAATAGGAAAGGGTGTTACGTATCATCGCATTTTCGGTAAATTGCTTCGAGAGTGATTTGTAGAAGTCATGAGCTGCTTGTTCTGCAAGCATCGAATTTTTCAACATAGTGCCAAGCGGGGTGTCCTCGCCAGAAATAATGAGTTGGGGAAGTGGAACTGGGGTTATCTTCGGAAGAACCAGTTTTTTCCCAGGAAAATTTTTTTTGTAAATCTGTTCGACGAATTGTCGGTGTTTCTCTTCTTCTTTAGCAAGGAATTCCAGTTTGTCTTTGAGTAAACCGTTCTTTACTGTCTTTGCGATCTTCATGTATATCATCTTGCTTTCAACTTCGCTTTTCATTGCAGCAAGGAGTAAATCCTCGAGTGTATATTTTTTCAAATCCACTGTATCATCCTCAAACTCATTTTTCTAAAGTAATCAATTATTTTACTTTCCGCTGGGCAAGCTCACGGTCTAACATGTACAGACCGCCAGTGTTTGTCCCAATCATTTTCAGTTTCTGTACGATTGCATCCGTTGATGATTCTTCTTCAACTTGCTCATCTATAAACCATTGTAACATGTTGGCGGTCGCATGGTCTTTTTCTGCTGCTGCCACATTTGTCAGGTCATTAATCATCCCGGTGACTTTTTGTTCGTGCTTGAATGCATCTTCAAACGCGTTCATTGGTGATTTCCAGCTTATTGATGGTGCTGCTATTGCAGTGACCGTGATACGCCCTCTGCGCTCAACTACATGGTGATAGAATTTCATAGCATGACCGAGTTCTTCTTGTGCTTGGACGCGCATCCAGTTTGCAAACCCTCCAAGGTTGATTGATTCAAAGTAGGCAGACATGGAGAGATATAGGTACGCTGACCAGAGTTCTGCGTTGATTTGCTTATTTATTACGTTTTCAATTTTTTTACTTAACATCTTTTTTACCTCCTTTTACATTATTGTATTTTATTTGATTCGTTTTATTGGTGTACCGCAACAGAATGGTACTGCTTTGGGTTCTTTTTCAAATTCAATAACAGAATCGCAGGTGCAGTCTTTTTCGTTACAGTCACATTTGAACTGGATCTTCTTTCCAGAAACCTCACAGCCACAATTTTTACACAAACTCGTTTTCCTCTGTTTCATATTACAATTTTCATTTCTTTATATACTTTACCAGCGTTCTTTCTGCTTATTGTTTCTCAAACGCGTCTTTTCCTGCTCCACAGACAGGGCAGACCCAATCATCAGGGATATCCTCAAATGCTGTTCCTGCAGCTATCCCACTGTCAGGGTCACCTTTTACAGGGTCGTAAACATATCCACAGACGGTACACATATATTTGTCCATTTTTTCGTCCTCCTTTTTTTCTTCTGTTTTTTTATCAACATGACTATCGTAGGTAGGTGCGCTTTTCGGTGAATACCCACCTTTTACTTTGTGGTAATACTCATAGGTCATGGCCGGTTCTTTTGAAATTACTGTTGCGTCCTTTATTTTACCGACAAAAATCGTATGAGTTCCTACATCAATTTTATCAATAACTTGTGCTTCGAGATATGCAAGTGCATAGTCAAGGACAATCGGAGCTTTTGTTATTCCAAGTTTGAAGTTTACTTTTTTGAATTTGTCGACCTCTCGACCAGATTTAAATCCAAATGTTCCAATAAATGGAAGGGGAGTGTTTTTATCAAGAATGGAGATGGTGAATACCTTGCTTACATCGATGTATTCATGGGTAAGGTTCTGTTTGTTGATGCTGACCGCAATCGTTGGTGGTTCTGAGGTGACTTGAAATAATGCGTTGGCGATTTGTCCATTTCGTTTCTCTCCGTTTTTAGAGCAGACTACATACACTCCATAGGATATCTTATGAAACACCTTTTTATCCATTGATCCGCCTTCTTTTTTCCTTCGTCTGACAATTCTTACAAATCCCTTTGAAATAACCTTGTACTTCTTCGACGCGATGACCTCCATCTAAAGTGCGGTTCATGTTAGGGCAGGTGATAGGAATATCAAGAATAGCGCCGCATTTTTTACAGAGGAAGTGATGGTGTAAACCTTCTTCGGNATNGTATCGGAGTTCCGAGCCAGAAATGNTGAGAGACTGGATAATCTTGTTTTTCTTCAGTATTTCCAAGGAATTGTACACGGTCGTTCGTGAGAGTGATGGGTGTTTCTTTTTGAGCTCTGAATATATTTCTTCGACGTTGGGGTGGGTGTGGTGTTCGTCAAGATATTTCAGAATCTCAAGACGTTGTGAAGTAATTTTTATGGAATGGTCCTTGAGGATCTTTACGTATTTTTCATACATGCTGATCAATGCTGTAATAAGTTCTAATTTGATATTATTACAATTTAGTATGTATTACAAAATAGGTATATAAAGCTTTCCAAAAAAGCAAAAAAGAAACGTTTAATATGAACAACACATCCCGAGGACCCATGGAGTATTCACTTCTCTACCACACCATCATCCCCTTTGCATTGTCCGCACTTGTGGTCGTACTCGTTACAATCATCGCAGAGAGATACGGTACGAAAACAGGAGGAATCATCGGTACACTCCCCTCAACTATCATCATCGCATTCCTCTTCATCGCCTTGAATAAAGGAGTACAGTTCGCCTCAGAATCCGTCGCAGTTGTTCCCGCTGAAATGGGAATCAACCTCGTATTCCTCGTAACCTTCGCACTTCTATCATCAAGAAAAATACTGGTTGCTCTTGCAGCATCACTCCTAGTATGGACAGCACTCACCATACTGCTCTTTTACTCAAACTTGACCTTCATCGTTGTATCTCTTGCATTGTTCGTTTTATTTTTTGCTGTTGCCTTTTTTACGCTTGATAAACTGAAAAAAATAACCTCACAGAACACCATAGAGGTTCACTACACACCACTCAAACTACTCGGCCGAAGCATTATCGCAGGCACTATGATTGCTATCGCCGTAACACTCTCCAACGTCGGAGTCATACTTAGCGGAATATTTTCGGTGTTTCCCGCTATTTTCTTATCAACAATGCTTATCTCCCTAAGAGAACACGGACCCAAGTTTACCGGTGCGATGGCAAAAGGCATGATCTACGGCAGTCCCAGTGTCGTCAGCTACGCAGTAGGAATTTATTTTTTCTATCCGCTCGCTGGCATCTTAATAGGAACCATCGGTGCCTTTCTTATCGCCCTTGTTATGACTCTGATTCTGTTCAAACTCCGTAAAAAAATACGATAACACGTGCTTGCTGCCTATTTCTTCGAGTACCGGTATTGAATGTTACAGTTCCCCTCACTGCTGACCATACACGGACCAACAGGATTATCCGGGGTACACTGACGACCAAATAATGGGCACTCTTTTGATGAGATCAACCCTCTGAGAACTTGACCGCAGAGACAACCCACCGGTTCAGCAAACTCTTTTTCAGCAAGTTCGTCAAGCTCTTTTTCGTACTTCTTCCGCGCATCATACTTCGCATACTTCTTCCGAAGCTTTAGACCAGATTGAGGAATCGTTGGAAACCCTCTCCATTTGATATCCACCGGCTCAAAAACCTGTTTCATTATCTGTTGTGCTTTTTTGTTTCCCTGTGTTTTCACCGCACGAGTGTACTCGTTTTCAACCTCTGCTTTTGCGTGTTGTATCTGCCGCACTAGCATCCAGGCTCCCATTAGAAGATCAATCGGCTCAAAACCAGTGATAACTTGGGGAATATGATAGTTATTAGAGATAAACTCATACGGTCTTACGCCAATGATCGTTGAGACATGACCTGGTTCGATGAATCCATCAATTTTTATTTCGCCCATATCAAGAATCGCCTGTAACGCAGGTGGGATCAAACGATGACAGCAGAGCACAGAAAAATTCAATGGCGGATCTCTAAGGAGAACCGATGCAGTGGTTGGGGCGGTCGTCTCAAAACCCACTGCCATAAAAACAACTTCTTTTTCTTTTTGTTTTTCTGCTAGGAACAATGAATCTTCGATGCTGTATACCGTCCGTATATCGCATCCTTCTGCCTTCATCTGGTGAAGTGATGATGTGACACCGGGCACCCGGGTCATGTCACCAAAAGTGGCTATCGTTTTTCCTTCTTTTGCAAGTACCAATATTTCTTCGATCTCTTTTGGGGTTGTTACACATACAGGACATCCTGGACCCTGCCCGATCTCAATGCCGCATTTTTGTAATAATACATCCAATCCATGTTTTATCAGAGTATCTTGATGTGTCCCACATACATGCATGAACTTGAGTTTCACCTCTGCTTTTTTAATCTGAGAAACAATGTCATCAGCCAGATGTTTATCGCGTAATGAAAACATTATACATCCTCCTGCAGAGACAACATTTCTCTAAACAATGCGAGGGTTTCTTGTGCTTCTTTTTCATCGAGAACCTGAATAGCGAACCCTGCATGAACCAGTATGTAATCACCTATCTTTACCTCGACAAGCGAGATGTTCGCTTTCCGTTTCGTACCGCTCCCATAATCAACTGTCACACTCTGTTTTTTTTTGTCGATTTCTACGATTTTCCCAGGGATTGCCAAGCACACAATGTATCCTCTTTTTCCCATACCGCTGGGTTATCCACGAAAAATAACTTTGGTGACCCACATGATGAGTATTCCATAGATGAAAACGAAAAGAGTCACTATGTATTTTTTCATATCAAGTCCTTTTCTGATCCCTGGAACGAAATCAGTCGCTGCAATGTAAATAAATCCTCCTGCGGCAAACGGCAGGATGAAGAGAACGATGTTTTCATTGAGATTGGAAACGAAGTAACCAACAATTCCCCCGAGAACAGCGGTTAATGCAACAACAAAGTTTAGCATAATTGCTTTTTTTTCGAAAAACCTCCCGTACAGCAACACAGCAAAATCACCGATTTTTTGTGGAATTTCATGGGTAGTGATAACAATTGCGGTGGTAATACCAAGGGGAATAGACACAACAAAGCTTGCAACCATGATAAGTCCATCAATAAAATTATGGATAGAATCTCCAACGAGATTTATATACTGAAATGTATGAACATCGCACTCTCCCTTATGATAATGTCGCCAATGCAAAACTTTTTCTATAAGAAAAAACAGAATAAAACCAACGAGAACAAAAAGATAAACATAAAGTCCACTGCTTTTTTCGACAGCTTTTGGCAATAAGTACAGAAAAGCACCTCCCATGAGCACTCCTACAGATAAACCAATGAGAATAAGTAAGATTTTATTCAGTATCTTATCTTTTAACGTCAGGGTTACAACGCCAACATACGAAATAAGTGAAACGATAAATGTTGTTAAAAAAATATATGCTAATTCAAACACATCAATCACCATGATTTCTTTTTACTGATAGTCTCCCATTTTCTTTTTTTGTTTTTCCTTTATTTTTGATACGGAATCAAGCACAGGAACTTTAGTGTCGTGCTTCCTCGGTTGATGATTTGATGCCATTCCATCGGTTTGATAAATAAGACATCACCAGGTTGTAATGGTTGTTCAGTGGTTTGATCTTTGACAAACCCGCCTCCCTCCAAGATGAATACCTCATGTTCCCACTCGTGTTGGTGCAGTGGAGAATTTCCGCCTGGTTTGATTTCGAACAGGCGCATCGCGAAGTTCTGCGCCCCGTCTTTCTTTGAAATGAGCCATCGGACCTTGATATTTTTTACCCCTGACTCTTGTGGATGTTCTAAATCTACCTCAGTGTAATGAACGCGCTTCATCTTGTTCACCTTATTGGCCTGGATGGCGTTCGATGTCATTAATTTTGCCTTCGATAAAACTAGAAATATTGGAGATGCATTTACGAATCGAATCTAGGATGGAACTATGAAAATAAAAGACATCAACGTTGCTGTGTTGCGTATCGAGGGAACAAACTGCGAACAGG
>Ga0031655_10002199_pt1 | contig 11340 bp, 7 predicted proteins | sample FrelakmetHBP12HB_FD_55187 | JGI IMG/M metagenome (GOLD analysis project Ga0031655, IMG submission 55187) | Freshwater lake sediment microbial communities from the University of Notre Dame, USA, for methane emissions studies -HBP12 HB | ecosystem: Environmental > Aquatic > Freshwater > Lake >... | reverse complement strand
TCCGCATTTAAGGGGTTGCATAAACCTTGACTTTGTGATATAAGGTTCTAAAGGCTGTTGGTATCCTGAATGACTAGCTTCATAACTCATAGACGGATTTTCTGTAAGGCTTCTGTGTGGTGATTCCGGTTGATACCGGGATACCAAACAAAAGCCTTTTTTCGTACCCCTCACCTTCTGCTCAGCAAGTTGGCCTCGCTATTGCTTATGATGCTGCCCGGCTGCGGGCCTTCCCCATGGGCGGGAGCTCTGCCCCTTCGGAGTTCCCTCGAATCACCTCTCCAATAGAGGGGCATGGCCCCTCTGCACCTCTTCCCTCTGTCTCTGTGCCCAAGCGTTCTAAATTTGTGCGTCTCGCTCGGAAGTGGCCCTGGTTGAAACATGAGGGCGGGTATCTTGACGTTATCCCCTATTATTTCGCTGCGCCTGAAGATGAAGATAGTCTGAGGCGTTCCCTGGATAATTGTCAGCATACTTGGCTGCAGGAGCGCAAGGGCGACGATCTGCGCTACCGTTCTGTGGGCTGTGGGCATCGTCTGGTCTGCCCTCCATGCGGAACTTATAAACAGTTGGTCTTAGCTAATGAAGCGGTTGAATCAATGTTCCTGGCGCAGGAAGCTCTTGAGCGTGTGGGCGTGGGCCTGGAGTGCTACGGCTTCAAGATGGTGAAGACGATGCCGAAGCACCTTTCAGAGTCTATTGATTTGTTGCTGTCAACGGATACCGGGGCCTGGTGGAAGGAACTGAATAAGCTCTGGGCTGCGAGCTCTGAGTTTAACCGGCTTTGGTTTGGTGAAGGTGTGGGCTCTACGTCTGCCTTTCATCCTACCGGCGAAAGTGCCCCGGATGAACCGCATTATCATCTCGATGAATATATCTTCCCGGCGGTTCTCCAGGGCGGGAAGTGGAAGGCGTTATCTCATTGGACACCAAAGAGCCGTTTCAAGGCGATGCGGGAGGCCTGGGCCGGCTGCCTTAACCGGGTGTTTGGGCTAGACCTGAAAGAGGCGGATATTAGCTGTAATTATCTGGGCAGTATAGGAAGGCTGAATCATTGTCTGCATTATCTCTACCGGCCTCTGCTGTCTGACCTCTGGGCGGGCTGGGGCGGCGTCGAGGATGGCGAGGTCGTCTATAAGTACGGCAAGGGCCGGAAAAAGGAAAAGCTGCTCTCGGTTGATGATATGGCGAAGATAAGCTGCCGGGTGCGGGCTATCCCCAAGCATTTCAAGCGTATTCGGCATTTTGGCCCCTTCTCCGATGGTCAACGGGGCAAAACTATGCTGGCCTTGGGCCTTGAACCTGTCATCGTTGTCGATGACGGGGAGCTCGGCGAGAAGTGGGAACTCACCGGGGTCAAGTGTCACTTCGTGCGCTACGTTGCCGAGGGCGTTGTACTGCGTGAGGTCTTGGGCATTAACGAGGAATGTGACTTCGATGAGGAAGGCTGGCCCATCTGGCGGTGGAAGCATGGCCCCGAGTTCCTTGTCAAAGATGAGGCTGCGGATTATCGGCCTTCGGGCGTTAGTATCGGAAGGCGGAAGCGTTGGCGAGTTCCCGGAGCGGTGAAGGCGGTGGAAGATGGGTGAGCGGTCTAAGGTCATAGGCTCTATTCTATTCGAAAATGGTTTGCTGGGTGAGCTCCAAGCCGAGGCGTTAATTGACGAGCTCTGCGGTGAAGGGTGCCCGGCCTGTCATGGCCCCATGACGAGGGAAGGGCGTTACAAGTGCTATTGTCCGAAGTGTGACTTTGGTCTGGAGTTGAGCCCGCCAGCTGGCGACCAGAATTGAGGATGGGCGGAGGGTAGGTTCATGAGCTTGTCTCAGGCGGAGGCTATCGCAATTCCTTTTGTAGGTGCATGTCTCCTCTTTTACGCTTGGGTTGGTGCATCGGTTGGCAAGAGGTTGTTGAAGTGGTTGAAACATAGGAGCGAACCTTTGAAGTGACCTGGGCCGGGGCTGACTCCTTGCTCTGGCCTGGTTTCTCGACTCTCGTTTACCTTGGTGCAGTGTCGCAGTCCTGGCGTCGGGGCTCACCTCCTTTCCGCTGGGCTGCGACTCTTGCTTTCTGTTCCCGATATGTGCACCTATTAAAAACTGGTAGGATATGTGTACTTATGGGGCTTGACAATGTGTACATATCATGATAAGATGTGTACATATCAAGAAAGGAGGTGCCCCCGTGAAGGGCAATACATCTAGCCTGGTTACTCTGCGGCTGCCGGATTCTTTCCTCGAGGAACTCAAGAAGCGGAAACTTGACAACTTGAAGTCAAACCCGGAGCATAAGAGCCTGGGGCTCTGGCTTGCCGCTTTCCTTGTCAAAGAGGCTGTCCGGGACAAGAGCGGCAGGATGGCGAGGGGCACACATGAAACTTAAAACTTTCGAACTGATTACTCCGGGCGGGCGTCGTGTCCTGGTAAAGGCGAAGTCTCGGCGAACGCTTGATAAACGCTTGAGTCGAGACGAACGTGAGAACTGTTTGATACATCAGCTTACGCCTGGCGCCAAGCTCAAGCCTGTAGAAAGTTATCAAAACCTTTGTGCTTCCCGTGCTGCAGACCTCAAGGATTGCATTTCTTGACAATCTGCCTCGGTTGTGCTAGATTTTACTCACTGGGAGCTGACTACTCTCAGGGCCAAACGAACCCGAAGGCCAGAGGCGCAAAGCACGTGCTCTCTGGCCTTCCCATATCCCCCGGCCTTGGGGGACACCCCCAAGCCCCTTCGCTTGTATGGCCCTTCTGCCCATGGCGACCTCGGCGGGGTGGTGCTGTACCCTCTATTAGCTGCATACTAGGTACAGGGGCCTTGCTGGGGTTGTACGGGCACCGGGCGATGGCCTGTTTTACTCGAACGTACGCTCGCACCCGAGGTCGGGTTCGGTGGCTTTGTCCGGGTCTGGGCGGAGCCCAGAGTTTTTTCAATCAGAGCTTTTCATAGCTGTTTTTGGCTTTGAGCCTTGCGGAGCAAGGCTCATGGCTAATAGCTATGATGCTGTGATTGATTGTTTTTTTTGTTGGTTGTTTTGGAATTTGCTAGCAAAGGTATGCTCTGGGTTGACCTTGGCTCGTCGAAGGTGTACTGTGTTGGGTAGGAGGTTCTACGATGAGAGGTAAAAGCCTGGCACCATATCAAAAGCGGGATGGGCACTACGAAAAGACGTTGGGGATTCGCCTTCCTGACGAGGTTATCCGGGTGTACGAGGACAAGGCGAAAGCGGTTGACCTGTCTGTTACTACCTTCCTGAAGAAGGTGCTGATTGACCAATCCGGCGTTGGTGTCTCTCCGGGGCCCGGCGGATCCGCCGGGCCTGGGCCTTAACCGGCGGGCCCGGGCCGGCTGCCCCGCAGGGTTTTGTTCACTCTTATGCATTACTAGATTTCTACGTTCAACCTGGGCCTTGCTGCCCCCGGAGCTCCGGGCCCCTTTTCGGGTGGGGTGGGCATGCTTCCCTCGCCTGGGCTGGTTTATGTGAAGTCGTGTAACGTTTTGATGAAGTTATGCTTTATAAGGTAAGGGGGGTACAGGCGTTCTATTGACAACCGAGAGTAAATTTGATAGAATAGCTTCGCAGTAGGTGAAAAGCCCGGACATTGGAGCAACGGCTCCAGCGGGCCGGGTCAATGTGTTGGGATACCCACATTGAAAGGGAATTCCAGTTTGTTATTGTATAGTAGCCTGCTGCCGGTTAAGTGGTTATTGAAGGCCCACGAAGCACCACGACCGGGAGAAGTGACGGAATCAGCCCCGTCGCTTCTCCGCATTTAAGGGGTTGCATAAACCTTGACTTTGTGATATAAGGTTCTAAAGGCTGTTGGTATCCTGAATGACTAGCTTCATAACTCATAGACGGATTTTCTGTAAGGCTTCTGTGTGGTGATTCCGGTTGATACCGGGATACCAAACAAAAGCCTTTTTTCGTACCCCTCACCTTCTGCTCAGCAAGTTGGCCTCGCTATTGCTTATGATGCTGCCCGGCTGCGGGCCTTCCCCATGGGCGGGAGCTCTGCCCCTTCGGAGTTCCCTCGAATCACCTCTCCAATAGAGGGGCATGGCCCCTCTGCACCTCTTCCCTCTGTCTCTGTGCCCAAGCGTTCTAAATTTGTGCGTCTCGCTCGGAAGTGGCCCTGGTTGAAACATGAGGGCGGGTATCTTGACGTTATCCCCTATTATTTCGCTGCGCCTGAAGATGAAGATAGTCTGAGGCGTTCCCTGGATAATTGTCAGCATACTTGGCTGCAGGAGCGCAAGGGCGACGATCTGCGCTACCGTTCTGTGGGCTGTGGGCATCGTCTGGTCTGCCCTCCATGCGGAACTTATAAACAGTTGGTCTTAGCTAATGAAGCGGTTGAATCAATGTTCCTGGCGCAGGAAGCTCTTGAGCGTGTGGGCGTGGGCCTGGAGTGCTACGGCTTCAAGATGGTGAAGACGATGCCGAAGCACCTTTCAGAGTCTATTGATTTGTTGCTGTCAACGGATACCGGGGCCTGGTGGAAGGAACTGAATAAGCTCTGGGCTGCGAGCTCTGAGTTTAACCGGCTTTGGTTTGGTGAAGGTGTGGGCTCTACGTCTGCCTTTCATCCTACCGGCGAAAGTGCCCCGGATGAACCGCATTATCATCTCGATGAATATATCTTCCCGGCGGTTCTCCAGGGCGGGAAGTGGAAGGCGTTATCTCATTGGACACCAAAGAGCCGTTTCAAGGCGATGCGGGAGGCCTGGGCCGGCTGCCTTAACCGGGTGTTTGGGCTAGACCTGAAAGAGGCGGATATTAGCTGTAATTATCTGGGCAGTATAGGAAGGCTGAATCATTGTCTGCATTATCTCTACCGGCCTCTGCTGTCTGACCTCTGGGCGGGCTGGGGCGGCGTCGAGGATGGCGAGGTCGTCTATAAGTACGGCAAGGGCCGGAAAAAGGAAAAGCTGCTCTCGGTTGATGATATGGCGAAGATAAGCTGCCGGGTGCGGGCTATCCCCAAGCATTTCAAGCGTATTCGGCATTTTGGCCCCTTCTCCGATGGTCAACGGGGCAAAACTATGCTGGCCTTGGGCCTTGAACCTGTCATCGTTGTCGATGACGGGGAGCTCGGCGAGAAGTGGGAACTCACCGGGGTCAAGTGTCACTTCGTGCGCTACGTTGCCGAGGGCGTTGTACTGCGTGAGGTCTTGGGCATTAACGAGGAATGTGACTTCGATGAGGAAGGCTGGCCCATCTGGCGGTGGAAGCATGGCCCCGAGTTCCTTGTCAAAGATGAGGCTGCGGATTATCGGCCTTCGGGCGTTAGTATCGGAAGGCGGAAGCGTTGGCGAGTTCCCGGAGCGGTGAAGGCGGTGGAAGATGGGTGAGCGGTCTAAGGTCATAGGCTCTATTCTATTCGAAAATGGTTTGCTGGGTGAGCTCCAAGCCGAGGCGTTAATTGACGAGCTCTGCGGTGAAGGGTGCCCGGCCTGTCATGGCCCCATGACGAGGGAAGGGCGTTACAAGTGCTATTGTCCGAAGTGTGACTTTGGTCTGGAGTTGAGCCCGCCAGCTGGCGACCAGAATTGAGGATGGGCGGAGGGTAGGTTCATGAGCTTGTCTCAGGCGGAGGCTATCGCAATTCCTTTTGTAGGTGCATGTCTCCTCTTTTACGCTTGGGTTGGTGCATCGGTTGGCAAGAGGTTGTTGAAGTGGTTGAAACATAGGAGCGAACCTTTGAAGTGACCTGGGCCGGGGCTGACTCCTTGCTCTGGCCTGGTTTCTCGACTCTCGTTTACCTTGGTGCAGTGTCGCAGTCCTGGCGTCGNGGCTCACCTCCTTTCCGCTGGGCTGCGACTCTTGCTTTCTGTTCCCGATATGTGCACCTATTAAAAACTGGTAGGATATGTGTACTTATGGGGCTTGACAATGTGTACATATCATGATAAGATGTGTACATATCAAGAAAGGAGGTGCCCCCGTGAAGGGCAATACATCTAGCCTGGTTACTCTGCGGCTGCCGGATTCTTTCCTCGAGGAACTCAAGAAGCGGAAACTTGACAACTTGAAGTCAAACCCGGAGCATAAGAGCCTGGGGCTCTGGCTTGCCGCTTTCCTTGTCAAAGAGGCTGTCCGGGACAAGAGCGGCAGGATGGCGAGGGGCACACATGAAACTTAAAACTTTCGAACTGATTACTCCGGGCGGGCGTCGTGTCCTGGTAAAGGCGAAGTCTCGGCGAACGCTTGATAAACGCTTGAGTCGAGACGAACGTGAGAACTGTTTGATACATCAGCTTACGCCTGGCGCCAAGCTCAAGCCTGTAGAAAGTTATCAAAACCTTTGTGCTTCCCGTGCTGCAGACCTCAAGGATTGCATTTCTTGACAATCTGCCTCGGTTGTGCTAGATTTTACTCACTGGGAGCTGACTACTCTCAGGGCCAAACGAACCCGAAGGCCAGAGGCGCAAAGCACGTGCTCTCTGGCCTTCCCATATCCCCCGGCCTTGGGGGACACCCCCAAGCCCCTTCGCTTGTATGGCCCTTCTGCCCATGGCGACCTCGGCGGGGTGGTGCTGTACCCTCTATTAGCTGCATACTAGGTACAGGGGCCTTGCTGGGGTTGTACGGGCACCGGGCGATGGCCTGTTTTACTCGAACGTACGCTCGCACCCGAGGTCGGGTTCGGTGGCTTTGTCCGGGTCTGGGCGGAGCCCAGAGTTTTTTCAATCAGAGCTTTTCATAGCTGTTTTTGGCTTTGAGCCTTGCGGAGCAAGGCTCATGGCTAATAGCTATGATGCTGTGATTGATTGTTTTTTTTGTTGGTTGTTTTGGAATTTGCTAGCAAAGGTATGCTCTGGGTTGACCTTGGCTCGTCGAAGGTGTACTGTGTTGGGTAGGAGGTTCTACGATGAGAGGTAAAAGCCTGGCACCATATCAAAAGCGGGATGGGCACTACGAAAAGACGTTGGGGATTCGCCTTCCTGACGAGGTTATCCGGGTGTACGAGGACAAGGCGAAAGCGGTTGACCTGTCTGTTACTACCTTCCTGAAGAAGGTGCTGATTGACCAATCCGGCGTTGGTGTCTCTCCGGGGCCCGGCGGATCCGCCGGGCCTGGGCCTTAACCGGCGGGCCCGGGCCGGCTGCCCCGCAGGGTTTTGTTCACTCTTATGCATTACTAGATTTCTACGTTCAACCTGGGCCTTGCTGCCCCCGGAGCTCCGGGCCCCTTTTCGGGTGGGGTGGGCATGCTTCCCTCGCCTGGGCTGGTTTATGTGAAGTCGTGTAACGTTTTGATGAAGTTATGCTTTATAAGGTAAGGGGGGTACAGGCGTTCTATTGACAACCGAGAGTAAATTTGATAGAATAGCTTCGCAGTAGGTGAAAAGCCCGGACATTGGAGCAACGGCTCCAGCGGGCCGGGTCAATGTGTTGGGATACCCACATTGAAAGGGAATTCCAGTTTGTTATTGTATAGTAGCCTGCTGCCGGTTAAGTGGTTATTGAAGGCCCACGAAGCACCACGACCGGGAGAAGTGACGGAATCAGCCCCGTCGCTTTTCCGCATTTAAGGGGTTGCATAAACCTTGACTTTGTGATATAAGGTTCTAAAGGCTGNTGGTATCCTGAATGACTAGCTTCATAACTCATAGACGGATTTTCTGTAAGGCTTCTGTGTGGTGATTCCGGTTGATACCGGGATACCAAACAAAAGCCTTTTTTCGTACCCCTCACCTTCTGCTCAGCAAGTTGGCCTCGCTATTGCTTATGATGCTGCCCGGCTGCGGGCCTTCCCCATGGGCGGGAGCTCTGCCCCTTCGGAGTTCCCTCGAATCACCTCTCCAATAGAGGGGCATGGCCCCTCTGCACCTCTTCCCTCTGTCTCTGTGCCCAAGCGTTCTAAATTTGTGCGTCTCGCTCGGAAGTGGCCCTGGTTGAAACATGAGGGCGGGTATCTTGACGTTATCCCCTATTATTTCGCTGCGCCTGAAGATGAAGATAGTCTGAGGCGTTCCCTGGATAATTGTCAGCATACTTGGCTGCAGGAGCGCAAGGGCGACGATCTGCGCTACCGTTCTGTGGGCTGTGGGCATCGTCTGGTCTGCCCTCCATGCGGAACTTATAAACAGTTGGTCTTAGCTAATGAAGCGGTTGAATCAATGTTCCTGGCGCAGGAAGCTCTTGAGCGTGTGGGCGTGGGCCTGGAGTGCTACGGCTTCAAGATGGTGAAGACGATGCCGAAGCACCTTTCAGAGTCTATTGATTTGTTGCTGTCAACGGATACCGGGGCCTGGTGGAAGGAACTGAATAAGCTCTGGGCTGCGAGCTCTGAGTTTAACCGGCTTTGGTTTGGTGAAGGTGTGGGCTCTACGTCTGCCTTTCATCCTACCGGCGAAAGTGCCCCGGATGAACCGCATTATCATCTCGATGAATATATCTTCCCGGCGGTTCTCCAGGGCGGGAAGTGGAAGGCGTTATCTCATTGGACACCAAAGAGCCGTTTCAAGGCGATGCGGGAGGCCTGGGCCGGCTGCCTTAACCGGGTGTTTGGGCTAGACCTGAAAGAGGCGGATATTAGCTGTAATTATCTGGGCAGTATAGGAAGGCTGAATCATTGTCTGCATTATCTCTACCGGCCTCTGCTGTCTGACCTCTGGGCGGGCTGGGGCGGCGTCGAGGATGGCGAGGTCGTCTATAAGTACGGCAAGGGCCGGAAAAAGGAAAAGCTGCTCTCGGTTGATGATATGGCGAAGATAAGCTGCCGGGTGCGGGCTATCCCCAAGCATTTCAAGCGTATTCGGCATTTTGGCCCCTTCTCCGATGGTCAACGGGGCAAAACTATGCTGGCCTTGGGCCTTGAACCTGTCATCGTTGTCGATGACGGGGAGCTCGGCGAGAAGTGGGAACTCACCGGGGTCAAGTGTCACTTCGTGCGCTACGTTGCCGAGGGCGTTGTACTGCGTGAGGTCTTGGGCATTAACGAGGAATGTGACTTCGATGAGGAAGGCTGGCCCATCTGGCGGTGGAAGCATGGCCCCGAGTTCCTTGTCAAAGATGAGGCTGCGGATTATCGGCCTTCGGGCGTTAGTATCGGAAGGCGGAAGCGTTGGCGAGTTCCCGGAGCGGTGAAGGCGGTGGAAGATGGGTGAGCGGTCTAAGGTCATAGGCTCTATTCTATTCGAAAATGGTTTGCTGGGTGAGCTCCAAGCCGAGGCGTTAATTGACGAGCTCTGCGGTGAAGGGTGCCCGGCCTGTCATGGCCCCATGACGAGGGAAGGGCGTTACAAGTGCTATTGTCCGAAGTGTGACTTTGGTCTGGAGTTGAGCCCGCCAGCTGGCGACCAGAATTGAGGATGGGCGGAGGGTAGGTTCATGAGCTTGTCTCAGGCGGAGGCTATCGCAATTCCTTTTGTAGGTGCATGTCTCCTCTTTTACGCTTGGGTTGGTGCATCGGTTGGCAAGAGGTTGTTGAAGTGGTTGAAACATAGGAGCGAACCTTTGAAGTGACCTGGGCCGGGGCTGACTCCTTGCTCTGGCCTGGTTTCTCGACTCTCGTTTACCTTGGTGCAGTGTCGCAGTCCTGGCGTCGGGGCTCACCTCCTTTCCGCTGGGCTGCGACTCTTGCTTTCTGTTCCCGATATGTGCACCTATTAAAAACTGGTAGGATATGTGTACTTATGGGGCTTGACAATGTGTACATATCATGATAAGATGTGTACATATCAAGAAAGGAGGTGCCCCCGTGAAGGGCAATACATCTAGCCTGGTTACTCTGCGGCTGCCGGATTCTTTCCTCGAGGAACTCAAGAAGCGGAAACTTGACAACTTGAAGTCAAACCCGGAGCATAAGAGCCTGGGGCTCTGGCTTGCCGCTTTCCTTGTCAAAGAGGCTGTCCGGGACAAGAGCGGCAGGATGGCGAGGGGCACACATGAAACTTAAAACTTTCGAACTGATTACTCCGGGCGGGCGTCGTGTCCTGGTAAAGGCGAAGTCTCGGCGAACGCTTGATAAACGCTTGAGTCGAGACGAACGTGAGAACTGTTTGATACATCAGCTTACGCCTGGCGCCAAGCTCAAGCCTGTAGAAAGTTATCAAAACCTTTGTGCTTCCCGTGCTGCAGACCTCAAGGATTGCATTTCTTGACAATCTGCCTCGGTTGTGCTAGATTTTACTCACTGGGAGCTGACTACTCTCAGGGCCAAACGAACCCGAAGGCCAGAGGCGCAAAGCACGTGCTCTCTGGCCTTCCCATATCCCCCGGCCTTGGGGGACACCCCCAAGCCCCTTCGCTTGTATGGCCCTTCTGCCCATGGCGACCTCGGCGGGGTGGTGCTGTACCCTCTATTAGCTGCATACTAGGTACAGGGGCCTTGCTGGGGTTGTACGGGCACCGGGCGATGGCCTGTTTTACTCGAACGTACGCTCGCACCCGAGGTCGGGTTCGGTGGCTTTGTCCGGGTCTGGGCGGAGCCCAGAGTTTTTTCAATCAGAGCTTTTCATAGCTGTTTTTGGCTTTGAGCCTTGCGGAGCAAGGCTCATGGCTAATAGCTATGATGCTGTGATTGATTGTTTTTTTTGTTGGTTGTTTTGGAATTTGCTAGCAAAGGTATGCTCTGGGTTGACCTTGGCTCGTCGAAGGTGTACTGTGTTGGGTAGGAGGTTCTACGATGAGAGGTAAAAGCCTGGCACCATATCAAAAGCGGGATGGGCACTACGAAAAGACGTTGGGGATTCGCCTTCCTGACGAGGTTATCCGGGTGTACGAGGACAAGGCGAAAGCGGTTGACCTGTCTGTTACTACCTTCCTGAAGAAGGTGCTGATTGACCAATCCGGCGTTGGTGTCTCTCCGGGGCCCGGCGGATCCGCCGGGCCTGGGCCTTAACCGGCGGGCCCGGGCCGGCTGCCCCGCAGGGTTTTGTTCACTCTTATGCATTACTAGATTTCTACGTTCAACCTGGGCCTTGCTGCCCCCGGAGCTCCGGGCCCCTTTTCGGGTGGGGTGGGCATGCTTCCCTCGCCTGGGCTGGTTTATGTGAAGTCGTGTAACGTTTTGATGAAGTTATGCTTTATAAGGTAAGGGGGGTACAGGCGTTCTATTGACAACCGAGAGTAAATTTGATAGAATAGCTTCGCAGTAGGTGAAAAGCCCGGACATTGGAGCAACGGCTCCAGCGGGCCGGGTCAATGTGTTGGGATACCCACATTGAAAGGGAATTCCAGTTTGTTATTGTATAGTAGCCTGCTGCCGGTTAAGTGGTTATTGAAGGCCCACGAAGCACCACGACCGGGAGAAGTGACGGAATCAGCCCCGTCGCTTCTCCGCATTTAAGGGGTTGCATAAACCTTGACTTTGTGATATAAGGTTCTAAAGGCTG
>Ga0031655_10002195_pt1 | contig 11344 bp, 9 predicted proteins | sample FrelakmetHBP12HB_FD_55187 | JGI IMG/M metagenome (GOLD analysis project Ga0031655, IMG submission 55187) | Freshwater lake sediment microbial communities from the University of Notre Dame, USA, for methane emissions studies -HBP12 HB | ecosystem: Environmental > Aquatic > Freshwater > Lake >... | reverse complement strand
GAGCGGGTGGGGTGGCCTTCCGCTGCACATGGTCTGATTCCGTGGTGCGAACCGATTCACGAGCCGTCGAGCCTGTGGGGTTCAACTTCGATCCGACGACGCTCACCTCGGTCAGGGCCACGGCGGCACCTCGCGGGTCAGAGTGGTGGAATCTTCACATGTGAGTGGGCGGGTCCGCAAGCGTCCGGTGAGACGGGCGAGCGCTCATCCGCGAGATGCTGGTGACAAGCGCCGACATCCTCCCCCAACCTGACGATCATCGATTGCTGGTCGGTCTGCATTCGCTCGCTAATCCTCGCAGAAACGAAGCCCTGGCCAAGCTCTGCGAGACACTCAACGCCCTGGAGATTCAGTATCCCGGACAGACCTGACGCTCGTCTACCAGGCGCCCGGTGGTGCATAGATTCTTACGCCCATGTCAGGAGGCCTGAAATTAAAAGGGAATTCGTAATTTTTGACCGGCGAAAATCAGATTTGGATTGGGGCCAATAATAGTTCTGTTGGCATCATATATAACTTTCCATTTATTTGGGTCGTGATAGTAAATCTCGGCTATTTTCCGTAAGTACTCATTCGGTTTCACTGTGTGAAACCGTTCTGGGGTTGGAGGCGCTGGAGGAGGCGGTACGACTGTGGGCGGGCGAGGAAAAGGAGGTATAGGTCGAGTGGGAGCCACTGTGAGAACGGCAACAAAAACGGAAAGTGCCGCCCCGAAAGCAGTAAGGTTGATATTTTTATTTTCCGCTTTCACCTTGATCCGATAAGGTATTCTTTCGCCAAGACCTCCAGTCTGGATTATAAACACCTGACCAGGCACCATTAGCTCACTTGCTTCCCCAACACCGTCGCTAATAGTAATCTTTACAAACACACCAATATTTTGTACTCTAACAACAATTGAAGACCCCGCGACAAAAGTACGCTCCTCCACAACGCTGTCTGAATTAACGCCATTGAAAAGGGTCCATGTAAGTACTGGGACCTTATGATCAGGAGGTATAGCTTGCAGTCGGGGTAGCGGTCTTGCCATAAAGGAGTTCTCCGAAAACGGTTTTGTGATTCAACCTACATTTATCCAGATGTAGCATTGGAAAATAAGAAGGTCCGCAAAAAGACTTCCGGCAATCCAAGTAGCGTTGAACGGAATACGCCACACAGGCCTAATCTGCCAAACTCTCATCCCTCGGCAGCCCGACCCTCTCTACTTAATAAGACCAAGAGGGTCTCTTTTCTGTCTGGGAAAATACCACAATGTGGTACTACTATTTTTAACCTGAAAATTCTCTTGTGTCAAGCAAATAACAACCTTGTGAATATTATCTTTTAAGCGTGATCCGTTACGTTTGTTAAGAGAAATGGAAATGGCTTTTGCATCCAGCTACATTGTGGTATGATGGGGCATCAATAGGAAGGAGCTCTGCGAATGGAAAACGAAGAATTTTCAACAGCTCGTCAGTATCTTGGAAAAACACAAAGCCAGATGGCACAGTTAATGTATTAGTCCGTCAAATACCGTTCAATGGGCCCACATTTCGGTGGGGGGGGTCCATCCTTAGCCGGTAGCACATTGACTTAATGAAGTTTTTATTCAAAGGGGAAAGCTGGATCCTCCAAAAGGGTGATTGCGTCTATTTTGACGCAGATAAGCCCCACTCAAGAAAAAATCTGGGAAGAAGTTGCCGGCAACAAAGAGCAGGGGTCACACACTTGCACGCAGGCCATGTGGGGATGCGATCTTGACGTTGTCTATGATCCATAACGCTTGCGGATTTCCTTCTTGAGTATCTTCCCCTGCGGACTCTTGGGCAACTCTTTCCAGAAGTCAACGCTTTTCGGCTTCTTGAACCCTGCCAGATTTCTGCCGCAGAACTCAATGATCTCTCCCTCGGTGGCGGGGACGCCTTCCTTCAGGACAATGACCGCCTTCACAACCTCGCCCCAGTGTTCATCGGGCAATCCTATTACGGAGGCTTCTGAGACAGCGGGATGCCTGTAAAGTATTTCCTCGATCTCACGGGGGTAGACATTCACGCCCCCAGAAATAATCATATCATCCTTTCTTTCCACCACGTACACGTATCCGTCTTCATCCAACCTTCCCAGGTCGCCCGTATGGAGCCACCCGTTCTTGAGTTTCCTAGCCGTCTCCTCAGGCATTTGCCAGTACCCTATCATCATCGCTTCACTCCTAACGATGATTTCGCCTATTTCGCCGATCGGAACATCATTATCGTTTTCGTCCGCAATCCTTATCTCGTAATTGACTACAGGTTTTCCACACGAAGCGAGTCTCGCAAGACTCTTCTCAGAACCATCAAGGACATGATCCTCCGGCTTAAGCACCGTGATAACCGGTCCACTCTCGGTTTGACCATACATTTGGGCAAAACCGCAGGGGAAAACCGCTAGCGCCTTTTTCAGGAGTTCAACGGGCATGGAAGATCCTGCATAGAGGATCAACCGCAGAGTTCTCAGGTTATATTTGTGTATATCCGGTACCTGGAGGAGGCTGTGAATCATAGATGGCACGAACTGACACCGGGATATTCCCTCTCTCGAAATATAGTCAAGGACCTCTTCAGGGTTGAAGCCACCCTCTCGTCTGATGTGGATGGTATTAGGCATGAACGAATGGCGTACGATGTTATCCTCGCAGGCGACGTGGTACATCGGAAAGGTTATTAAGACCCTCTCGTCGTAATCGACTCTCAATTCGATGACTGACGCAACTGCATCCGACATCAGATGCCTGTGCGTCCTCATCGCACCCTTTGGTCTTCCGGTAGTCCCTCCCGTGAAGAAAATGCTCAACACATCATCATCCAGCACTCTGACGTCAGGTTCTCCACTTCGTCCCTGGGCAAGGAAGATTTCGTAGTCTTCTGCAAATGGCAGATCGGATTTCTCAAGACATATATATTTCTCAACCGAGCTTAGTTCAGGCCGGAGGCTATTTATCGTATCAAGAAAGTCGGAGGCTACAACGAGAAATCTCGGGATCGAATAATCGAGGATATCCTTCAGCTCCCATTGCTTAAAGTGATTATTATAAGGGCAAAAAACAGCCCCGGTCTTGGCCGCAGCAAAATATATTTCAATAAACTGGTGGCAATTGTGTACGAGAACGCCAATCCTATCCCCTTTTTTCAACCCGGAATTAAGCAGCGCATGAGCGAGTCTATTTACCCGCTCGTTTAATCTGCGGAACGTCATCAAGATCCCTTTTTCTGAGACAATAGCCTGTTTATTGGGAAATTTATTCGAGTTTCGTACAAGTAGATCGCCGATGGTCATGACTGCACCCCTTTGGCTCCCAGCATTTTACCAATCTTCACTGCAGTGGAATTGTCGATTTGATTAGCGTCGAAGTTCTGCTCAGGACACAACATTTCAAGTTGTAATTGAACCACCTGAATCGAATTTTTACACTTACGCCTTTGTTTTAAATAGGGCAATCAATATTCTTGAAGATGAGTTCATAATATCCAGAGGCTATTTTCTGGTCTCTACTTTCAATGAAAATTTCTGGAGGCTCTATGCATTAGAGCCCCCAGAATAAAAGTTATTCCTTCTTATAAATGTGGCGAAGCGGATAAAAGCCCACATTTACGTAATTACCGGTCCGAACTTGGTCAACGCGTACCGCATCAACACCTTCGATCTTACCCGGGCCATAGGTCAGCGGTGTACTGCTTAAGCCACCGGTGTCAAGGTTTTTTATCGTGAAGAAGCCTTGCTCCAGCACGTCACGAGGTGTGAGCTTATCAAAAGGCACCTTCTGTATGGCCCTCCATAACGCTTCAACCTGGGTCATGGCCTCAACCATGCCTTCAAAATACATTGTGTTGCCAACCCGTTTGTCGGGGCGATACTTCTTCTGTAGTTGGTCAGCGAACTTTATCCCAGGTGCGCCTTCTTCCCAGGAGGGGTAACTGCCACCGATGAGTACGCCGTTACCCAGCTCACCCATGTCCCTGCAGAATATATACGCTATGCAAGGGTAGGCAAAACCAAAGGAAATTTTGTAGTCCAGGTGGGGTCCCATACCCAGTCTGACGGCTTCCTTTATGGTTGGTTGCGAACCTGGGTTAACCATACTACCCATGGCAAGGTCAACCTTCTCTTTTTTCAACCACATCAGCTGGGTGGTAGGGGGCGCAGTAGGTACCAGAGGCACATACTGCGCGCCAACAAACTCATACCCAATCTTCTCTATATATGTTTTCAGCTCAGGTATCTCAATCGCCTTACCGAAGGCATTATCTGCGGTGAGGTAAGCAGCCCTTGGTTTCCTGGCTTCCTTCCAGCTCGCTTTGACCCAATCGGCAATGGCTGCTAGGTCATCAGTATAAAGGGGGGTATTGGTGAGGATGCTTTGTGGCGGCGTCAGGAGATACGGTCCAACCGCCTGACTGGTGGCACCCATACGGTTATTCCATAATGTGTCTTTTAATGCCAGGGCCTGTGGCGACCCGGATGCCCTGAAGACCAGTATTCCCTTGGCCTTAAGCTCCTCAAAGTTATTTAGCGCCTTAGCTGGCTTCAATTCATCATCTCGCCATAGCAATTCAAGGGTTATATCTGCAGGAAATTTCTCATTTCGCCAAGGAGCCAGCATTTTTGTCTCATTTACATATTTAACATAGTCTTCAAAGGCGGCCAAAATCGCTCCTGAATCCTCAGCATAAGCGCCGGTTAGAGACATGGTGCCACCGACATAGAGTATTTTCGCAGCTTCAGCACTTTTAAGAAACGGTGATGTTGCAATAAGCATAATCATTAAGATAGTTATTAATGCCAATCTCGTCTTAGTCATTTTTCTCCTCCTTTCTAACTGAGTAACTAATAATTTACGCCATAAATTAGTTAGACCTCAAGCTCAGATATACCCATTATCGATTACAAGTTGAACTCTACACATTTTCTTAATACCTGTCAATAAAAACTTCAGGAAGAAGTCAATGGAGAACGACCCCGATATTCCAGGGGGGCTTTTACCCCCCTCAAAGGCGAGAGTATCTTGCCAACCCCAAATCTCTGAAACGAAAGAGGAAAAGGCTCAATCTGATCTTCAAATCGCAGGTTTTTTTGGTTTAAAAAACCGGAGTAATGAACCCCGGAAAGAACAAACCAGTACGGTCCCCTCTTTTTTCTATCGCTAAACACCTCAGCTACTGCTTGAAATACTCCTGTACCGTCTCCCAAGCCACAGTCTGCAAGTGCAGAGCTGTAGCTTCTTCCAGACCCGCAGAGTACTTCAACCCGACCGGGGACTTTTTGAAGAGGGATGCGTATACCGTACAAGCAGCCAGATACGTCCCCATCAAACTGGGATGACGTTTGTCAGGGGCGTGGAGGTTCAGATCCGCCCGCTTGCCCAAAGAACGGGCAAAGGCCAGACCGGCAGGAATCACGAAAGCATTGTTCTCGTTGGCAGCCTGCGTATATGCCTCGGCCAGTTCCGCTGTCATCTCAGGCTTGTCCGCATAGGCCCAGGACATGAAGAATACAGGTATGCCCCCGTGTTTCCGCACCGTGTCGCTGTGCTTCTTGGCGTACTCCTGAAACACTTTCTTCAACTGGGGGTGAATAGGGCACTGGCTGCAGTCCATCATAATCGCCACGTCGAACAACCCACCTTTCTGGTCGTTAAAAACGATATTGTTGCTGCGATCGAAGGAATAGGAACCCACGGCGTTGGGCCGGAAGTACGACTCCACATCGTGCCAATCAAAACCAGACCCGCTGATTGTGACCGAGACCCCACGAAGGAGTAACGGCGGCACCGTTGCCGCGGCCAACTGTCCTACGTGCCCGTGCAGACTATTGTTGAAGTAGAAAAAGCTATTGCCGATATAAATGACCGAGGCAGGAGGCTCCGGTCCCAGGTCAAGCACTTTTGGCTTGGTTTGAGCAAATAGAGAACCCGGGGATAGAAAGGCGAAAAGGGCTGCGCAAACTACAATGAGCAGAGAATAACCAGGCTGACGGGTAGGTCGGGGGTCCATGCTGCCTCCTTATCGTAATGCTATTTTCCCCGAGTTGCTTCTATCGGGGAACATCAATCTTCATGCTGTTGCATCAATAAAAGGGGTATTTTTAGCTTCTTCGACTTTAGCTATCTCTTCTTTCCCGACCCCAATAGACAAAAAGGATGCTCTTTTAAAAAAATGGAACTGTACATGTGATGGTAATCATATAACAATGCCGATATTTTTTGAGGAACATTAGCACATCGGGTTGGAAAACGATCGAAAGGACTCCCACACCCGTGCCCCCGTTTACTGGTTGGAGCATACACCTTTTAGGAAATTTTGTCAAACAATCCCTTTAGGATCCCTTTAGGATCAAAGAACGGGCCAAATTAGGGGAGGACAGGTCTCCAGAAGGTGAACATATCTTGCCAAGACAGAGACCCAGTTCTCCAAGGAATTTATTGTAGATATGATAGTTCTATGATAACATTAAGGAAAATCCAAAGAGGAGGTGCACCATGAAAGTCTCTCAAGGTATTCATTATTGGCTGGAGTATCACAAGCTTCATTCAAAAAAAAGCACCCTCAAAACCTACCAGTCAGTCCTTTCAAAATTGACCGCCCATTTCGGTGAAAGGGACCTAAGCTCCCTGACTCCCGAAGACGTTCTCTCCTTTCTCACAGACGTCAATCAAGGGGCCAAACAATTAACCAAGCGCACCCGATACTCTCAGCTGACCTCACTCTTCAACTTTGTGGTTCAAAACCGCGATTTCCGGAGCCCATGTAATACTCCCATACTGCAGTTTATCTAAAGTGTGTGTTTAAAACAGAGGACTCCCAGGGAATAACCCGGTCACAATGGGAAGGCCAGCACAGTAAATGGAATCAGTAAACCGGGCAATGCTGATTTCCTGTCGCAAGCGCTGTCTTCAAATTCATTCATTAGCAGAACCGGTAATCCTGGTTTCCTGGGCAAACCAGCCATTTAAGCTTTCCAGGGGTTGAGACCTGGTAAGCCTTCAACCCTTCCGGTAACTTTGGCTTTTCTCCCTGCAGTAGGTAGCTCCCCTTTTCCAAAGCCAGACCTGATCCAAAGCCTTTTCAGTACAACCACTAAGGCTCGGCGCACACAAAATTGGCCGCATCATCGATGCTTCCGCTGCCCTTGTAGCGCGCCACTTGTGGATAATGGCAGAGGGGCCGGGTGCGATCAACCTTACCATCTGTGATGTGTGAAGCAATAATACTCTCCGGAGCAATACCTCCCTCCACCCATTTCACGAGCGGCTCCAGCAGATCGAATGTGTCCGGACCGGGTCCGCCTCCGCAGTGGTACATGCCCGGAACCATGCAGAGCCTGAACGACTCCTTTGCCTGGGAACCCACAACGTCAAGGACCTGCTCGTAATAACGTATCGAACCGAGAGGAGGCACTCCTGCGTCGCCCCAGCCGTGCGACACTATGATTTTTCCCCCGTTCTTGAAGAAAGGAGAGAGGTCCGGGTCGGTGGCGTCGAGGAAGCGCCTCATAAAATCAAGCTTGGGAGCATCCCGGTCAATGTCGAAATCGGTGAGAAACTCGTAGTTCGGCTGATCCTTCTCGAAGCAAAGATATTTGAAGGCGTCCCACATGAGCAGGTAGATGTAGGGACGATCAGTGCGTCGGCCGATGAGCCATATGTCCCAACCACCAAAGGCTAATGGAGCGCCTGGCCGGGGAATCTCCGCGCCTACCGATAGCGTCGGCCAGATCAGCGTGCCTTTCGAGTACATACCTCCGTATATCTTTTTCAATGCCTTGATCTGGGTGGGGGTGAAGCAGTTCAGGCTATCCGTATCGCCCGCACAGACAGGGAGGTCCTGTTCCGGATCGAAGGGACATTTGCGAGGATCAGTGATAATGCCATCTTTGAGGCCGTCCAGAACGTCACATTTTTCATAGACTGCCTTGCCAAGGACGTCGAGCTTCTCTATGGGGATGATCTTGTTCTTTAAGGGAACAGGGCCGATACCGACAGAATCAGGGGTAAGCAATGCCTGCATGTACCAAGGAGCCAGCACCTGTTGGGATAGGTAGTTATAGACGGGGGACCCCGAGACGATGCCGTTGAAATCCCTCGGGTATCGTTGGGCTGCCATCAATCCCTGCCGTCCTCCCGTTGAGCAGCCGACAAAGTATGAAAAACCGGCTGAACGACCATAGTAGGCACCAATGATCTCTTTGGCAGTGGCGGCAGTCTCATGGACAGCACGATACCCGAAGTCGATCTCTTTCTCCCTGTTCCCTCTCGCAAAGGTGGCTCCCGGCTCTTTCTTGTTGTCGTGGCCGGTGTCGGTGCCCGCTGTGGCATAACCTTTCCCGAGGCCCGTCTCCATTGCCTTGTGCTCAATATAACCGGCCTTTCCGCCATTGCCCACCATATAAAACCTGCCATTCCATTGCGTTGGAAGCTTCACGGCAAAACCGATCTCCGGCAGTATGGTTCCTCTTACGTCGCAATATTCAGGCAGGTCCCCGGCAGCGGGAACCATGGTGGCCGAAGTTATGGTTGTTTCGGCTCGTCTGAAGCTCTTTATCAACTCTTCCGATGAGCATTCAATTTTCGGAGCACTATACACTGCGGCAGGAACCTGTTGCTGCGCACCAGCTTGTCCGACTGCCCAACCTGCGACCACAAGTACCAGGACAGAGATGAACACCCTCGTCATAGTTGTCCCTCCTGTTGTTAAATGTTCAATGCCGACGTACCGGCAACATCTGTTATGATCCAAACTGAAGTGATAAGTGATAGAGTGATAAAAACTTTCTTCGGGATGGGTTGAATATACAAAACAGAAAGTAGTCTGTCAAGAAAAATCGACCACATCGACCACAAGATATGCGAGTGTCCTCCTCATACGTTCGCCCACCAGCCCGGCACCAGGCTTGGGAATCCAAGCTGAGACCATCGCAGAAAGGGATTTTGCCTTAACTCCAAAACCAAGGATATCTTGCCAGAACAGAACCTCTCCTTTTCAAAAAAGATGTTGTAGATTTGATAACCATATGATAATGTTGAGTGAAATTCACCCAAGGAGATGCACCATGAAAGTCTCGCAAGGCATCCATTGCGAGAAAGTTTAACTCTAACTATTTGCTAAGGAGGAAAGGAAAATGGATGGAAAGATAGTCTACTTTGAATCTGTAGGCGGGACGGGCAAAGGCTCCGATACCGCTCTAGTTCTAACGCCGGTCACTTCCCAAAACTTTTTTGACCTAAAAGTTAAGGAGATTCTCTGCAAACCACATTTCTAGCTTTGGGGCGTTTCTTCTATGGAAGCGCGAGACTCTAAGGAGGAAAGGATGAAAAATAGGTTTGTTTTGCATTCTTACGTGATCCTGACTTACCTAAGCCTGGCTTTAGTCTTTGTTGCACTGACTGGCCAGAGAGCGGTTTCCCAGGCAATTTCGGATGGGCAAGAAAAGATTAAGCTCGATGTACCTTATGAACCCAGTTCGGACGAGGTCGTCGGGGCAATGCTTGAAATTGCCAAAGTGGGAAAGAGGGATCTTGTCTATGACCTCGGTTGCGGGGATGGACGAATCGTCATTGCCGCTGCTCAAAAAGCAGGGGCCCGCGGGGTGGGTGTCGACCTGGATCCTGAGCGAATCAAGGAAAGCGTAGAGAACGCACGGAAGGCCAATGTGACCGATCGCGTGCAGTTTTTTGAACAAGATTTGTTCCAGACGAAAATCGGCAATGCGACGGTGGTCATGCTGTATCTTTGGCCGGAAGTCAATTTGAAGCTGCGACCGAAACTTTTCCGGGAGCTGAGGCCAGGCACTCGAGTCGTCTCCCATAGCCATGACATGGGAACCTGGGAACCTGACCAAACCATTACAGCATCCGGGGGACATAGGGTTCACTTGTGGGTGATACCGGCAAACGTGATGGGGACTTGGGGATGGGATATGGCAGGGGAAAAGGAACGCTATGTCCTGAAGCTCAGCCAACAGTTCCAAAGAGTTACTGGCACGCTCCAATTGGGATCTGATGAGATCACTGTCAGAAATCTGGAACTAAAAGGAGATCGGCTACGATTTACTGTTGAGCAGTTTTTCAAAGGACAGATGCAAACCCTGCGTTTTATAGGCCGTGTGCAGGGCCATCTCATAGAAGGTACAGCAGAGGAGATGACTGCGGGTTCCCAAGGGAAACGAACCTGGAAAGCCAAGCGGATTCCTTCCTCCATGAAGCCTTGGGATTTATGAATAATTTGGACTTATCGGTGATCTTCATTTTGATTCCGATCTGAGACGATGCCTTTTAGCTAAGGTGCGAAAATCAGGATTACACTGGGAAGCAGCGATTGCTTGGTCGGATTTTGCGAAAGCTTGGGGAACAGGTTCCTCCTGGTGCACCGTATGGGGAACAATATTTTCAGAACTTACATCGACGGAATCTAAGTGTTTATACCCTAAAGAGTGCCTTCAGCACAATTCACGGTTTTTTAGCCTTTCTCCGAAGGCATGGAAAGTCCCACCTCTCTTCTCGCTTGGTGCCCCCCTATCGCTTCCCCAGGTCCTCAAGGGCTTTTAAGAATTTGGACTGGAGCTCCGGATCATTCAGGTCCAGGATACCCCAGATCAATCTTCCCTTCCAGAAAAGGTCTACGTCTCCATGGTAGCGATCCTTCAACCGGTAGGTCCCCTCGGAGGCTGTCTTCCCCTCGTTTCCGGTCTGCTTAAGGTATTTTTCCGTCATCCCGTGGCAATCCCCCGCATCCTTGCCCTCGATCACAAAGATCTTGAATTTCTTGTCGTCGAGTTCGTAGTCGGCCGTGTAACCGGAATGGAGATAGGAGTATCCCAGGAAGTCTTTGGAAACGAACTTTTCCGTGTTCTTCTTCATGCCTTCCCGCGGGAACGAGGAGAGGATTTTGGGAAAGGCAGGTTTCCCGCCCAGAATCCCCTCCATCTTCCGGCCGAAGGCGAGCATGGTCCGCTCATCCTCCGCCCCGGTGCTGTATCCGCTGATCTTCACGTAGAAGGGGCCGGCCACGAAATTCAGGACGTTCGGCTCCTGATAGCCCTGAGCCCCGATGTCCAGAAACCTGGCGTTGGCCAGTCGCTCCTAGCTGTAGATCCCAAAGGCCTGGATGGAATCGCCGTGTCGGTACACTTCGACCGTCACCGCGGCTTTCCCTCCCCCTTTATACTCCGCCACGTTCAGATCCTGGAATTCATAGGTCAAGTAGAGGTCCGCCGCCCCATTGATGTATTCATAGAGCGTCCGGGGGGAGAAGACCTGGGGTTTTCCATCCTGCTTCCACCCGCCCATTTCCGGGAAGACGAGGGTCTTCTCTTCCCCCGTCGCTGCCCCCCC
>Ga0031655_10002192_pt1 | contig 11353 bp, 11 predicted proteins | sample FrelakmetHBP12HB_FD_55187 | JGI IMG/M metagenome (GOLD analysis project Ga0031655, IMG submission 55187) | Freshwater lake sediment microbial communities from the University of Notre Dame, USA, for methane emissions studies -HBP12 HB | ecosystem: Environmental > Aquatic > Freshwater > Lake >... | reverse complement strand
GTTGTGGGTTCTACTGCTTCTCAAGGTGCAGGTAATGATGACTTACTAATAGCCAAATATAACAGTAGTGGTGCTATCCAATGGCAAAGAACTTTAGGTGGTGTAAGTGATGATAATGGATTCGGTATCGCTGTTGATAGTACTGGTAATATTTATGTTGTAGGTACAACCAACAGCCAAGGTGCAGGTAGTTATGATTTATTAATAGCCAAATATAACAGTAGTGGTGCTATCCAATGGCAAAGAACTTTAGGTGGAGTCGGTAACGATTATGTATGGGATTACAATGGTCATAAATCAATCGCTGTTTACGGTGACAAGTATGTAGTTACTGGATATACATATTCACCTAATCTTAGTGCTACTCAAGTATTAGTCGCACAATTTCCTACAGATGGGTCATCAACTGGTACCGTAAATAATTGGTCATATCTTGCATCTACNTTAACTGATCAAGCTGCTACATTAACTGATCAAGCTGCTACATTAACTAGTCAAGTTTCTACCTTACCAGTATATACACCTGTTGTAATAGAAAGCGATTTGACATACACTGAAGACATAAATTATTTTGGTGTTAGTGATAACCCTGTTAATATTATATTAAATACGTGGGATTCTACTACTGCTCATAGCTTTAATTTTAATGCAAATGCTAGTATAATTATTCCTGGATCAATTGTAGGTGGTCCTGATCCAGTAGCTAATGGTAACGTTGTTATTACTTCTACTAACTATACTCCGTTAACTAATTGGGTTTTAGATTACGGAAATACAATTCCTGTTATCAACGTAGACTACAATGAAGAATATGGAAGTTCTGTAGCTTATGATAGCCAAGGTAACTTATATGTTATAGGCGGTGAAGCATGGAATCAAGCTATTGTTTTCTTAACTAAATTTGATAATACCGGTAATATTGTTTGGAAGTACGGTTTTGATTTAGGTACAGATTATGGTACCGGAGATGGCATTGCTGTTGATCATAATAATAATATATTAATGTTAATCAATATACACGGAAACAAAACAATATTATTACAAGTTTCTAGTTTAGGTAGTATAAATTGGCAGACAGAATTAGGTGTTGTTGAATATAATACTATAGGCTATGATATTGCTGTTGATTCTAACAATAACGTTAACATTACTGGAAGTTTCACTGACGGTTCTGGTTATGCTTCTATGTTCGTTGCTCAATTTGAACCAATTGCAGGTGTGATAAACTGGCAACAAGAATTAAATTTAGGTTCACTTTTTGATCAAGTATTTGGATATGGAATAACCGTAGACAGTAGTGATAATATCTACGTTACTGGAGCGTTGAATAGTGAACTTGGCGGAACATTTGTAGCTAAGTATATACACGGTGAAGCAGGATATGAATATAACGGACATGTTATATTAGATGACGCTACCGGTGTTGGATTTGGTATAGCAGTAGATTCAAATAATAACTATGTATATGTTGCTGGATTAAGTCCAGCAGGACAGATGACCATTAAGCAATTTAATGCAAGTGATCTTACTTTAAATTGGCAAAAAAGTTTAGGAAGTGCTATCTTTTCGATGGCTTTTGGAGTTGCATTAGATAACCAAAATCCTTCATATATCTACATCACAGGTACAAACGTAACAAATCCTATAGCTAATAGCACTGAGATAATTGTAGCCAAATATGATAGCACAGGTACTTTACAATGGCAAAGAAGTTTTAGTAGTACATATAACATTCATCAAACTGCGTTTGCCGGGTACGGAGTTTATGGACATAAAGCAATAGCAGTTTATAATGATAAATTCGCAATTACTGGTGTACATGAAACTTACGCTTATAGATACACAAAAATGCTTGCTGCTCAACTTCCTATTAACGGCACATTAGATAACGCTACAATAAATGATTTTTCATATTATCAATCTACATTACTTGATGCATCAACATCGTCTACTAATACGTCTACTAGTTTTATAGATGCAGTTTCAGAAATACCTATAACAACGTCCTCTTTAGGCACTTATGTTTTATCAGATTATGCTGAAACATTAACTACTTGGCTCCCGCATTATAATTGGGTATTTGATAATACCGGTAATTTAATATTACCAAGTAATATATTCAGCGTTAACTATGCTAACGGTAGTCCAGTACTATTAGGTAGTGGCGGGGGTGGCGGTGCTACTGGTGCTACTGGTCCATCGGGTGCTAATGGTGCTACTGGTGCTACCGGTACAGGATTAGGATATCAATTGGGAGATCAAACTGGAAGCTATCAATTTTTCCTAACTACCGCAGCATTAACTGTCGGTGTCCAATCTCCAACTGTTCAAATATATATAACATATCCAAGCGGTATGCAGGGAGCATATCTACCTGGTGCAAGAGTTAGAGTTAGTGATATAGGTGCAGATAGTTCTAGGTTTGTAGAAGGTACAGTTAATACTGTTGGACCAACTACGATGCATATTGATGTTGACTATAGTAGTTTTGCATATTCTCCTGTATGGGTCCCAACTGGTTACTACGTAGATATAGCAGGTCAAATTGGTTTAGGATATAATTTAGGAAGTGAATCTGATCTTAATTATACTTTCTATACTCCTGTACCTATATACACTACTGGAATCATAGATCCAGTAGTCACAGCAACGTTAGGTTATCCAAGTGGAACTGCATTTGCTTATCAAGTAGGAATGAGAGTTATGATATCCGGTATTAATCATTATGCTGGATATTTTTTAGGTACTATTATAACTATCAATAGTACTAATATGACAGTTAATCTTGATTATAACGATACAATAACAGTCGGTGGAGGAACATACCACTATTATACATTAAGTATAGCAGGTCAAAGTGGTCTTACTGGTGCCACAGGTGCCACAGGTCCAACGGGTGCTACTGGACCAGCAGGTGCTACTGGTGCTGTAGGTGCAGTAAGAGTATTTTCAACTACTAGTGTTTCATCTCCTTGGGTATGGAATAGTGATAATTACGATCAGTTATGTTTAACTGCACTTGCTAATAGCTTAACCATTAATGCCGATGCTGGAACTCCAGTTGACGGTAGAAGAGTGATTTTTAGAATCAAAGATTTTGGTGCCGCTCAAACTTTAACATGGACAACATCAGGTACTAATTCATTTAGAGTGATAGGTGTAACATTACCTAATACTACTAACGCTAGTAAAACAATATATGTGGGTTGCATTTATAATGCTGCTGACAGCTATTGGGATGTAGTAGCAGTAACGCAACAAGCATAATAATCAAGGATAAGAAATGGCAGATAGATATTGGGTAGGTGGAACTGGTACATGGGATGCATCTAGTACGGCCCATTGGTCTAGTACTAGCGGTGGTTCTAGTGGTGCCAGTGTACCGACTTTAAATGATAATGTATACTTTGATACTAATAGTGGTGGCGGAACAATCACTATAAATGCTACTTCATATTGTCATGATTTCACTATGAGTACGGGTTTTAGCGTTCCAAATACTGGTTATAGACTTGAAGTATACGGTAATATATCTATAGCAAGCGGAGTAACTTGGGCTTTTGCCATTGATCTACAAGCTGCAGGTACAGCAACAGTCAATATACAATCTGCATTAACTATTGGAGTAGCCTTCGGTGGAGGTCCCAGTTCTGTATGGAATCTAGCTAATGATTTAACTTGCGGTACCAGTAAAAATACTGGTATTTGGTTTTATTGGGGTACCTTAAATACTAACGGATATACGATCACTAGCCCAATGTATTTTCCTAATGTAGCTAATAGCGGAAATACATCTACAAAAACATTAAATTTAGGTTCTTCTACTATTAATGCTACTAATGACAGTCAAGGTATGTATTTTAATATTGAAAACACTAATGTTGTAGTTAATCCAGGAACTTCAACGATTAANGTTGGNTATAATTTTTCTGCTGCATCTAGTTTANCCTTTTATAACGTATCCTTTAATTATAACGGTATAGGATATACTTCATCTATTAATCTAAGTTGTAGTAATTGTACTTTTAATAATTTAACATTTAATAATGTTCAAGTGACTAATGGATTATGGTGGATATACATTGCCGGAAATAATACTATTACAGGAACATTATCATGTATTGGTACTGATTTAACTAGTAGATTACTGATATCTAACGTTTTAGGTTTTGCAGGTCAAGCTAATTTTACACGCATAACACTAACCGTAGGTACTTTAAGTATGCCTTATTGCGACTTTAAAAATATTGCTATAGCTGGATCTGCTGCAGGTACTACTATAACCGGAGGAGGCGATTGCGGTAATAATTCTGGTATTAATTTCCCTGCAAGTAAAACTGTATATTGGAATTATACACCGGGTACTGGTTATTGGTACAGTAATGGGTGGGCAACTAGTAGTGGAGGTAGTCCAAATTCTGCTAATTTTCCATTACCACAAGATACAGCAATTATTGATAATAACTCTGCTGGTAATCTTTACGCTGATGGTTGGGCTGGTGCCCAATTTAATTTACCTAGTATTGACGCTTCAAGTAGAACTACTACATTTTATCTATATGCTATGGCCCCATATTTATGCGGGAGTTTAAGATTGGGAACTGGAATTATCATACAAAATGGTGGTTATACAGTATTTTATTTTCAACCAACACGTAATTCAACTATTTTAAACAACGGTAGAATAACCGCTCTAGCTTATAGTTATATGATTATCCAAAGTGCATCAGGTACTTCTACTGAATCAATAACACTAGAAGATGATTTAAGAATAACCACGACATTGTATTTGGTTGCAGGTACATTAAATATTAATGGATTTACATTTACTACTCCTAGTTACGCTGAAACCACATGGGCTGGATTTGCATACTATGGTCCTGCTGCTTGTAGAACCATAAATTTTGGTACCAATGGAACTCTTGCATTATCAACTGCCGGTACTTTTAACTACGGAAGTACCGGCACAACATATCTATCCACTATAGGAACCGGATCATTGAATCTTATTTCAGGGGCAAGTGCTGCTTTTTACTATAATGCTGATTTTTCTACAATAGATTTATTTATATCAGACCAAAGTAGCACTAATGGATCTGCACAGTTTGGTATAAATGGTGGCATTACTACTTTTAAAAGTATTAACAATACTACTGCACCTTGCACAATTAATCTTACAGGCGGGGGTGGTGGCGGTGCTGTAACAGCAACAAATTTTAATTTAAGAGGTACACTAGGTGCTGAATTTACTGGAACCTGTTCTGGTTCAACATTAACAGTATCATCAGTAACTATCGGAGCATTGGCTATAGGTATGTATGTCATATATGGTACATCAAATACCGGAGCATTAAATATAGGTAAAATCACAAGCGGGTCCGGCTCAACATGGACAGTAGATGCAGGAACTACCATATCAAGCCCTACATCTATGAGAGCAGTAAATATGGTTTATTTCACTAGTGATGCTGTATCTTACGGTCAAATTTTATATAAAACTACAAGTATTGTTAAAGGGCAATATCTTAGAATACACAAATCTTTTGCTACTGGAAGCGCATTATGGTATGCTGGTAAATATAGTATCAATGCAGGAACTAATTCAGGTTGGATTTGGGGAGACCCAAGTAATGACGGTGAATTTCTACCATTCTTAATGAACGTGTCTATTTAAATCTATTAGTAAAATTATTTACTACCATATGCTTTCAGCATAAGTAGTTGCATGAGATTTCACATATTAGGCCTACCCCACACGGTAACAAGCAAAGAATATAACGCCTGCGCTTACACTCAAAAAGTATTAAAATTTGGTAAAATGATGAAGAGTCGCGGTCACGAGATCATTCATTATGGTCATGAAGAAAGCGATCTTGTTTGCGATGAACATGTAACTGTACTCACGAACGGTGATCTACAAAAAGCATACGGAAGTTATGATTGGCGAAAAAACTTCTTTAAGTATGATACTGGTGATCACGCCTATCAAACATTCTATACTAATGCTATTCGTGAAATAGGTAAGCGTAAACAAAAAAATGATTTTATATTACCATTTTGGGGCAGCGGTGTACGTGCTATATGTGACGCACATCCGGATCTAATAACAGTCGAACCTGGCATAGGATATGCCGGTGGTCATTGGGCAAGATGGAAAGTATTTGAAAGCTATGCTATCATGCATGCCTACTATGGAATGGAAGGTGTTGGAACTTGTAAAAGTGATTGGTATGATGTAGTTATCCCTAACTATTTTGACCCAGATGATTTCACTTATAATGATCAGAAAGAAGATTACATGCTATTCTTAGGTCGTGTATACAGCGGAAAAGGTGTACATGTTGCAATACAATCAACTGAAGCAAGCGGTGATAGATTAGTTATTGCAGGTCAAAAGCCAGATGACATGACTTTCCCTAAACATGTAGAATTTGTAGGGTATGCTGATGTACCAACACGCAAGAAGTTAATGGCTAATGCTAAAGGTGCATTTGTTCCTAGTATGTATGTTGAACCATTTGGTGGNGTNCAAATTGAAATGTTAATGAGCGGGACACCAACTATTACAACTGANTGGGGTTCATTTACTGAAAATAACTTACACGGTCTTACTGGTTATCGTTGCCGTACNTTTGATCACTTTGTATGGGCAGCAGAGAACATAGGTAATATTAAACCACTGAATTGCAGAACATGGGCAGAAAATTTTACTTTAGAAAATGTTGCGCCTATGTATGAAGAATACTTTCAAAACGTATTAAACGTTTATACCGGTAAAGGTTGGTATGTAAGAAATNCCGATCGAAAAAATTTAAATTATCTACATAGGACATATCCAAATGCATGACGATCATGACCATTTTGAAAAAGAGTATTGGGGCAACTGCGCTAATACTTTCGACGAAGATCAAAAACATTATGTATACGCTAGGTTTATGGAACTTACAAGAGTACATTATTCTTTTGATGTAAAAGGTAAACGTATCCTTGACATAGGAGGTGGTCCTAGTTCTATGCTACTAAAGTGTATTAACCTNACNGAAGGTAAAGTATGCGATCCTTTACAATACCCAGATTGGACTAAACTTAGATATGCAGGACATAATATAAATGTTCAAGTTATAGCGGGTGAAGAGATAGACGAAGAAGGATGGGATGAAGTATGGATTTATAATTGCTTGCAGCATGTTGATAGTGTAGAAAGAATCATTAACAATGCAAAACGTGCTGCACCTATATTAAGAATGTTTGAATGGATTGATATTCCTCCGCACCCTGGTCACCCTCAAATGCTTACTAAACAATACTTGGATGATCTTATTGCATTACCTGGTTCCGGTACTACCTCTTTAGGAGAAAGCGGTTGTTATGGTACAGCATATTATGGAGTATTTAAACAATAGATTTGTCATAAATAATGGTATTAGATAGAGAATCTACATGCCAAAATTACAAATAATTGAACCTCCATATCGTCCTAAATATCATTGGATACCTGATAAACCAGACATAAGAGACTATAAGTATTCAGTTACAAAAATTACTCAACCAAACACTGTTGATTTAAGAAGCTACTGTAGCCCTATAGAAGATCAAGGTAACTTAGGTAGTTGCACTAGTCAAGCTATTGTAGGCAACATAGAATTCTTAAACAAAAGAAACAATAAACAAAATGATTTGAGTAGATTGTTTGTATATTACTATGAAAGATTATTGGAAGGCACTGTTAACTATGATAGCGGTGCATATATTCGTGATGGTATAAAAGCATGTTATACATATGGAACTCCATTAGAAGGCTATTGGCCATACAACATATCTCAATATAGAACTAAGCCTTCTACTGTTGCTATTAACGATGCAGCAAGACGCAAAGTAACACTNTATGAAAGAATAACTGATCACAATGGTTGTTTAGATGCGTTAACAAATGGGTATCCAGTTACTATAGGATTCTATGTATATTCTAGTTTTGAATCTGCATCTGTAGCTAGAACCGGTATTATGCCTTTCCCAAATACTGCTAGAGAACAATTATTGGGAGGTCATGCTGTGTTACTAGTTGGATACAATAAGACTAACCAAACCTATATTGCTCGAAACAGTTGGGGTACAAGTTGGGGTGACAAAGGGTACTTTTATATGCCTTTTAGAGTCATACAGACAACTACAATGAGCAGCGANTTTTGGACCATAAAAACCGTCAGTAATCCCTAACGGTGTCGTAAGTCATTGATTTTATTGGCCGTATAACGCAATAGGACCTCTTTAAATCGTTTTTGACGTNGGGGGTATATCTGAGTATAGACTGACCCCTGATCGTCGATTCTAGGGGCATTATAAATCGTTATGCAAAACTTCAATAAAATCAATAACTTGCATTTTTAACAATTTCAATAAAATCAATAACTTACAGATGTGGAAAAGCCCCAGAACAGGGGCTTCTCAAGTAGCAATCGAATGTTGCTGTTAGACAGTAGGTTCTGTGGTCTTCTTACCACGAGCCTTAATAGCCTCAATAGAAGGCTTTTCTTCTTTTACGGACTTAACCTTAACTTCACCCTTACGTGCTTCCTTTACACGATCAGCAAGAGCATCGTTAATGGTAGCCTGATCCTCGGCACTCGAAAACTCAGAAAGAGTTAGCATATGATTAAGAGCATCGATCTTAGTCATAGCATTGGGCAACTGAATGAAGTCACAACGAGTGGCTCCGCCCTTAGTGAACTGCTTGACGCGGCGAGCCACATCATCAGTNAAACGAACCTTAGCATCACCGTTATGCACAGTAATACCAACCACAGTAAACAATTTAGTCATACATTTTCCTCAACGATTAAAAATTAAAAATAAACGTAGTCACACACTACGATATTAGTATAACAAAGTGATTTACAAACGTCAACCACTTTGTTACCCAATTCATTTATACGGGCATTGCATAGTCACTGACTAGCAATTTCCCATATTGAGCCTTTAGCATTTGTGTAGCTGCATACGTATCACGTGCCATAATAAAGACACGAGTAGTACCGGCTCCTGGCTCATCCTTGAGTCTGCAAAGCATAAAAAATTGTTTCAACTGTTCAGCCATAGTAATTCTCCTGTACTACTATTTACTCAGTTACCNCGTAATCTTTATTCCAACNACCAACATTAATGTCGATATAATACGCGGTATCAAAATAGTCGATTTGGGCATCACTGTTGTTATACCAGCCTGCACTCTTGAGAGCCTTGATAGCAAGAGTCAAAAATTCAAGAGCATCACCGTCGTAGTGTTCTTGGACCCAGTAGGGGTTTACTTGGATATAACCTTTGTTAGAAGGCTTGAACCCACGAGAAGTTTGGTAATGACTGCTGCCGCATACACGATTCATGTTTGCAACGAAATCAATTTTACCCGACTTGAGTGTTAGGACCACAGTAGAATGATGGTTCACAGAAAGAGAACCCTTAATACCATACTTCTTAAGGATTGGCTTGATTGCATCAGCGATCTTAGCCTTCATTTCTTGGTTCATGTAAGCCATTTCGTAATCTCCCGTTTGTCAACTGTTAAAGATATTATAGACCCAATCTTACCCAAAGTCAACACTTTTTTGAAAAATATAATTACAATAAAATCAACAACTTACAGATCATAGAATTGAATGCCAAGTACTTGAATGTACACAGACAGACTTCCAATAGTAAATCCAATATGGATAAACTGCTCATAGTTACATTCAACGTTAACACCCAACGAAGATTGGGTATTATCGTAATGTCCTGTAATATTCAACAGTTCACGATTCTTAATCCTCAGAACCCCGAGGCCTCTTAGGTATCCTACTTTGATAAGACGAATCATTTAAATCTCCGGTAACTCAACTCAATTAAGTTCGTTTAAANAACGAAGTGCGGTAACGTATTCACAGTTAAGTTGCTTGCGCTCATGTAAGACCTGATGCACAACTCCGTTGATCGTTTCATTAGCAAAAATTTCGATTTCATACTGATAGTCAGTATGGCGCCAAAGAAATGCAGTTTTGCCATTACCAAACTTCTTTTTATCGATAAACTGTGTGCTAGAAAGTGCGCGGGCGGGAATCATTTAAATCTCCTGTAACTCAACTCTATGTAGCTATTATACGGGAATGGGTACCCAAAGTCAATAGTTTTTTACTAAAAATAAACCTAATAGAATCAATAACTTACGAGATCACTGTTTTAGTAACCATATCAATCGCTCATGTTTGGTAAATTCATCTTGAAATACATAAGAGTAAATACCGGCCAAATGTTTGTTTGTTACAATGGCATCTTCTCCCGGAGGCCAGCGACTTTTGATTACATCAAGAGCATACATGTACGCAGCCTCACTGCTTGCAGCAATGGTAGCTTCACCCAGAGGGAACCTATCGTGAATTACATAACGAGCATAATGATATGCCATATCGCAGTTTTGGGCCATTGCTGCTTCACCCATAGGAAATATAGAGTCAAGTACATAGCAAGCATAATAATATGCGGCGTTGGCGTCTTGGGCTATTGCTGCTTCACCCGGAGGCCAACGCCCCTTAATTATATCACGAGCATACCATTTCGCCGTGTGAGGATCTTGAGCAATCAAGTGTTCACCCTCGGGGAATCTGCCCTTGATTACATTATTGGCATACCTATATGCTCCTTCCGCATTGGCCAATGCCCAATCGGGTATTACTGTCCCAGTAGCCATAATACTAAATTCAATTGTATTTGGTAATAGTACTTACTGTTGCAAAGATGATTGTTGCAAAGATTGTTATTGTTAACACTAAGTCCAAATCTACGTAAGTTTGGAACACGGTTTTTATAGACNGCTTCATGTAAATGTTATGTGTTAATTAATAGAGAATTTGGAGCGGGTAGCGAGAATCGAACTCGCACGATAACCTTGGCAAGGTCACAGGCAACCATTACATCATACCCGCATGCAATTATTTATTTTCTTGTTTTACTGGCTTTTTATTTTCTTTAACTTTTTTCTTACCAAAAATTTGTTCCCAGTTGTCTTCAAAAGTTTTTCTAGGAACACTATACGGTCTAGGTTTACTACCTTTACCACTCATTTATCATAACCTCTAATTAATTGGCGGAGAGGGTGAGATTTGAACTCACGGAACACTTTCATGTTCGACGGTTTTCAAGACCGTTCTATTAAACCGCTCTAGCACCTCTCCAATATGTTATTTAACTATAATATTTTCAGTCGATTTTTTTCATCAAAAATTGGTGCCCCCGGGAGGATTTGAACCTCCGACCTGCCGATTATGAGTCGGATGCAACTAACCGCTGTGCTACAGGGGCAATCTGTAATTGTTTTTACTTA
>Ga0031655_10002189_pt1 | contig 11364 bp, 26 predicted proteins | sample FrelakmetHBP12HB_FD_55187 | JGI IMG/M metagenome (GOLD analysis project Ga0031655, IMG submission 55187) | Freshwater lake sediment microbial communities from the University of Notre Dame, USA, for methane emissions studies -HBP12 HB | ecosystem: Environmental > Aquatic > Freshwater > Lake >... | reverse complement strand
AGATAAGCTTGCAAAGAAAGTTTTATAATGTTATAGTTACTACATAGCAAAATTATGCGTGTACAGTTAAATCGTACACGCGCTGCAAAGATTTTTTAAAAATTAAATTTTTGTGCGCACGATTTAGTTGTTTAAAAAGCAATGTTGCTAAAATATATTGCAATTTTAGCAACATTGCTTGTTTAACAACATTATTAAAATTGCAATATATTTTAGCAACATTGCAAGTTACACAATGTTGCTATTATTGCTACTACATTATTACACACCCTGTGTCTTGTTCTTTTGCTAACGCTGTCCAATCGTAAAACGTAGCTGCAATGTCTTCTTCATCAAAAAACAACATGTCTGCACATTGTACCTTAACGTGCCCGTCTGTTAGCACAACTGTAACTAACCCTGCTGCGTTAGTTATGTTACTAACAATACTTATTTTGTTTTGCATTTTGTTTTGCATTTTTAACACTGCTTATGCAGTAAGTACATTATACTGCAAGTTAGTTCCAAACGCAAGCATTATTTTAATTATTTTGCTGTTGTATAAACAGCACTAGCTTTGCATATATTTCCTCGTAAGCTGTAGCTTGTGCAGCTGTAAGTTAATTAAAATTGTTGCCGATTTATTGTGCAAAAGCTGCTAGTGTTTTTATATACATTTTCTTTTTTTAATTGTTTGTATGTAGTAATTATATGCTTAATGCCCAGTAAAGTACAGCACTTAATTGTAACAAAATGTAACACATAAAGTCTCGCGCATAAGCAAAAATCCTGGTTTAGGTCGGAAATTTAGCTGCGAGACCTGTGCAAGATTTTGACCTAAAAAACCAAATGTGGTCGACCAAATTTACTTTGTAGTTCGACCTCGCAAAAGTAGGTTAGGTAGTTGATTGAATTATATTTTGGTTGCGAGGTCATGTAGGATGTAAAAAAAGCAACATTGCAATATATACAATGTTGCTTTTTTTATTAGTTAAGTGTATAACACTCTAACATAGTACCGTCCAAACTATACATACACGCATATTTGCGTCCAGGCTCACGACTAGCTGCTGTACACGTAGCTGTTAAGTGCAGCTCATCCTGCCCCTCGTACATTACAATTTTAGCGTTACTTGCAACAATTTTATTACCAAATGGTAATTCTTTTAATGTTACTATTACGTTTTTATTTTGTGCTGTTACTTGCATTTTGTTTCCCCTTTTGTTTAGTGTGTAGCTAGTATAACGCTAGCTACATCCAATGTCAACTATTATTTTAATTTATTTACTGTATTCCAATCGTCCACGTCCATTGCATTTGCTACAAATTGCAACCAGGGCCAATAAATAGCAACATTATTTTGTTCTAAATTGTCTTGACTATATGCAAATAATGCAGTAACTATTTCTGTATAGTCCTCCATACACTTTAAATCGCACACAGCACTTGCTAAAATATGTAAACATTCCTTTTTATTGCCCGATAGTGCAATACATGCAGCATTTGTATAACTACCAATTGTAACATCCGTATACGCTACACTGTCTACTAACGCTTGAATTATACGTAACTGTATACTTGCTGTAAATTGTACATGTGCTGTTACTTGCATTTTGTTTCCCCTTTTTTAACACTGCTTATGCAGTAAGTACATTATACTGCAACTTAGTTCCAAATACAACTATTATTTTAATTTAATTTTAAGTATTATCGTGTGCGTGTGTTTGCGGAGGATATTAGAATATATCTTTTTTGAACGATAATGCTAGGTAATTTTTTAATTTTAGCTTATAGTTATGACTTGCAAAAAGACAGATAACTTTGTATCATGTAACTAAAACAAAATAATTACTTTGATAAGATGTGTGTTTGCGAGGTTATTACTTGATCATGTAAAATTATAATTATCAAAATAGAGAAAGGTATTTTTATGCGAGATTATTGTTTTTTAAGCAATATTGTTTTTTAAGCAATACAATTTAGCAATATTGTTTTTATATAATAAACAAAGAAAGAATTAAATGACTCAATTAAATATAATTCAAACTTTAACAAGCATTGTTAAGGAATTTCCTGTTAACCTACGTAGTTATAGTGGTCGTGGCATGTATGGAAATTACTGTGCTGCATTATCTGGATCCCGGGAGGATTGTATGGATGTTATAAAACACACTATAGTTTCATTAAAGGATAACTATGACTTTGAAGAAATAGTTGAATGTTTGCTTTCATTTAGGCAAGATCAACTAGGGCTTGACATAGTTATGTACTGGCCTGATTTAGAATTTGTAACTTACACCCCAGAGATAGAAGAACAGTGTTAGTTTAAATTACCTGGCCCTTAGGGGCTTTTATTTTAACTGTGCTAGTCTCGTATATGTAAGTTAACTATATGTTCTGTCATATATTATAGTTGTGAGATACTATACTTGGTTGGTTGAAGATACAGGGGCTGTAAGCAGTCTAGTATCCTGTGGTACTAATTATCCCAGCTACTTTGCCACGTCTAGTTATACGGCGGCTTGATTACGTGTATAAGGTAGGATTCTTATCTATCAGACCTATTTCTCTGTGCGACCTAAGGTCTGAATCTAACCTAGGATTATGACCTAAAAAACCAAATCTGATATCTCGAATATACTAAGCTGGTATAACAGGGAGGTTTAATACAAGTGCGAGATTGTAGTGGTCAAAAAAATAGAACCTGAGGGGAGCAGGTTCTATTTAGTGAAAGGGATGATATTAATCACTGCCTTTCTCAGATTAATTCTTTACTAAACAATTTTACGTCTATTACGAAAAGCTTCGAGCCGACTATTACGCCGGGATCGGTCTTTTATTGCGTACTGCAATGCCTGCTCAGTTGGGACTTTAAATCGACCATCTGTGTGCATTACCATCTGCGGATTTGCATTAAATGCAAGTATGTGATATAAACCTCCGCGAAGTTTAAGTGCAATAACATTACTTTGTTCTAAAATAGGCAAGTTATTTACAGTTGCAATTGCTTGTTCTAAATCAAAAAACATATTGCACCCCTTTGGCTTTAGTATGTAATTATTATACTGCTATACGTGTTTAGTGTCAACTAGTCATTGGGTCTATCGTAAGTAATAACCAACCGACTATTTAAATCTCTCGCTTGACTTTTATAAACACATCCACTAATCAAACAGTATTGCATGATTGATTCTTTATCCTGCCCAGCAGCTAATACATTGCCACGCAAGTCCTTAGCAACAACAGTAATCACAGTAGTTCCTGATCTTCCTGATCCTGGCTTGTATATACAATTGTATTGTTGGCAATGTTAGCAATTTCATATGCCAAGTTAGTTTGACTTGCCCATTCCTTAGCTTGTGCTAAGTCTGCAATTCGTACGCTTGTACTACCATCACCGCAATATACTTTGAACATTTTGTTTTCCCTTTTGTGTAGTGTCTAGCTAGTATATGGTAGTTAGAACTTTCTGTCAACAACTTTATACAAATGNCTCGCACATAGCATATAATATCTTTNATAGACCTATGATCTATCATGAGACTGTGTTGTACAGTTAAGTGGGTCAGGCTGTAGACTATTAACCTAAAGACCTTGATCTTGACCTAATCTCATTGTATAATTATACATGTTATCAATTAGCAGCCCGTGGCTTGAATATATCCATAAAAATAGATCTCGCACTGCTTTGCAGTAAGGGTTACGGTGTATCTAGTTACATCGAGATCACACCTTGATCTAAGATAGTTCAAGTAAACCTTGGTCGGGCCAAGTGGGACACCTCGCAACTTTGGTTAGGATCTAGACAACATCTAGAGTCTAAGGTGTGCGATATTGCAAGTGAAAAAAACACAGCCCGAAAGCTGTGCAAAGGTGCTACTGGGATGTATATCACTCTGCGTCTGCGTCTGCTACTTTGGCAATTTTAACAATAGGGGTAAGGTCTTCACCAAACAATTTTTGCAACTTGCGCACCAGTGTTGGCGCTGTAACATCTTTAACAACGGAAGCATTGTATTGTTTTTTCATACGGTCGACCGCAGCATCAAGCACCACTCGTGTAATGCCCGACAGTGTCGTATAACTAGCGCAGGTAGATTGCACGACTTTACTATCAAATCCTACTAACAGTACGTATCCCCTGTCTTTGTCTGCAGGGACTACACGGATATAGATTTGAGTCATGTTCATTTTGTTTTCCTTTGTTGATGGTAGTATTATACTGCTGTACAACGTAAAAGTCAATTATGGTTTCATGTTATAAAAACCAATTAAGAATGGACCAGCAATACAACCAGTAATAACAAGTGCAATTGCAAAGTCTTCTAAGAAGTTTTTCATTTGTTTTTCCTTTTGTTTAGTGTCTAGCTAGTATAACGCTAGACACATCCATTGTCAAGTATTATTTAAGCAACTGAGTTAATACTGTCCCAAGTAAAGCCTAGTTCCTTACTGCCAGGTGCTTCAACAAATGCAGCAAGCGCCTGTTCACGTGGAGCAGTGTCCTGATATACAATTGCTCGAACGAGTTTTTTAATACTTTTATGCTTTAAAAACTCCTGCAAGCATGTATTATTGTAGTCAGCATCATCCATATACATTTGGTCTAGCTTTGGGCCAGCGACTGCCAATGCTTTACAATGCACAACATATTTTGAAAGCCCAATAGTAATATGTGTTATTTGTTCAGCTGTTGCTAATTGTGTAATTTTTTGCATTTTGTTTCCCCTTTTGTTTAATGTGTAGCTAGTATAACGCTAGCTACATCCAATGTCAACAATTATTATGCTACTTTGACAATCTTTCCGTTCGACATAGTTACTTCTGCAAACCACTTGCGCTCGTGTGCAGTGGGTCCAACTACTGCAAATTTACCGTCTGCCCTGTACTCGGCACCAAACATTGAAGTCTCTACATAGTTAAGCGACTGTCCTACTGCCGCTTTAAGATCTTTTTTGGCTTTGTAGCCCGAAGCTGCTAATGTCATTTTGTTCTCCCTTTGTGTTAGTTGATGTAAGTATAATACTACACTTGGAACTATATGTCAATAGTTACTTTAATCAGTCCCCGGCGTGTTAGCGTATGTTGTACACGCTGTCTTGGGGCGCAGTGGACCGTTCATTACGTTTTTGCTTCCAAATTGTCACATAAGGCGTCATACTGCGATGCAGTAAGTGGTCTGAATCCAACCACGTAGGAACGCATAACATGCAGTACATAGCTGAAGTGATGTTTCATTTTGCTTTCCCTTTCCCTTTTGTTTAGTGTATAGCTATTATACTGCTAGCTACATCCAATGTCAACGATTATTTACTAGTCTGGCATATGCGGCATCCAGTTCTGCATGAGTGGGAATTTTAAATTCAGCAGTCTCGAACATTACCCGCCTAGGATCTTCTCTCCAGGCAATCATGTATATGGCTGATCCCAGCATACTCATTTTCAACATTTCAGTATCAGGATCTGCTGGTGCTGGTGTGTTTTGGTCGAATAACTTAATTTGGCCTATCATACTGTTTCCTTGTTGTTTACTAATGCAAGTATTATATAATACATAGGTGCGGGTGTCAACACTTATATAGTCTAGTTTTCTATAAACACAGCCTCGCAAAGCTATACAACCACTACAAGTCTACCACACCTGACAGACACACGATAACAGTGGACATTATAGTAATCAGCCAATGACCTCGCAAAGCTATACAACCACTACAAGTCTACCACATCTGACAAACACACGATAATATAGATGTAAGCAGATGTAACAGTTGAAAATAGGTGTTGACTTGAATACTAAATCCAACTATAATCAATACATGGAGTTAGGAAATACTACTCCAAAACTAGATGCAAGCAATAGCGCAAATAGTTGTAGACAAGTAGTTTCATTTGCAGTATAATGTATTCACACTTACACACAAGGAGTAGTAAAATGGACGAAGGTAAACGCTTGGCTTGCAATGCAAAATTTATGGAATTGCTTCCACAACGTGCAGAATTGGGCAATAAACGATTCCGCGCTGAAGTACGTTTTTACTTAATCGAAGAATTCGATTGCACAGGTGCTGCTGCATCAACGCATTATAATCACAGCTTTAAAGAAGTTAAGCTAATTAATCCAGAGCTTGTAGATGGGCTGGGGCGTAAAGAAGGTACAAACAACGGTGGCCGCAAAAAGAAAGGCAGTGTTGACACAGTACTTGCGGACAGTGTTGCTCCAGACACTAGTGTCATTGAAGTACTGGAACTAACAACAGAAGCGGTTGTAGAAGAAATGCTTGTTAATGTTTACAAAAAGAAAGACAACAGTTTGGTAATGTTGGGTGTAACATTAGCAGTAGCCGAAGCGGCCATTGCCAAGGCTGTGTCAGGTAAAAAGGCAGCGTTGGTAATTGCATAATAACAGTAAAGCCCCATATGGGGCTTTACTTTGACTATCTTAATTGGAGAATAACATGTGGGCGATTTTTAAAGAGCGTGTTTTAACAGCAGTGGTCTATCTCGTACTGGCACTTAGTGTAACCGGCTTGAGCATTAATGTTTACACGACTATGCAAATCATTGATATGATTTAACTGGTTGGTCCAGTATCTAGCGGTGCATGGCAAGGTCAGAAAGAAACCTACCAGACCAAATCCGAGATAACATTCCTGGTCAAAAAGAAACCTACCAGACCAAATCCGAGATAACATTCCTGGTCAAAAAGAAAGCCACATTAATCATGTGGCTTTCTTTGTCTTACATATCCATCCAGTAGTCGAGTGTGTTTCGTAGACACAGCTATACAGTTGATGGATCCCTTAGTAGCGGTTACCACATTAACCAGCTGGTATAACATACTCTTAATAACTTAGTAGTGGCCATGCATTACTAAGCATACTTTAACAATAGGTAGTGACTATAACGAGTCTTCAGTGCTCGTACTATCCAGTATACCTTACTACTTATTAGATTCGCCTAATTTAGGCGAATCTAATTGGTTACCGCCGTGATTTTAAAACAGCTCTATACGTGTCTTTGCACGTAATCCCATGCTTAGTTGATACTCCCTACACTCTTGTAGTGTACCCACCATATACTCACTACCTGCGCTTACTCCTGGGACCTTGCCTTGATCTGACACTACTATGTGTGTACAGCGAATCATTATATGCTCCTCGTTGTACAAGCATGTAGTATAATGTCTAAGTAAAAGGAAGTCTATAGGTCTTTAGGTACTTAGGCAGGATTTTAACACAGGATTTTAACACAGGATTAGGGTTTAAAAATAGGATTCAAATTTCCAAATCTGGTCTTGACTTTTCGGACCAATACCTAAAGTCAGAAGTTGAATTGGAGTATTCGGCTTGCTCTTTGTGCAAGATAGATATAGTATCCTCAGGCTCGTGTGCAGCCCGGACTGTATTTAAAAAGGCTTTATGCCGGTTCTCGAGATGTTTGCTGCCATAGGAGACAAATAGTCCTATGGCAGCAAACATAATAGCCAGGCCATAATGTTCACTGCAACCTTGCAGTACAGTAAAGCAAAGAAATATTAACGCAAGGACTAGGGACATTTTAATCAACCCATGCCGGACTAGTTTGAACTACTGAGGATACCAGGCCCCATGAACTGTAGGAGCGTTTTAAAAAGTCCCGAACATCTTGTTCGTCATTGCCATATTCTGTCAAAGTACGACCATCTGCAAAAGTAATTAAGAATAAGTGCATTTAGTTGCTCCTGTTGTTAGTTGATGTAAGTATTATACTAGGGAGTTTCCTCCCTGTCAATAATTATTTAGATTGCACTGAATCCCATCTTTACTGCATTGTTTTTATAATAACTCTTGGCCATAGAGTACTGATGCCCGTTGGCCAGCATAATAGCAGCAATGATAGTTTCCACAGTATGCCCACTGGCATGCCCTATAGACATTAAGTGACGAGCAACATCTGCCTTGCTAGTGCGGGCACTAACAACAATATTACCTACCAGCGCGGGCTGAACTTGAGCAGCACCAATACCAAATGATACTCTGGCATTGGCCACAGTTGCATTTGGGGCTGGAGTGCGTCCTGGTACTGGACAGTCAAGTGTGCGTCCCTGGCTACCAACAATGGTATAAGTGCATGTTCTATCTACAAGCCCAATACCTTTGGTAAAATCCATTTTACGACCACATTGAATTGCATTGTGCCGCTGTTGGCTAAGTCGAACTGTCCGGCCACTTTTGGCAATGTATTCATAAGTATTACCTCGGCCATACACCACTGCCATGCTGTGTGTTCGGCTGTCATTGCTGCCCAATGAGCGGCATACTCTTGCCCATCCATGATCATGATTGCGGCCTAGACTGGGATTCATTTGACAGATAGTATGAGCTAATTCATGCCCCACCACATCATTTACCAATGTTTGAGTTTCGCGATTTAGCAAGTCAGTGTTAAACCTGACATAGTAATTTCTGGAAGTTACAATACCGCGAATGCCTCGAAAGCCTGCCATACCAGCACTACTACCCTTTAAGTCAAAACGCACATTAACCTTGGACAAGTCTAAGTTATATAAAGTCTTGGCCAATTCAATAATTTCATTGACTCGAGTCAATACCAATTGTTGTGGTGTGCTCATTTTGTTTGCCCCTGTTGTTAGTTGATGTAAGTATTATACTAGCCCAAGTACTAACAGTCAACAACTATTATCCAGTCTTGTCAATATCATCAATATCATTGGCTTTCTTTAGAACCTCGCTAGACTGATTGGGTTGATCAGGTTTGTCAGGCTTGCCATACGAGATAGATGCAAATGCAAAATAAATGGCAAAACTTGCCAGCCATGGGTGCCCAGTCATTAACAGCATGGCAGCAGCTACTACCAGCCAAAATGTCATAGTACGGCCACTAGCATAAAAACGATGCCTAGTATTGGATACCCGGCCAGTACTAGAATTACTCCCGAGAGTAGTATTAATTTGTTCATACCGGTCCTAAAACAGTTGACACATGTCAGGGTACTTGTTAGTTTCTTCAAGTACTGTTACCGCACGTAACCCAGCGGCATAGGCTTCGACATTACTATTAAACAAGTGTGCAGACATAACACTACTTGTAATATACTCTTGGCCCACTGCCCCATTCCAAGTGTCGATCAAAACTGCCCATAGTCCAGACTCGGCGTCAAAATGCACTTTGTCAACTTTGCTATGCATAATACCTCCATATGTTAGTATGCAACTATTATAAAACAATTGCATACAGCTGTCAATATATACTTGAATATAATTATGCAACCAACACGTAAGGCCGATTCCAATTGCCAATGCGTATATCAGTATACCATCCAACGTGGAAATAATCAGACATAGAGTCACTGCTGTCGAAGTTGCCACGATTCATTGCAGTCTTAATTTCAGTTAAGCAGTCAAGTGCCACACCATTGAAATGTTCTTTGTACCAATATGGATTAATGTCGAGATGCTGTCGGGCTGCGCACCGAAAACCACCAAGCTGCGCACCAACCACAGTGTTATAGTTGGCAACAAAATCAATGGCACCGGTTTTAATATTCAACACCAGTGTACTGTGATTCTTTACACTCAACGAGCCACTTAGCTTGTACTTTTTCAATATACTTTTGACAGCTGGAGCAATAGTTGCTTTGTTTTCTTGTGACATATAGGCCATGATATTCTTCCCTGTGTGTTAGTATGTAACTATTATAAGACTAAAACTTCCAACTGTCAATACTATTTTGAAAACTCTTTGATTAAACTGTCAAGCCAATCGTGGCGAAATGTTTGCACATTTTTTTCAGTCAACAGTTTCGATTTAATCTTTAATGTGTAATGGAGATACCCATAAACGCTACAGCGCGGGTATAGCCTATCTTGGATAATGTCTTGTACCTGGTCTACAACATACTGATTGTCGACTGCCTGGTCCAATGCAAAACAGATATAGCGTGACAGGTACCGATCTGAAAATGCAGTACTACCATTGGACAATTGTGTCTTGGCCTTAATCAAAGCATTGACAATCTGTTTGTTTGTAACCTTGGCCATGATATTCTTCCCTGTGTGTTAGTATGTAACTATTATAACCTAAGTGGATCCAAGTGTCAACAATTATTTACTTGCAACAACAAGTTTGATTGAGTGGCCAACCATTGTTGTGTTGATATGTCTGCAATTGTAGTACTGTGGTAAAAGTCTGTGAAGTATTATAGTATTCAAACTGTTGTGCTAGCTTTTCATGCAGAATAACTACCGGACTCTGTCGGTGCTGGTAAAACTGTGTGGCAGCAATGTCAACCACATGGTCATCGACTACAACAAAGCAATGAGCACTAACGCGCCCTGCCCATAAATGAATCTCTGGCTTGTACTTGTGTTTTAATAACTCATTGAATACATGCCCAGCAGCAATGGCACAAAAGCCTGTCATGTCCCGATTATAGTCGGGATTGTTGCAGACAATTTTTTCAGCCCATAGTCGGCAGGTATTGGCAATTGAATATAGTTGATGTGTGTTCATACCTAAATTATAAGTTAGCCAANNGGTGCTGTCAATAGTTGTTTGAAAACACCCCCTGCACATGATATCTCGCAACAGTAAAAATACCTAGTGGCAACTTCCGAACTGTGTGCGAGATAATAATCAGCCTCGCAACAGTAAAAATACCTAGTGGCTCGAATACTTGCGATCCGCGAGATATATTGCTAAAAAACAACATTGCAAAAATAGCTATACTTTTTAATAACATTGCCGAACCAACAACATTGCAAAAATAGCTATACATTCAAACAATGTTGCCGAACCCATAACGAAACGGTATTCGAGTTTTAATTGAAACCCAATTCGATTGAAACTCGAAACCATATTGAAACGGATATCATAGAACTTCAGTGAGTAAGACTTATAGTATGGACTAGGCATAGTAAAGAACTTACACTATGATTCAACACTGTAAGAATATCATAAGGTGTTTACAGCGAGAGTCATAATGTTATAGTAGACAAAGTGATTAGTATAGTAAGTCGAGATTCTTCTAGCAAAAGGGGCATGATTGCTTATAGTGTATAGCAGTGGCCCCACTGTAAGGGCATGTAGGGCATAGTGTCGAAATGAATGGCCAAGGATTCGGGCATAGTTTCGATAGGATCTGGATTTTACTCTAGTGAAAGGTATACCTATCGTGAGTGACCGGTGAAATTAGCTCAAATAGGGCAATACTGTAATAGTATAATCGCAAAGGTCGAGATTCTTCTAGCAAAAGGGGCATGATTATGGTTTTCACAGTAATGGCCGTGAAAGGTATAGCTATAGTAGAGCAATGGTATTCACATAGCCCGCTGCGCCTATCATGTAACGCATTGTGCCCGCTGCGCCTATCATGTAACGCATTG
>Ga0031655_10002182_pt1 | contig 11375 bp, 7 predicted proteins | sample FrelakmetHBP12HB_FD_55187 | JGI IMG/M metagenome (GOLD analysis project Ga0031655, IMG submission 55187) | Freshwater lake sediment microbial communities from the University of Notre Dame, USA, for methane emissions studies -HBP12 HB | ecosystem: Environmental > Aquatic > Freshwater > Lake >... | reverse complement strand
GGAGGTTTTCCTTGACTGAAACGTACGATGCATCCCATATTACCGTTCTTGAAGGACTCACCCCGGTCCGTGAGCGCCCGGCAATGTATATTGGCAGCACGGACACCCGCGGGCTGCACCATATTGTCTATGAAGTCGTGGACAACTCTATTGATGAAGCGCTTGCCGGTTACTGCACCCGGATTTCAGTAATAATCAATAAAGACGGCTCACTTCAGGTGGAAGACAACGGACGAGGTATTCCGGTCGACCGGATGGAGAAGAACGGTAAGAGCGCCCTTGAAGTGGTGCTGACCGTTCTCCATGCAGGCGGCAAGTTCGACAAGGAGAGCTACCAGGTCTCTGGAGGTCTCCATGGCGTTGGCGTCTCGGTTGTCAACGCACTCTCCAACTGGCTCTCCGCCCATGTATACCGCGATGGCAATATCTACGAGATGCGTTTTTCTAAGGGTTTGATGACCTCCCCGCTCTCCACGCGGGAAGAGTCGCTCAACGAGCTGCTCGCCCGGTACCAGCAGTGGTACGGGGAACCTGCCCCCTTCACCCGTACAGCAGTGCCGGTCAGCACCCCTGCAACCAGTCAGAAGGAACTCTCTTCAGCCCCGGTGTTCGATCCAATAGAGTCAGAGCGAGAGAGCCGCATAGCCTTCCTTGCGCAGTTCGGCCCGAAGATGACCGGCACCCGGGTCCACTTTGTCCCCGATGCCACCATCTTTGAGACCACCACGTTCGATTATGACGTGCTCGCACACCGGATGAGAGAACTGGCATTTCTCAATGCGGGCCTTACGATCACNATCACGGATGAACGCTCCAGTGATACAGCTACCTATTGTTATGCTGGCGGGCTCATTGAATTTGTCAAATACTTAAACGACGGGGTGGAATGCCTCCACCCGTCCCCGATTGATATCTCAAAAAAGGACATAGAAAACAAGCTCGAAATCGAAGTGGCGATGCAGTACACCACCGCGTATGACGAGAAGATCTACTCATATGTCAACTCGGTCAATACCAAGGATGGTGGGACGCACCTCGAAGGATTCCGCAGCGCCATCACCCGAACGATCAATACGGTGGCAAAGAGGAATGGCCTGATCAAGGAAAACTCAACCATCACCCTCCGGGGCGAAGATGTGAGGGAAGGTCTCACCTCGGTTGTCTCTATCAAGATGGCAAACCCCCAGTTCGAGGGTCAGACCAAGATGCGCCTGGGAAACAGCAGTGTCAAGGGAACGGTCGACTCGCTGGTCTATGCAGCAATGAGCGAATATTTCGATGAGAATCCAAATGTACTCAAGATCATTATCGAAAAGGCACTTTCCGCAGCAAAGGCCAGGGAAGCCGCACGCAACGCGAGGGACCTTGCCCGGCGCAAGAGCTCGCTCGAGAGTTCCGGACTACCCGGCAAACTTGCCGACTGCTCGGAACGCGACCCGGCCAAGAGCGAGGTCTATATTGTGGAAGGAGACTCAGCAGGTGGTTCAGCCAAACAGGGACGGGATCGCAAGTTCCAGGCAATCCTTCCACTCAGGGGGAAGATCCTCAACGTGGAAAAAGCCGGTGAACACCAGATCTTAAAGAACGCTGAAATCCAGACGCTCATCTCCGCAATCGGCACCGGTATCGGTGAGAAATTCGACCAGGAACGGGCCCGCTACCACCACATCGTGATCATGACCGATGCTGATGTCGACGGTGCTCATATCCGTACCCTCCTGCTGACATTTTTCTACCGGTACATGCTCAAATTGATCGAAGCCGGGTATATCTACATCGCCCAGCCCCCCCTGTTCCGTATCACAAAAGGAAAGGAAGAGAAGTACGTTTACACGGAAGATGAGATGCAGACGGTCTCGGCTTCCATGGGCGAAAAAGGCGTGTCTATCCAGCGCTACAAGGGTCTTGGTGAGATGAACGCCCAGCAGCTCTGGGATACAACCATGGACCCGGAGTACCGGGTCTTCAGACAGGTCACGATAGAAGATGCCCTGGAGGCAGATGAGATGTTCAGGACGCTGATGGGAAAAGACGTGGAAATTAGGAAAAATTTCATCATGCGCCATGCTAAGGAGGTGACCAACCTTGACATCTGAAGTACCCTCCGCAAGCGGTCCGGAAACCCACCGCACCGAACCGATCAGTATCGCGCTCGAGATGAAGACCTCGTACATCAACTATGCAATGAGTGTCATCATCGGGCGTGCGATCCCCGATGTCCGCGACGGTCTCAAGCCGGTCCACCGCAAGTCTCTTTTCGCGATGTGGGAGATGGGCAACACCAGCGATAAGCCCACCAAGAAGAGTGCGAGAGTGGTTGGTGAAGTGATGGGTAAGTACCACCCCCATGGCGATGCATCCATCTATGACGCGATCGTNAAGATGGCACANCCGTTCTCGTACCGCAACATGCTGGTTCAGGGACAGGGGAACTTCGGATCAGTTGACGGTGATGCTGCGGCAGCGAGCAGGTACACCGAAGTCCGGCTCTTCCCGTATGCTGAAGCGCTCTTAGAGGATCTCGATAAGAATACCGTCAAATTCATCCCGAACTATGATGAGTCGTTAAAAGAGCCTACCGTCCTTCCGTCCAAGATCCCCAACCTGCTGGTAAACGGCACGGATGGTATTGCGGTCGGTATGGCAACGAAGATGCCCCCGCACAATCTGCGGGAGGTCTGCGCAGCGGTCAATCTCTACCTCAACAACCCGGAAATTCCGGTTGAAGAGATCATGAAGGTGATGCCCGGCCCCGACTTCCCGACGGGCGGTGTCATGATGGGGACCGAAGGGGTCAGGAACATCTACACTACCGGGCAGGGTCGCGTTATCGTCCGGGGGGTTGCCACCATAGAAGAGAGCGAAGGGGGCAACCGCGGTGATCGGATCATCGTCTCCGAACTCCCTTACCAGGTCAACAAGGCGCAGTGGATCACCATCATTGCCGATATGGTCAAAGATAAGAGGATCGACGGCCTCTCCGATATCCGCGACGAATCCGACAAGGACGGGATTCGGGTTGTCTTTGAGCTCCGCAAGGGAACGATGTCGGCAGTTATTTTAAACCAGCTCTATAAGCTGACCGCGCTCGAATCCAGTTTCTGGGCAATCAACCTCGTGATTGTCGACAACCAGCCCAGAGTGCTCAACCTCCACGGCCTCCTGGAGAACTTTGTCCACCACCGGATTGAAGTGATTCGGCGCAGATCGGAGTTTGACTTGAAAAAGGCGCAGGATAAAGTCCATATATTAGTCGGCCTGCTCATTGCCCTTTCAAAGATTGACCTAATCATCGCGGCCATCCGGGCATCCGATTCGGTTGATAACGCCAGAAACGCCCTCATCCTCCAGTTTGGGCTCGATGAACTGCAGGCAAATGCAATCCTCCAGATGCAGCTCCGCCGCCTCGCAGCGCTTGAGCAGCAGAAGATTAATGACGAGAAGAAGGGACTCGAAACCGAAATTTTACTCCTGGAGACCATTCTCTCGGACGAAGCCAACATCAAAGACGAGATCCGGCGCGAGACCGTCGAGATCGCGGCAAAATTCGGCGATGCCCGGAGAACCGAGATCGCAATCGACACGAGCGACCTCTCCAATGAGGATCTGATCGAGGACAAGACGGTCCTGATCTCGCTCACAACCGCCAATTACATCAAGCGGATGGATATCGATACCTACCGCAAGCAGCGGAGGGGCGGTCATGGGATCACGGGCATGACCACCAAAGATGATGATGGTGTGGACCGGGTGTTTGCCGCAGAGATGAAAGACTACCTGCTCTGCTTTACCAATATCGGCCGGGTCTACTGGCTCAAAGTCTACCAGATCCCCGAAAGTTCCCGGATTGCAAAGGGGAAACCGATTGTCAACCTCCTCAACTTGAAAGATGAGATCGTGACAAAAGTCATTCCGATCCGGGTGTTCAGGGAAGACCGGTTTATGCTGTTTGCAACCAGGTACGGACAGGTCATCAAGATCCCCCAGACGGAATTTTCAAACCCGCGTTCTGTCGGGACCAATGCGATCCGGCTCAAAGAGAACGACCAGCTGGTCGATGTCATTGCAACCGATGGTACCAAAGAGATCGTCTTATCCACCCGTTTCGGGTACAGTCTCCGGTTCCATGAAGAGACCGTTCGCACGGTCATGCGCAATGCTTCCGGTGTGCGGGGTATGAAACTCCGGGGCGAGGATACCATCGTCGCACTCACGCTGGTTGAAAAGGATCACCTCCTCACCATATCCGACGTTGGTTTTGGAAAGCGAACGGAATTTGATGATTTCCGCGGGCATGGCCGGTGCACGATGGGTGTCAGGAACATGCAGCTCGAACGAAATGCAATCGTTATCGAGTCGCGTGCCGTCCTGGATACCGATGAGATCATCGTTATGACCGCATCCGGTGTTGTCATCCGTATGCCGGTCAGCGAGATCCGTATCATCGGGCGCGGGACAAAAGGTGTCCGTACCATACGCCTGGATGAAAAAGACCGGGTCGTGGGTGTTGCAATTGTCCAGCCTGAAATTGAAGCTGTGCCGGAGAGTAATAACGGTTCAGAACAGGAAAATGATGATACAGGTAATGGAGCTAGTGAGACCTGAATTCAGATTTCTGCAGCGTATCTTTTTTCACTATTCATTTTTGTCGTTTATCGAGTTTTTTAGCATGTTATACTATCGTTTTACCGGAGGATTGTTACTGCTGAACAGAGGATTGCATCCGTCATCATGTGATCGAAGATCAGGAATGATTTTTTTGCAGAAGAGTAAAGGAATGATGTACGGTGAACTGATGTATCAGACAACATTTACGGTTAGCTCACAATACGAAGGCGATAGTATCGATATCACACCTCAAGTAAAAAAAGTGGTCCTTGAAAGTAAAATACCTGAGGGGTTTGTCCACCTTTTTGTTCAACATTCTACAGCGGCACTCACCACAATCGAGTTCGAGCCGGGAGTACTGTCAGATCTTAGACGCGCACTCTCGGTTCTCGCACCGGATACTGCAGATTATGCTCATAATGCCTGTTGGGGTGATGGGAACGGCCGCTCACATGTAAAAGCGGCTCTGGTCGGCCCTTCACTTACCATTCCTCTGAGAGGAGGTACCCTGCTGTGCGGGACGTGGCAGCAGATTGTCCTGCTTGAATTTGATGTAAACGCAGGACGTGCACGAACGATCGTGTGCACGGTTATGGGAAATGAATGAGTTTTTTTAGTCTTTTTCCCTGCTTCCCCTCTTCGGTTTAGTCTAAACAGGTTATTCTGTGAGTGACAGGTAGAGGGCCGCAGCAACGAATAGGTATCCACAAATTCTCATGAGGACAAAGGTAACTTCCGGAAACATCATTTGCCCGAGCAGTGTGCTCAGGTGTGATAACCCGAACATACCAAATGAACACCGATAAACAGTGCACTGATACTATTTCGTTTCCGATATACCGGGTATCCCAACACAAGGATTACTGCACACAGGAAAAGATTTACCAGAACAGCGGGATCAGGAACAAAAGCTATAGTTATCTGTTCACCCGATTTTCTCTTGATGTTGATCCTATTAAAGATATCATAGCGCTCTATCCGGAAAGGTCTGTCGCAAAAAAGATGAATGTTCATGGCATGGTATGTCAACAAATTCATATATCAATATCCATATCATGGTAGAATCATGAANATGACGTTGAAACAAAAAATCATCGCCAAGTGTGCGGAACTTGATATTCCTCTCGTGGGTTTCGCCCCACCCCAAAGATGGGACATACCTTTGTTCGAACCATGGGTTCCCGGGGACTTCCGGCCACGATCAATTTTCTCAGAAACCCAGACCGTTATTGTCATCGGTCTTCCGGTAAGCTTGCCGATTGTGGAAACATCTCCATCTATCTACTATCACGAACTGTACCGGACGGTCAATACTCTGCTGGACACGAGCGGGTACCGGATCTCCTTATTCCTGAATGCTGAAGGCTTCCCCTCGATTTGGATACCCCGGGATGGTTACGGATCGATAAGTCTCTTAAANGAAAAACCACTCGCCTTTTTCTCTCACCGACATGCGGCCTTTCTTGCAGGTCTGGGAAATTTTGGGATAAATAATATGCTGCTGACCGAAAAATTCGGATCGAGAGTNCGATTTGCATCGATTTTTACCNCAGCGGAAATCCCACCAGATCCTATTATNGAGAGATCTTTGTGTATAAAATGCATGCAATGTGTGAATATCTGTCCGGTAAAAGCTCTGGATGGCAGGGAATACCCGGAAGGGCTGACGGACAAAAAAACCTGTGCCAAACGGTCAGAAGCGCTCTACAAGCGATATATTTCGCCCTGTGGTCTCTGCATCAAAGTCTGTCCAATCGGGGAAGACCGGAAGTTGTACATGAGGGAAGATCCCAGGATCTACAACGAGGAGGATAATACATTCGATAAGTACCACCGTGCATGGAAACATATCCGGTCCTATGGCGGGAGATAATCAAACACTCTGTAGGTTATCCGCTTTGATCAGGTCAACCCGGAAACCCAAAAAAAGATTTATATCCCCTTCTCCAATTCAGATCACAGATCAGATAATCGAGAAAAAATATGTCCCTTATGCTCTTCCGTAAAGTCCCCAAAACCGGTGATGAACTCTCCGTACTCGGGTTCGGTTATATGCGATTGCCGACAAAAGATGGTGTTGGGATCGATGAAGAACGTGCGATCCGGCAGCTGCGATATGCTATCGACAATGGCGTTAATTACGTCGATACGGCTCCCGCATATCATTTTGGAAAAAGCGAGAAAATACTTGCCAGGGCACTTGGAGACGGCTACCGGGAAAAAGTGCGGATTGCGACAAAACTCCCGCCATGGTCGGTCCATTCGCAGGATGANATGAACCATATTCTTTCTTCGCAACTTTCCACGCTTCATACCNATCGCATTGATTACTACCTGCTCCATAGTCTCACAAAAGCAAGCTGGGAGAAGATGAAGAGGCTTGGTGTACTGGGATTTCTTGAAAGCGCAAAAAGAGACGGGAGGATAAAAAATGCCGGGTTCTCGTTCCACGGTGACCCTGCAACATTTAAAGAGATCATCGATGCGTACAACTGGGATTTCTGCCAGATCCAGTACAATTATCTCGATGAGCACAATCAGGCAGGCACTGGTGGTCTGGTATATGCCGCAGGAAAAAAGCTCGCCGTGATGATAATGGAACCTATCCGTGGAGGCAACCTTGCCGGTATTGTACCGGATGAGATAAAAAAAATCTGGAATGAATCACCAATCAAACGATCTCCTGCCGAGTGGGCGCTCCGCTGGGTGTGGAACCACCCTGAAGTTACCGTTGTGCTTTCGGGAATGAACGATGAGCTCCATATCGATGAAAACCTTCGTTGTGCCGGAGAGGCTCTCCCGGATTCACTTTCCCTTCCTGAACTGGCGATTATATCACGGGTGCGCGATACCTACCAGCAATTGATGAAGGTCAACTGCACGGGTTGTGGATATTGCATGCCATGCCCGGCCGGTGTTGATATCCCGGGCTGTTTTTCGCTCTATAATGCATACCACCTTTTCCCTGATGACCGGAGTGCGAAATTCCACTATATGGGACGTCACGGCGGCTTACTCTCCAATGTTTCCTATGCCGGGCTGTGCAGGCAATGCGGCAAATGTGTAAAAACCTGTCCCCAGCACTTGCCTATCCCTGACCGACTTAGGGAAGTGTCAAAAGAGATGGATAGCAAGATGAGATTTATCGTGCCGTTGCTTAAAAGTGGATTGTGGTGTATGGGGCAGATCGGACAAATCAGGCGTATATTTTCCTTAAACAAAAACCCCAAGTAATGTATCCATTATTCCGCATCCTGCATTGTCGTTCTAACGGTGGATGGATACGGAAAAAATTATACCAAATAATAATTTTAAGGATTTTTTTGCCGGTTTTTTATCCTTATGCCCGCGGGATCTCCTGCATTGATTTGACCAGGAAGAATCCAACAACACCAAACGTTATGACGGGCGAGACCCAGAAGGGGATGTGGACTCCGAAACTGTCCAGAATCATGATAATTCCAAGGAAGCAGATGGAGTACATTGCCCCATTTTTAAGATACCGGTATTTCTTGATATTGTCAATATTGCGTATGGTTAATTCCCGGACGACAACCGCCCCGATGCCATTGCCGATCAGTATCAGGGGGACCGCCATGGTAAACGCGAATGCACCGATGACACCGTCAATAGAGAACGTTGCATCGATAACCTCGAGATAAAAGATCTTGCTCAGATCTGACATACCTGATGAATGGAGCATCTTTTCCTCAGCCTTTTCAGCGTTCTGCCGGAACCCGTGGACGATAAAAAACGCTGTAGAACCAACGACAGCTCCAAACGCGATAAGGGATGATTTTTCGAGTGCAACCCAGACAAGCATGGTAAGCAGGATAGACACAATGGCAAAGAACCAGACTCCTTTTGTGGCAAAATAGCGTTCTCCCCTCAGGCCGAAATTTTTACTCTCAAGGAACAGCCAGTTAAGGAAAAGGAAGAGCAGGAATGTCCCCCCTCCCATCAGAAGAATGGGAGCTGACTGTTCAATTGCTGCAATAATGATGGGATCACTTGAGAATGTCGCAGTAAAAGTTCCGATAGGACCCAGAGAAGGAGTAGATAACCAGACAATCAGCCAGGGAAGCAACCCACGGATTGCAAAGACGGCAATTAACAATCCCCAGGTTAAAAACCAGCGTTTTGCCCTTTTGCCCATAGTTGAGAGCACTTCGGCATTGATTATGGCATTATCAATGCTGGTTATTGTCTCAAACAAAACGAGACCTGCGATAATAAGGAGTATAGAAAGGATGTCCATGAATCAGGATCATATAAGATTTTTTCCGTATAAAAATGTAAGGAAACGAGCATCNTGCCAATTATCAAAAAATTGGCACGTGTAAAAAGGATCGGATTTTGTTTCATTAAGGTTTTTTTAATCCTCTTTTCATACATTCAATCTATTGAAATATTCAATAAAAAGTTGAACGTTCACCAAGAAATTCATTCCACCGTTTTGTGCTTCCTCACAAAAGTGATAACTCCAGAGCAGGTAATACATCAGCATCGCCATTCGTGCCGGAATGGAACGGAGGAGAGGCACCGTCACTTTTTTCATCTTACGAGCGCTCCTTATTTCAGCGCCAAAAAAGGATTCCCTCTGCGGCAATTAATTACTTTTTATACAGGAAAAATTTCATACGTGGATTCTCGTCATATTCAAGACCGGTTGATCATTATTGAGAACCTTTTTTTTATTTCAAAAAAGAATTTTTTTGCTCACGTTCATTGGGTGTATCCTGGTGGGAATAATTTTTAGTGACGCAATTCTTTGAAAACAGTTGTATATTCGATAATCAGGATTGCGAAAAACCTGCGATAAAAAACAAAAACGCTGATAAATCTGTTTATGCACAATGACAACCGGTATATTTAATACTGTATTACAGAATGTAAATAAAGCGAATTGTTGGTCTGCTGAAGTGGGTTGCGGTGATATCGGTCCTTTATGTTGATAGTGACCCGGTCCTTCTGGACTCGGGCAAGCGGTTTTTGGAACGTGAGACAGATATTCGGTTAGATATTGCCCACACTGCCAAGGATGCCCTGCTACGGCTAAAAACTGGTTCATTTGATGCGATCGTTACTGATCATGAGATGCCGGGAATTGATAGTATTTATCTCCTCAAAATTGTCCGTGAAAAATTCCCTAAACTCCCCTTCATTATTGTTACTGGAAATGGCAGGGACGAGATCTTCATTGAAGCCCTCAACGGCGGTGCTGATGATTATATAAAAAAAAGCGGAGATCCAAAATCCCAGTTTGCAGAGTTGTCCTATAAGATAAAACGCGCTATTGAATTCCGGGAAAGTGAACAGAAGATTGCACGTCTCAACCGTATAGATGCGATACTCCGGCGGATTAATGAGTCAGTAGTACACTTCCAGGACCGGATGCAGCTGATGCAGGAGGTATGTAAGATAATGGTCCAGGAGGCGGGATTTGTGATGGCCTGGATCGGATTTGAAGATCCTGACACCCGCAGGATTAATCGTGTCACCGCAAATGGAATAGTGGATGATTTTTTTGTCAAGGTCAGATTATCCTCAGATGATATTGCCAATGGACAAGGCCCAACCGTCACGGCAATCAGGAAGGGAAAGTATAGCGTATGCAATGATATCCAAACTTACCCCGCTATGGAGATGTGGGAAGAAGATGCCCTCAGAAAGGGATATCGATCTGCAGCTGCATTCCCGTTAAGTGCCGGAAAAGCAGTACATGGAGCGATCACTATCTATTCCGATGAGAAAAATTTTTTTTCCGATTCCGAGATCCGGCTGCTCAACGGAATTACAGAAAATATCTCATTTGTGCTAACAACAATGGAAATGGAAGATACTCAAAGACAAGTACAGGAAGAACTGAAAACTTCGGAGCACCAACTGCTTGAAATTATCAATTTTCTCCCGGATGCAACGTTTGCCATCGATACAAAAGGCACCGTCATCGTCTGGAACAAGGCATTGGAGAAACTTACAAAAGTCAGTGCCGAGAAGGTATTCGGACTGGGCAATTATGAATATTCTTTCCATATTTTAGGAGAACGAATGCCAGGACTCCTCGATCTGGTTTTTGCAACCGACACAGAACTTGAGAAATACCACTATTCGGCAATACAACGAAGCAATAATTGTATCAGAGCACAAATACAGGTCTCCCGTCTGAAAGGGAAACCCGCCACCCTTGAGTTGATCGCTTCTCTTTTATTCGATCAAAACGGACAGATTTCCGGTGCGATTCAATCGATGTACGATGTCAGTGAAATTCGCCAGAAGGATGAAAAAATCCATCGGTTATTTGGTACAACAGATCACGGCATTATTATTCTTGATACTGATACCAAAAAGATTATCGATGCAAATTCTTTTATTGTTACGCTGACTGGTTATTCGCTGGAATATCTACGGAACAGAAACCTTGGAGAAATAGGTTTCTCTAAAGAAGCGATTCCGGCAGAGCAATTCTTTACAGAACTGGAAAAAACCGGATATATCCACTTCAAAGAAATTCCCTTAGTAACGAAGAGCGGTAAGATTATCGACGTTGAATTTATCAGCAAGGTAAATTTTCTCAATGATCATCAAATTATCCAGTGTTCTATATATGACATCTCNGATAGGAAGCGAACTGAGAATGCCAGAAATCTTGCAAGAAAGAATCTCGACATGTTTTCCAGTATGATACGGCATGATATCCTCAATCAGCTGATGGTTGTCAGCGGCTCTCTCGAACTTGCAAGCTACGGTATTCAGGAACCTGATTT